>Ga0194121_10000979_pt1 | contig 49853 bp, 44 predicted proteins | sample TA2MahCa50mmetaG_FD_148609 | JGI IMG/M metagenome (GOLD analysis project Ga0194121, IMG submission 148609) | Freshwater microbial communities from Lake Tanganyika, Tanzania - TA2015020 Mahale Deep Cast 50m | ecosystem: Environmental > Aquatic > Freshwater > Lake | place: Tanzania: Lake...
ACGCCTGAGGCCCCGCATGGCGCATCGCATCCCGGCGTCCTCGGGCCTGCCCTTGGCGCCACCAAGGGCTGCGCCCTGCGTCCTTGGGCTGCTCGGCCATGCGTGCCCTCAGGCGCACGGCGCTGTGGAATCAATCATCTAGCCGCCCCTTCGCATCAGTCGCGGCGCTGTCGCGCCGCTCCGAGGAGTGCGGCCTGACGACCCCTCACGCTTCGCTCGCCGGGCAGATCAGCCTGAAGTCGCACCAGGAGCAGATCTCCGGCGAGGGGCGCGGCTCGAAGTCCTGGCCGAGGATGCCCTCGCCGACCTCCAGCACCGTCGCCTCGACCCGCTCGAGGTCGTCGCTCGAGCCGCCGACGGCGACCTTCTCGTCGGCGAGCACGTACCAGTAGCTCCCCGCGGCGCCGTCCAGGCGCCATGCCTCGCGCGCCGCGAGCCGGTAGATGGCGAGCTGGATGTCGGACTCGAGCTCGCGCTGGGGGCGCGGGTCGCCGGTCTTGTAGTCGATCAGCTCGTAGCCGCCGCCGGGCAGCTCGTCGACGCGGTCGACTCGCCCGCGCAGGTGGTGGGGGCCGACCTGGAAGTCGAACTTGCGCTCGACCCAGCGCGGGCTGGCTCCGCGCTGGGACTCGCGGGCGTGGTAGCGGCGCAGCGCCTCGGTCCCCCGCTCGCGGTACTGCAGCTCGTCGTCGGACTCGCCGAACCCCGAGCGCCGCCAGGCCGCCTCGTACAGCGACATCAGCCGGCCGAGGCTGTCGGGCGCCTCGCCCCCGCCCTGCTGGGAGTGGTAGCGCTCCAGCACCTGGTGGATCACGATCCCGAAGCGCTGGTTGATCGTCTGCTCCTGCGGGATGCCGAAGACGCGCCCGAACTTGTACTTGAGCGGGCAGGTGCGGTAGAGCGTGATGTCGGTCGCAGACAGCGCCAGCCCCTCGCCTCGCTTCGGCAGGAAGGCCTCGAGCGAGGGCTCGTCGCGCGCCTTGATCAGCTCGCGGCGGCGTGCCGACTCGCCCTCCTCGTCCAGCAGGTAGCCGTCGAGGCCCGAGTCCGAGAGCTCCCGCCGCTGCTCGTCGGACGCCGCCTGGCCCAGCACCTCGTTCAGATCGCGCAGCGAGTCGGCGACCGGTTCGGCGCCGGGTCGCTGGATCAGGCCGGCCAGCTTCAGCAGCTCGAGGAAGCGAGCGACTGCCCGATCGACGTCGAGCGCGGTGTCCAGGCGCGGCTCGTTCAGCTGTCCCCCGGCGCGCCAGGCCTCCTCCAGCACCTCGTCCTGGATCATCCGGTAGGTGGCGTGCAGCCCCTCGGCGGGCCCGAACAGCTCCTCGCCGTGGCTCTGCTCGGAGGCCCCCAGCACCGCGCGCGCCTGCTCGTAGTACGGCGAGGCCTTGACGTTGCCGTCCTCGCTCGCCTCCGGCCGCGACAGCACCAGCGCCCGGCGCGCTCGCGTCATCGCCACATACAGCAGCCGTCGCTGCTGCTCGGAGTGCGAGGGCCCGCCGCCGCCGAGGGCCATCGGCACGTCGGGTGCTCCCTTGGGGACGGGGCCCGGCACGGCCTCGGCCTGCAGGCCGACGACGTAGACGTCGTCGAACTCGAGTCCCTTCAGCGCCGCCAGCGGCATCACCCGCACCGCTTCGGCCGGCGGCGCCGGGTCCTCCTCGGGCGAGACCCCGGCCTCCGAGACGGCGACCAGGTAGCGCACGAAGTCCCGGTTGGAGCGTCCGCGCTCGCGCCGCGACCAGTTGGCGGCGACCTCGCTCAGCCGCGAGAGGTTGCGCAGGCGCTCGGCCGCCTCGGGGTGGGCGGCGAACAGGCGCTGGCGGCGGAAGCCGACGCGCTCGATCAGCCGCCTCACGAAGACCTCGGCCGAGAGCTCCCCCATCGCCTTGGCGGCGGCGCCGTAGAGGCGCAGGAAGGCGCGTATGCGATCGCGCGCCTCGGGCGGGATCTGCGGGCTCTCGAGCGAGGCCTCGAGCGCCGAGACCATGTCGAGCTTGCGCCGGCGGGCGATCGTCGTGCAGCGCGCCAGATCGACCGAGCGCAGCTCGACCGGGGGACGGCTGAGCGCCCGCACCGCGGCTGCGGCGTCGGTCGGGTCGGCGAGCAGGCGCAGCCAGGCGATCACGTCGCGGACCTCGGGGCGCTGGAAGAAGGCGCCCTCCCCGAGCACGCGGTAGGGCACGCGGCGCTCCTCGAGCGCGGCCGCGATCGTGCGCTCGCGCGCGGCCCCGGGCGGGATCGCGACGCAGATGCGCTCGATCGGCGCCTCGCCCTGGGCCAGCACCGACTCGATCTCGCGCGCCACGGCCTGGGCCTCGGCGCGCTCGTTGGCGCTGCGCCAGAAGGAGACGCGCGTCTCGGGGCCGTCGGCGCGGCGGTCAGGCGCCGAGGCGGCCTCGCCCCCCGAAAGCACGGCGTGGCCCGCGTCCAGCACGGCGCCCCCGTAACGGAGGCTCGACTCCAGCGCCACCTCCTCGGACGCGTGCAGGGTCTCGCGCGCCCAGGCCGCGCCGGCCTCGCAGCGCGCCTGGCCCTGGTCGTCGTCGCAGCCCAGCACCACGGACTCGGCGCGCTCGGCCAGCAGCGCGATCAGGGCCCGCTCGGCGGGGCAGGCGTCCTCGAGCTCGTCCACGATCAGGTGCGGGAAGCGCTCGGCGATCGTCGCGGCGAGCGCGGAGCGCTCGCCCAGCAGCCGGTTCAGCGCCAGCACCGCCCCGCCCCCGTCCATCGCGCCCGCGTCCCGCAGCCAGGCGTCGTGCAGCTCGTAGATGTCAGCGAACTCCCGCTCGCGCTCGGAGGAGTCCCGCTCGGCCTCGTCGCCGGCGCCCGTGGCGAGCCCCTCGGCCCACTCGCGGAAGCGCCGCGGCCCGATGCCGGCTGCCTTGAGCGCGTCGATGCGCTCGACCACGCGCGCGAGCAGGCCCGCCGCGTTGCCGCGGATCTCATGGCGGCGCAGCGGCAGCTCGTCCACCCGCTCCAGCAGCATCGCCAGGCGCTCGGCCGCGCTCAGGCTCTCCACGAAGGGATCGAGCCCGGCCTCCTCCGCGTGCTCCCCGAGCAGCCGCACGGCGGCGTGGCGGTGCGGGTGCACGAACAGCTCCTCGAAGCCGGCCGTGGCGGTCTCCTCGGCCCGGTTGCGGAGGCTGTCGGTCGATGCCTGGGTGCAGGTCAGGGCTAGCGCCGGCTTCCCTTCGCTCGCCAGCGCTCCCAGCCGGCGAGCGAGGGCCTCGGTCCGGCCCGATCCGGCCACCCCCCTGAGCAGCAGCGGGCCCCGCGCGTGGGCGACTACGCGCTGCTGGCCATCGCTCAGTTTCCCGGGCGCCGGGGCGTGCTCGGCGGGCATCGGTTTGAGGCTAGTTCATGCCCCCCACCGCCCGGGTAACCTCAGCGCGTGGCCGCATCAGGCAGATCCGGAAACTCCGCGGAGGCCGGCGCGGCGCCGCCCGAGGTCTGGCTCGACGCCTTCCGCCGCGCGGTCGAGCGCCAGGTCAGGGTCTTCGCCGAGCACCGCGGGATCGAGGCGCGCAGCAGCTACGACGGGGTCGGGGAGGGGGGAGACAGGACCCTGGTGATCGACCGTCTCTGCGAGGACGCGACCTTCGCCGAGCTCGAGCGCCTGCACGCGGACGGCCTCGAGTTCACGGCGATCTCCGAGGAGCGCGGCACGGTCGTGTTCGGCGACCCCGCCGCCCCGACCCGGGTCGTGATCGACCCGATCGACGGCTCGCTCAACGCCCGCCGGACCGTCCCCCTGCACAGCTTCAGCGCCGCCGTCGCCGAGGGAGACTCGATGGCCGACGTCACTGTCGGGTTCGTGCACGAGTTCGGCGCCGGCGAGGAGTTCGCGGCCGTCTCCGGTCAGGGCGCCAGCCTCGACGGCGAGCCGATCCGCGTCCCCGGCGGCGACGGCCTCGAGGTGGTCGCGCTGGAGGCGAGCAGCCCCGAGCGCGTGGCGCCGGCGGCCGAGGCTCTGGCGGGGACCGCCTACCGGATCAGGGCGCCCGGGTCGATCGCGGTCTCCGCCTGCTACGTGGCCGCCGCCCGCTTCGACGGCATGTTCTCGACTCGGGACTGTCGCTCGGTCGATGCCGCAGCGGCCCAGCTGATCGTACGCGAGGCCGGCGGCTCCGTCAGCTTCGGCGGCGAGCTGTCCGCGGCCGACCTCGGCCTCGACGCGCGCTACGGGATCGCCGCCGCGCGCACCGCGGCCGACCTGGAGGCGCTCGGCGCCGCTCAGGCCAAGGTTTCGTGAGCTCGGCGACGGCCTCCGAGCAGGGGACGAACGGAGCCCGATCCAGCGGTCAGGGCGGCGGCGCCCCGCGCCTGGTCGACTGGTCGCTCGCCGAGCGCATTGCGCTGGCGATCTCCGGGGAAGGCCCGGCCTGGCAGGGCAGCGAGGACGAGCTTCGAGCCGAGTCCGAGCGCTCGGCCCGGCTGGTGCGCCGATACACGCGGTTGCGGCCGCGCTCGGGCCTGCCGGCGGCCGAGCTGGTGGGCCGCGACGAGTGGACCAGGGTCAACCTGGGCTCCTTCAGAGAGATGTCGGCCGGGGTCGAGCGGGCGCTGGCCGAGCGCATGCAGGAGTCGGGCAAGGAAGGCGGTGGCAACGGCGGCCTTTCGCAGACGATCACCTCCGCCGCCACCGGCGCCGAGGTCGGCCTCACGCTCGGCTATCTCTCCCAGCGGGTGATCGGCCAGTACGACGTCGCCCTGATCGGGCCCACGCGCGAGCCCCGGCTGCTGTTCGTCGGACCCAACCTCTCGGCCGCGCGCGAGCGCCTCGGCGTCGACCGTGACCTCTTCCTCAGCTGGATCGCCCTGCACGAGACCACGCACGCGGTCCAGTTCGCCGCGGTGCCGTGGCTGCGGCCCCATCTGGGCGCGATCGCGACCGAGCTGTTCGAGGGCGCCGCGGTCGAGGTGCGCCCCGGCGAGCTGCTCGGCAAGCTCGTGCGCACCAACCCCCGCGAGCTGCTGCGCACGGTCACCTCGGGCGAGCTGGCGACACTGCTGCTGACGGACTCCCAGCGCGGCCTGGTGGAGCGGCTGATGGCGGCGATGACCGTGATCGAGGGCTACGCCGAGCACGTGATGGACGCCGTCGGCGACCAGCTCGACCCGGGCTATGCCGAGCTGCGCCGGCGCCTGGACCGCGATCGCGGGCGCCGCGGGCCGCTCGACCGCATCGTCGCCACGCTGCTCGGCCTGGACATGAAGATGGCCCAGTACCGCACCGGCAAGGCCTTCTGCGACGCGGTCGCGGACGAGGCCGGCATCCGCACGCTGAACCAGGTCTGGAAGGCCCCCGAGAACCTTCCCACCCAGGCCGAGCTCGAATCGCCCGAGGCGTGGATCGAGCGCGTCGGGATCAAGCGCGAGCACCGCTTCCTCTCCCTGTTCCGCTAGCGGCGGGCGGCGGTTCCGGCGCAGTTCCTCGCGCCTGCCTCGCGCCCGCGGGGGCGATCTGCGTAACCGCCTGGCGGGAGGGGGTTACAAACATGTGTTCGGTGCTATACTCCTGAACAAGCTTAGAAATAACAAGACCCGAAACCGAGGGGGTAGTGAGACAGATGGCCGAGAAGACCAAGAACGTGAACCAGACCGAGACCGACGTCAGCGCCGAGGCGGCCCGCAACCCGGGCGATCAGGCCCTGCAGGTCGTCGACGTTGCCGTGGGCGCCGTGCCCGAGGCCGCCGACGCCGTCACCAAGACGGTTGACCAGCTGCGCGACCCAGAGGCCCGCTCCGAGGAGCTGAAGTCGCTGCAGAACCGCGTCAGCAACCTGCGCGACCCCAACACCCGCGAGGCCCAGGTCGAGACGCTGAAGCAGAGCCTCAGGGACGAGATCGAGAGGGCCGAGGCCCGCGGCGGCGACATCCGGCGCCAGGTCACCGACCAGATCGTCGAGCAGGCCCGCAAGGCGCGCGAGCGCGTCGAGCCCGTCTACCGCGACCGCGTCGAGCCGCTCTATGCCGAGCGCGTGCCGGACGCCGTCAAGCAGCGGGTCGAGCCGGTCTACCGCGACCGCGTCGAGCCGACCGTGAAGAAGGTCGCCGAGGCGACCGAGCCGAAGGTGGCCGAGACGGTCTGACGATTTGGCCCGGGCCGCCTCGAGAGGTGGCGTCCCGGAGAAGCCTGCTTCGCAACACATCCTCGCGAAGCAGAAGCAGCACCTCTCCTCCCTCGAAAACCGGGCCCTCGGGCCCGGTTTTCATTTGCGCCGGCGCCCCGCGGGCGGCTACTGGAAGGCGCCCCCTAAGATTGGCTCCATGCCCACAGAGGAACAGGTCACCGAAAAGCTCGCCGGCGTCATCGACCCCGAGCTGCGCCGGAACATCGTCGATCTCGGCATGGTGCGCTCGATCGACATCCACGACGACGGCCGCGTCGACGTGGTCGTCTCGCTGACCACCCCGGGCTGCCCGATTCGCAACCACTTCCAGCAGGCGGTGGTCCAGAACGTCTCCGAGCTCGAGGGCGTCGAGCGCGTCGAGGTCGGCTTCGACGTCCTCTCCGACAGCGAGAAGGGCGAGCTGCAGCAGAAGCTCGGCCGCGGCAAGCTCCCCGACGGGGCGCTTGCCCAGGTCAAGAACGTGATCTGCGTCGCCTCGGGCAAGGGCGGCGTCGGCAAGTCGACGATGACCGCCAACCTCGCCGCCGCGCTGGTCGCCGGGGGCCACAGCGCCGGGGCCCTCGACTGCGACGTCTACGGCTACTCGATCCCGCGCATGCTCGGCGTCAACCGCAAGCCCGAGGTCTCGCCCGAGCGCAAGATCATCCCGCCGGTCTCGCCTGCCGGGCCGAAGGTGATGTCGATCGGCTTCTTCGTGGACGAGAACGCCGCCGTCGTCTGGCGCGGCCCGATGCTGCACAAGGCGATCCAGCAGTTCCTCGAGGACGTCGCCTGGGAGGAGTTGGACTACCTGCTGCTCGACCTTCCCCCCGGCACCGGCGACGTCTCGATGACGCTCGCCCAGCTGTTGCCGCAGTCGAAGATCGTGATCGTGACCACCCCCCAGCCCGCGGCCCAGAGCGTCGCGGCCCGGACCGCCGAGATGGCCGCCAAGGTCGACCTCGAGGTGATGGGCGTGATCGAGAACATGTCGGCCTTCAACGGCCCCGGCGGCGAGCGCGTCTCGATCTTCGGCGAGGGCGGCGGCCAGCTGCTGGCCGACGAGCTCGATGTGCCGCTGCTCGCCAAGGTGCCCCTCTCCGAGGACCTGCGCGAGCATGCCGACGACGGCACTCCCCTGGTCACCGAGGACCCCGACGATCCCGCCTCTCAGGCGATCCGCACGGCCGCCCGCGGCATCGTCGCCCAGAGCCCGGTGGCGCTGCCCGTGATGGAGACCGTCGCGGCCGCCGGCGTCCCCGCCGCCGCCATCAGCGGCACCGAGCTCCCCGTCATCCAGTAGCGAGCGGCGAGGGTCCAGGCGTTCAGTGGCGACTTGTGGGGTCTATGGCACCCACAAGTCGACATTCGACTCCCAGCTCGCGTGTCAGTCTCATCCGGGCTGTCCAGGCCGTCGAACTTGACGGCGAACGTGCCTGGGGTCTAGCGTCGGATGGGTGAGGCGCGGGTTCAAGGGAGGCTTCGTGGCGCTGGCCATGGCGGCGGCCCTCGGTCTGCTGCCCGCTGCAGCGGGCGGCCAGACGGCAACCTACCGCTATTTCCCCTTCACGGCCGAGGGCAAGGTCAAGGGATCGCTCAAGGTCAACCGCCAGCAGGGTCGCTGCTTCTTCGGCTCGTTCAGCAACCCTCGGATCGATACCTACCGTTGTGTCGGCAAGAAGTTCCTGCTCGATCCCTGCTTCAAGAAGCCAAGGAGTAGGCGTGTTCTCGTTTGCGTCGGATCGCCGTGGCGCAGGACCGCTGTGCTGCTCACCGTCAAGAGGAAGCTCAAGAGTCACGGCGCCGGCAAGCCCAATCCCTGGGCTTTGGTCGTGGAGGGCTTACGCTGCACTTGGGCCTCTGGGGCGACAACCGGCACCCAGTACGGCCGCCTCAACTACTCGTGCCCCGGTCGGCTCTTCCTCTTCGGCTACCCACTCGGCGCTCCTAGTGCCTTCATCTGGGGTGGAACGGACCCCAATGGCGCTGACGCGACCCAGAGCGCTGTCAACGAGATCTGGCGCTAGGACTTGGACTTGTAGTAGTCGGCGTTGATCGCCGTGTACTTCGCCCACTCGGCCGGGAGCTGGTCCTCGGCGAAGCAGGCGTCCACGGGGCAGGCCTCGACGCAGGCGTCGCAGTCGATGCACTCGTCAGGGTCGATGAAGAGCTGCTCAGAGGCGTCGTAGTCGGGCTCGTCGGGGGTCGGGTGGATGCAGTCCACCGGGCAGACCTCGACACAGGAGTTGTCCTTCTCGCCGATGCAGGGCTCCGCGATGACGTATGCCACTGAGCTTCCCTTTCTGCGGCCTCGTTCGACCGGCCTCGATTGCGCTTGCGGCGCCCTGGAGGGCGCCGCGTGAGGGCACATTCTAGGCGAGCCGGGCGGCGAGGGTCCGGTCAGCGGCTGTGGATACCCTGGTTCGCATGATCCTGATGACGGGCGCGACGGGGGTCGTGGGCGGCGAGTTGCTGCCGCTGCTGCTCGCATCCGGGCACGACGTGCGGGTGCTGGTGCGCGAGCCGCGCCGGCTCGGGCCCGACCGTGTCAACGTCCAGATCTCGCTCGGCGACCTGGCCGACCCGTTCTCGATGCGGCACGCGATGCGCGGCGTGGAAACCGTCATCCACCTGGCCGCGACGATCCGCGACCAGCCCGGCGGCTCGATCGAGGAGCTGAACGGGCTCGCCACCGCGCGGCTGCTGCGCTCGGCCGAGCGCGCCGGCGTCGAGCGCTTCGTCTTCTTCTCGGCGATCGGGGCGACCGACTTCCAGCGCACGCGCTTCTTCCGCGCCAAGGCTCTGGCCGAGCACGCCGTGCGCGAGGCGCCGCTCGAGACCACGGTCTTCGCCCCCTCGATCGTCTACGCGCCGGGCGACCCCTGGATCACGCTGCTGCGGCGCTTCTCGAGCCTGCCGGCGATCCCGGTCTCGGGTTCGGGCCGCGCGCGATACCAGCCGATCTGGGCGCGCGACGTGGCGCGCTGCGTGGCCGCCTCCCTCGAGGACGGGGCCGCTGACGCCGGGACCGCCAACGGCGCGCGACCACCCGGTCCCCGCTTCGAGCTGGCCGGCCCCCAGACGCTCAGCTACGACGGCATCGTCGAGCAGGTGCTAGAGGCGAGCGGCCGCGAGCGGCCGCTGGTGCACGTGCCTGTCCCGCTCGTGCGCGCGGGCCTGCGCGGCCTGCAGCTGCTGAGCGGACCCTCGGTCTTCGCCACCTGGGAGGAGGCCGAGCTGATGGAGGTCCCGATGACCACCGAGCGCGGCCCCGCCGACGCCAAGCGCTTCGGCGTCGAGCCGCGCGCGATGGCCGACGTGCTCGGCGCCTGAGGCCCCAACGACAGGGGGCCCGGCATTGCCGGGCCCCCTTGAAACCACTCGCCTGTTCAGGCAAGCGTAGTCGCTACATCATCCCGCCCATGTCGGGCATGCCGCCACCGGGCATGCCGCCGGCGCCGTCCTTCTCGGGCGGCTCGGCGACGATCGCCTCGGTGGTGAGGATGTTCTTGCCGATCGATGCCGCGTTCTGCAGCGCCGAGCGGGTGACCATGGTCGGGTCGATGACGCCCGCGGCGATCAGGTCGCCGTACTCGCCGTCGGAGGCGTTCAGGCCCTCGCCGGGCTTCAGCCCGCGGATCTTCTCGATCACGACCGAGCCCTCGAAGCCCGAGTTCTCGGCGATCTGCCGGATCGGCTCCTCGAGCGAGCGCTTGATGATGGTGGCGCCGGTGCGCTCGTCATCGTCGTCGTAGGAGTCGAGGTCGACCGCGTCCTGTGCGTTCAGCAGCGCCACGCCGCCGCCCGGCACGATGCCCTCCTCGAGGGCCGCGCGGGTGGCCTGCAGCGCGTCCTCGACGCGGTGCTTCTTCTCCTTCATCTCGGTCTCGGTGGCAGCGCCGACCTTGACCACCGCGACGCCGCCGGCGAGCTTCGCCAGCCGCTCCTGCAGCTTCTCGCGGTCGAAGTCGGAGTCGGTGGACTCGACCTCGGACTTGATCTGCTTGATGCGGCCCTTGATCGCGTCGGCCTCGCCGCCGCCATCGATGATCGTGGTGTTGTCCTTGGAGACGACGACGCGGCGCGCCTTGCCCAGCTGCTCGACGGTGGTGTTCTCGAGCTTCAGGCCCATCTCCTCGGTGATCACCTCGCCGCCGGTGAGGATGCCGATGTCCTCGAGCATCCGCTTACGGCGGTCGCCGAACCCGGGGGCCTTGACCGCGACGCCGGTGAAGGTGCCGCGGAGCTTGTTGACCACCAGGGTCGCGAGAGCCTCGCCCTCGACGTCCTCGGCGATGATCACCAGCGACTTGCCGCCCTGCATCACCTGCTCCAGCACCGGCAGCAGGTCACGGACCGAGCCGATCTTCTGGTTGGCGATGAGGATGTAGGGATCCTCCAGCACCGCCTCCATGCGGTCCTGGTCGGTGACCATGTAGGGCGAGATGTAGCCCTTGTCGAACTGCATGCCCTCGGTGAACTCCAGCTCCATCCCGAAGGTCTGGCCCTCCTCGACGTTGACCACGCCGTCCTTGCCGACCTTGTCGATGGCGTCGGCGATGATGTTGCCGATCTCCTCGTCAGCCGCCGAGATCGCTGCGACGCGGGCGATCTGCTCCTTGCCGCCGACGTCCTTCGACTGCTTCTCGAGCAGGTTGTCGACGACCTGGTTCACGGCCTTCTCGATGCCGCTGCGCAGCCCCAGGGGGTTGGCGCCGGCGGCGACGTTCTTGAGCCCGTGGCGGACGATCGTCTGCGCCAGCAGGGTCGCGGTCGTGGTGCCGTCACCCGCGACGTCGTTGGTCGCCGTGGCGACCTCGCGCACGAGCTGGGCGCCCTGGTTCTCGAAGACGTCCTCGACCTCGATCTCGCGGGCGATGGTGACGCCGTCGTTGGTTATGGTGGGCGCGCCGAACTTCTTGTCGAGAACGACGTAGCGCCCCTTGGGGCCAAGGGTCACCTTGACCGCGTTGGCGACGGAGTCGACGCCGGCCTGCAAAGCGCCGCGCGCCGCCTCGTCGTACTTCAACTCCTTGTGAGCCATCTTTCGCTTCCTCCTTGGTTCTTAAGGTTGTGGGCGGGTCCTAGCCGACCTTGGCCAGCACGTCGGACTCGCGGAGCACCAGCAGCTCGTCACCTTCGACGGTGATCTCGGTGCCGCCGTACTTGGAGTAGAGGACCTCGTCCCCCTCCTTGACGTCCAGCGGGCGGCGGCTGCCGTCCTCCTGGATGGCGCCGTCGCCGACGGCGAGCACCTTGCCCTTCTGGGGCTTCTCCTTGGCGGTGTCGGGAAGGACGATGCCGCTTGCGGTCACCTCGTCCTCCTCGGACGCCTGGACGATCAGGCGATCGCCGAGTGGCTTCAGCTTCATTTGCATACCTCCATCTGCGGACTTCTCCGTGTTTGCGAAGTTGGGATCAGCTTGGCACTCTGACATTGAGAGTGCCAGACGCGGCGATTGTAGCTGGTCGCCGCGCGCACGGACGTTGCCGAACCGAGACCCCCGGGCGGGAGCTCAGTCGAGGGCCAGCAGCCGCACACCGAGCAGCTTCGCCAGCCCCTCGCCGCCGTTCCGCATCACGCAGTCATGGTTGAGCGCGAACAGCGGCCGCGCGAACGGGGTCATCAGGTTCATCCAGGCCCGCGTCGTGTGCACGTTCCACTCATAGACCGCGGCGGTCACCCCGCCCTGCTCGAAGAAGCGCCAGCGCCCGACCCCGGCGAGCTCCCCGCTCGCCTCGCCCTCCAGCAGGAAGGGCCTCTCGACGGCTGTGGTCCGCATCGTGAACTCGAGCTTGTAGGGCAGCTTCGAGCGCCACACGTAGCGCCCCACCTGGCCGAGGCCGTCCTCCTCGCCCGCGGTCAGCCGCTCGGTCTCGAGCACGCCGCGCCACCACTCGGGCCAGCGCTCGGACTCGTAGATGGCGTCCCAGACCCGCTCGCGCTCGGCCTCCAGGAGCCAGGTCGTGAGGAATCGGTACTCGGCCATTCGCTTCTCCCCCCAAACCTCAAGAGCCGCCGTCGCGGCGCGTCGCCTCAGTTCGGGAAAGGAGGCTCCCCGTTGCCGAACTGCGTGCTCGGTCTTTCGACGATCTGCGAGAAGCGGATCACCGTGACCGTGTCGTCCATCGAGATCGAGCGGGTGTAGATCTGCTCCAGGAACTGGACCGTGTCCTCGAGCCGCCGGAACTCGGGGTTGTCATGCTGGATGTCGCGCGGCGAGAGGTCCTCGAGCTTCTTCACCTCGACGTCGTCGATCACCGCGGCGAAGATCTTCTCGCGCGGGCTGTGGCGGAAGCCGACGGTGATCCAGACGACCTGGCCCCGCCTGTACTTGCGGGACTTGTCCCCGAGCCGGATCGTGGCGGTTTTGCGACCACGCTTGAGCTGGTCGACGAAGATCGGCGAATAGAAATTGAGGACGTAGAAGTCGATGGACATGGTGGAGCCTAGCTGTTGCGCGGCTCGAAGCCCTCGGCGCCGATCAGCGGCACGAAACGGCAGGGGCCGATCGTCCCCTGGCTCCACTCCCCGGGGCCGACGCGGTGGAAGACGGTGAGCATGTCGGTGCCGACCGAGCGCGGCAGCCGTCTGCGGCGCTGCGGCGCCGCCGGTCCGGTTGCGACCGGCATCACCAGGCGCCCGCCGTCGGCGAGCTGGTCCAGCAGGCTGCGGGGGGCCTCGGGGCCGGCGGCGTGCACGGCGATCGCGTCATACGGCGCGCTCGGTTCATGTCCCCGGGTGCCGTCGCCCTCGACCAGCTCGACGTTCTCGGCGCCGAACTCGGCCAGGGCGAGCCGCGCCTCGGCGACCAGCTCGGGGATCCGCTCGACGCTGACGACCGAGCCCGCGAGCAGGGACAGCACCGCGGCCGAGTATCCCGAGCCGGTCCCGATCTCGAGCATGCGCTCGTCGCCGCCCAGCTCCAGCGCCTGGCAGATCGCCGCCACGACCCAGGGCTGCGAGATCGTCTGCTCGCGTCCGATCGGCAGCGCCGAGTCGTCGTAGGCGCGCCTCCGCACCGCCTCGGGCACGAACAGCTCGCGCGGCATTCTGCCCATCGCCTCCAGCACGCGCTCGTCTTGGATCCCCCGGCGCCGCAGCTGGCGCTCGACCATCTCGGCGCGCTCGGCCTCGTAGTCGGGCGCGCCGCGCAGGGCCATCAGCCGGTTCGCGGGCGGGTCAAAATATGTACGCGCCCAGCCGGTCCGGCTCCAGCACGGTCACCCGGCCACGGCCGACCTGGACGACGCCGGCCCGCTCGAGCGTGGCCAGGAACCGGCTGACGCTCTCGCGCGAGGTCCCGGCGAGCTGAGCCAGGTCCGCCTGGCGCAGCCGGATCGTGACGCCGTCTCGCATCGCCGGAGTCGCGCGGTCTTCGGACAGCAACTGATCGAGCACGCCGGCGACGCGGCTGGGGACCGTCTGGAACGACTGCCGCGCGATGCGCTCGTTCGCCTCGCGCAGGCGCCGGGTCAGCGCCACCACGAGCTTCTCGGCCATCGCGGGCTGTGAGCGGATCAGGGCTCTCATGTCCGTGGCGGGGAGGGCGAGCAGCTCGGCGTCCTCGGTCGCCTCGACGCTCGCCGAGCGCGCCTCGCCGTCGAGCATCGCCAGCTCGCCGAAGATCGCGCCGGGGCCCAGGTTGGCGAGGGTGATCGCGCGGCCGCCGGGATGCTCGCGGGTGACCCGGCAGCCGCCGCTGCGGACGATGTAGCAGGCGTCACCGGGGTCGCCCTCGTGGAAGACCCTGGTCTGGCGAGGGAAGCTGCGCGGGACCGCGACCCGCGCGATCTGCTCCAGATCGCCCTCGGAGAGCTCGGAGAACAGCGGCACCCGACGCAGCAGTTCGACCATCTCGCTCACGGTCGGCGATCTCTCCCCATCCCGCTGATTATCGCTGACAACGGGGGCACCAGTAGGTGATCCGCGCAGCGTCGCCCTGCGCGCGCGATTCGATCGGGCCCCGGCAGCTGGGACAGGGCATGCCCGCGCGCCGATGAACGCTCCTGGGCGCTCGCCCGCTGCGAACCGCGGTCAGCATCAGCTCGCGCGTGGCGCCGGCCACCCGGCGGAGCTCTGTGTCGGAGAGATCGCCGAGGCGGCGCCAGGGGTTGATCTCCGCCGCGAAGCAGCCCTCGCTCTTGAAGATGTTTCCGATCCCGGCCAGCAGCGTCTGGTCGAGCAGCGCCTCGCCCAGCTCGGCCTCGGGCCCGGCCCCTCGCAGCGCGGCCGCGGCGCGCTCCTCGCTCAGCTCGGGGGCGAGCACGTCGGGCCCCAGGCGGGCAAGGCGCCGGTCGCGCGCGAGCTCGGACTCGCGCACGATCCGCATCGAGGTGCCGCTGAAGTTGACCGCCTCGGCTCTCTCGCCGGAGATGGAGATCCAGGCGCGGCTCGGCGGCAGGCGCCAGCGCTCGCCGGGCCGGTAGAGGTGCCACGCGCCCTTCATGCCCAGATGGCTGTGCAGGACCAGCCCCTCGGAGAAGCGCAGCAGCAGGTGCTTGCCGCGGCTCTCGGCGGACTCCAGCGCGCGGCCGTCGAGGCTCGCGACCGGCCGTCCTTCGGGCTCGCGGCTGCTGGGGCAGGCCGCGCGGATCCGCTCCCCCGCGAGCGACGCCTGCATCCGCAGGGCCAGGCGCATGATCGTGTCGCCCTCGGCCACGCGCCCGTCCGGTGCTCAGGCGACCAGGCGCCGGGGCTGGCGCCTGAAGCCGGCCGCGACCAGGGCTTCCTCGGCACCCGATCCGATCACGGCCTCGCCGTCGAGGCGCTCGACCGCGAGCTTCTCGATCACGCCGTCTCCCGCCGCGGCCGCCAGCTCGGCCAGCACCACCGCGAGCTCATCGCCCTCGAGCGGCGCCAGCCTCAGCAATCCCTTGCCTCCGCGCTCCACGTAGAGCAGCGGCACCCCGTCGCGCAGCCCGACGTAGGCGCCGGCGGTGCGGGCGGGGCGGCGCGAGCCCTCGAGCTTGGGCCAGGAGAGCGTGGCGCCGTAGGGGTTGGCTGGATCGGTCGCCGCGAGCCACTGCAGCTCGCCGTCGCCGCGAGGCATGCTCCGCAGCCTCTCGACCGCCCCCGGCAGCGCGAACTGGGCGCCGCCCAGCCCCTCCACGAAGTAGCCGCGCCGGGCGGTACCCAGCAGCTCCAGGTTCTGCAGCTCGCCGTAGATTGCGGCGAATCCCCCCGGGACCCCCTCGGCGATCACGGTCTCGCGGGTGACGATCCCGTGGCGCTCCAGCATCAGCTCGGCGAGCGCCCGCGTCCGCGGGCCGATCCCCGGCGCGCCTTCGAACAGGGGCGCGGTCAGCGACCAGCGCCCCAGCACCGTTCCCGCGACGCCGCCCCGCCGGCGCGAGAAGCGCCGCCCGGAGCGCTCGCCGCCCTGGGCCGCGCGCAGCCGCGGCGCCCGCAGCGGCGCGAAGCCGTCGTTGGTCACCTCGCCCGCCCAGGCCAGGTCCCAGAGCGCCTCGTGCAGCTCCTCGGCCGTGCCGTCGAGCTCCAGCAGGTCGAGCCAGAAGCTCGGGCCCTCGGCCAGGCGCTCGCGGATGCGGTCGTGCAGCGGGCCCTCGGGAGGATCGAGCTTGGCGTTCGACGGCGGTGGGCCGGCGAGGTGGACGTCCTCGCGGTAGTAGAGGGCCACCTTGCCGTCGCTGCGGCCGAGCGCGCCGGCGCCGATCCAGACCAGCTCGCCGCTGGTGCAGAGCTCGTCGAGCCAGGCGGGGCTGTAGCTGCCGAGCCGGCGCGGCAGCACGTCGCGCTCCCAGGTCTTCGGGGTCAGCGTCACCCCCTGCAGCGGGACGAGTGCCTCGCGCAGCCTGTCGGGGCCGGCCCCGCTCGGGCGGTGCGCGTCGACGTTCTGCCAGCTCGGCAGGAACCTGGCCAGCTCGGAGCGGTCGGCGGCCTCGACCTCCTCGCGCAGCCGGGCGAGGCTCGCCCGGCGCACCCGGCGCAACACGTCGGCGTCGCACCACTCGCGCTCGGTCCCGCCGGGCAGCAGCTCGCCGCGAACCAGCTCGCCGGAGGCCTCGAGCTCGCGAAGCGCCGGGGAGGGATCGGCCGCGTAGCGTTCGGCCAAGCGGCGGGTCGCGAAGGGGCCGTGGGTGGCCGCGTAGCGGCGCACGAGCGAAGCCATCGCGTCCTCGACCGGCTCCAGGAAACCGTCGGGCAGGCCGGCCGGCGGGGGCACGCCGAGCGCGTCGCGGTAGAGGCCCGCGTCCTCGGCGGCGATGTAGCGCTCCTCGCCGGCGACCCTCACCTGGGCGGCTCGCCGCTCGGTCACGAGCTTCCGCAGCATCGAATCGGCGGAGAAGCCCTGCTCGACGCGCTGGCCGCATTCCTCCAGGGTGAGGTCGCCGAGCCGCCGCAGGATCTGCTGCAGCGCGTCGCGGTCCTTGGCCCGGGCGACGTCGCTCAGGTGCTGCAGCGACTCCTCCACCTCGGCCAGCGCCGCGGGGTCGATCAGCTCTCGCAGCTCCTCCTGCCCCAGCAGCTCCCGCAGCAGGTCGCGGTCCAGCGCCAGCGCGGCCGCGCGCCGCTCGGCGTTGGGCGTGTCGCCCTCGTACATGTAGGTGGCGACGTAGTCGAACAGCAGCGAGGAGGCGAAGGGCGAGGCCGTCGGCGTCTCGACCTCGACCATCGTGATCCGGCGCGAGTGCAGGTCGCCCAGGATCTGCTGCAGCGAGGGCAGGTCGAGCACGTCGCGCAGCACCTCGCGGTAGGTCTCGAGGATGACCGGGAAGCGCGGGAAGTCGCGGGCGACCTCGAGCAGGCTCTGCGACTTCAGGCGCTGCTGCCAGAGGGGCGTGCGCTTGCCCGGCCAGGCGCGTGGGATCAGCAGCGAGCGCGCTGCGTTCTCGCGAAAGCGGGCGCCGAACAGGGCCGAGCCGGCGAGCTCGCCGACGACCAGGTCCTCGAGCTCGTCGGGCTCCAGCAGCACCAGCTCGGCGGGCGGCGGCTCGTCGGCGTCGGGCAGGTGCACGACGATGCCGTCGTCGGACCAGATCGCGTCGGCCTCGAGCTCGCGCTCGTCGCGGATCTTGGCCGACAGCGCCAGGCCCCAGGCGGCGTGCACGCGGCCGCCGAAGGGTGAGAGCACGCACAGGCGCCAGTCGCCGATCTCGTCGCGAAAGCGCTCGACGACGATGCTCTCGTCGGAGGGCACCACCCGCGTCGCCGCCTGCTGCTCGCGCAGGTAGTTGACGAGGTTGCGGGCGGCCAGGTCATCGAGGTCGTTGTCGGTCGCGAGCTGCTCGGGGTCGGCGTTGACCGCCTCGCGGGCGAAGGCGCCGATCGCCTTGCCCAGCTCGGCCGGGCGGCCGATGCCGTCGCCGCGCCAGAAGGGGACGGCCCCCGGGACGCCCGGCGCCGGGGTGACGATGACGCGGTCGCGCGTGATCTCCTGGATCCGCCAGGTGGTCGCGCCCAGCAGGAAGGTCTGGCCCGGCCGCGCCTCGTAGACCATCTCCTCGTCCAGCTCCCCGACGCGGCGCCCGTCCGGAAGATGCACTCCGTAGAGGCCGCGGTCGGGGATCGTGCCGGCGTTGGCGACCGCGAGCTGGCGGGCGCCGGGACGGCCCCGCATCGTTCCCTTGGTGCGGTCCCAGACGATCCGGGGGCGCAGCTCGGCGAAGCGCTCGGACGGGTAGCGGCCGTCGAGCATGTCGAGCACGTTCTCGAGCTGCTCGCGTGAGAGCTCGCCGAAGGGCTCGGCCGAGGTGACGAGGGCCTCGACCTCGTCCACGTCCCACTCGTCCAGGGCAGCCATCGAGACCAGGTGCTGGGCCAGCACATCCAGGGGGTTGCGGGGGATCACGGTCTCCTCGATCCGGCCCTCGCGCATCAGCCTCGCGACGACGGCGCACTCGAGCAGGTCCGAGCGGAACTTGGGGAAGATCCGCCCCTTCGAGACCTCGCCCAGCGAGTGCCCCGCGCGGCCGACGCGCTGCAGCCCGCGGGTGACCGACTTCGGCGACTCGATCTGCACCACCAGGTCGATCGCGCCCATGTCGATCCCGAGCTCCAGCGAGGAGGTCGCGATCAGGCAGGGGAGCTGCCCGGACTTCAGCATCTCCTCGACCAGCGCCCGCTCCTCGTGTGAGAGGGAGCCATGGTGGGCGCGAGCGATCTCGATGTATTCGTCACCCCGCGCGTCCTCCGCTTCGCGTCCGGGCGCGCGGGGGCCATCCGCGCCAAGCTCGGTGGCCGGCAGCTCCTGTTCCTCGGCGGCGTTCGCCATCTCGTTCAGCCGCTTGGCGATGCGCTCGGCCCCGCGGCGGTTGTTGACGAACACGATCGTCGAGGTGTGCTCGCGAACCAGCTCCAGCAGCCGCGGATAGATCGCGGGCCAGATCGAGCGGGTGTTGACCGCAGGATCCAGCGAGGCCTCGATCGGCCCGGGGTCGATGCGCTCGGTGGAGGCCTTGTCCAGCCCGGGGGGGTGGGTCAGACCCGAATCGCCGCCGTCCCGGCGCTTCTCCACATGCGCGTCCGGCTCGGTCATGTCCTCGACCGGGACCACGATCTCGAGGTCGAGCGCCTTCGGCTTGCTCGCGTCCACGATCGTGCACTCGCGCCCCTTGCCGGCCAGGAACCGCCCGATCCGCTCCAGCGGCCGCTGCGTCGCCGAGAGCCCGATCCGCTGCGTGGGCTTCTCGCCGAGCCGGTCGAGGCGCTCCAGGGTCAGCATCAGGTGCGAGCCGCGCTTCGAGGGCGCCACGGCGTGGATCTCGTCCACGATCACGGCCTCGACCCCGGTCAGGATCTCGCGCGCCCCCGAGCTGATCATCAGGTACAGCGACTCCGGGGTCGTGATCAGGATGTCGGGCGGGGTCTTGCGCATCGCCCGGCGCTCGGACTGGGGGGTGTCCCCGGTGCGCAGGGCAGCCGTGATCGGCGCCTTGATCCCCGCCAGGGGGGCCCGCAGGTTGCGCTCGATGTCGTAGGAGAGCGCCTTCAGCGGCGAGATGTAGACGATGCGGACGCCTGTGCCCAGCTCCTCGGGGCGGCGCGAGAGGCTGTCGATCCCCCAGAGGAAGGCCGACAGCGTCTTGCCCGAGCCCGTCGGTGCGCAGATCAGCGTGTGCGCGCCCGAGGCGATCGCCGGCCAGCCCTGCGCCTGCGCGGGCGTGGGCGCCTCGAAGGACTTCTCGAACCAGCTGCGGACCGGCTTCGAGAACGGATCCAGGGGTGAACTCGGGGTCGCGGGCGTACTCATGGCCAACCTAGTGACGATACCGAGGGTCCCCGACCGGCTCCGCGACCGGGGGCTGGGACGCTGGAGCCGCGATACTTGGCCCATGGCATCGGACCCGACCGAGCTGATCGTGGGGGCGTTCGCCGCATTCAACGAGGGAGGCGCTCCCGCATTCATCGGCTGCCTGACCGATCGCGATGCCCTCGACGAGGACTTCGCGATGGAGATCCAGGCCGACGCGCCCAACGGTGGCCGCCGGGAGGGAGAGGCCGGCTTCCTCCGGATGGCCGACCTCTGGCTCGAGGCCTGGGAGGAATTCGAGATGCCCCCAGGGGATCCGGTCCAGCTATCCGCCGGCCGCTACCTGGTCCCCACCCGCCAGCGCGTCGTCGCCCGCGGCAGCGGGATGGAGTTGGAGGAGGGCTTCTTCTACACGGTGCAGCTTTCCCAAGGCCGGGTCAAGCGCATCGGTTTGTTCAGTGACCGCTCGCTGGCCGAGCGTGACCTCGCGCTCGGCGCGGACGGCGGCTAGCGAAGGCCGAGCTCGGCAAGGCGCGGGGCGCTGCGATCGCGCTCCGAGAGCAGCGGGTCCGCGATCGGCCACTCGATCCCGATCTCGGGGTCATCCCAGGCGATCCCGCGCTCGAGCCCGGGGTCGTGGTAGGAGGAGAGGCCGTACTCGACGTCGGCCTCGTCGCTGAGCACGCAGAAGCCGTGGCCGAATCCGTCGGGGATGAAGAGCTGGCGGTGAGAGACGTCGTCGAGCTCATATCCCTCCCAGCGCCTGAAGCTCGGTGACCCGGGACGCAGGTCCACCGCCACGTCCCAGATGCGCCCGCGCGCGCAGCGCACCAGCTTCGCCTGCTCCCGCTGCATGTGGATCCCCCGCAGCACCGGGCCGACCGAGCGGCTGTGGTTGCGCTGGACCAGCTCGACGCCGAGGCGGAGCTCCTCGATCCAGCTCGCGCGGAAGGTCTCGACGAAGAAGCCGCGCTCGTCGCCGTGCACGTCGGGCTCGATCAGGACCAGGTCCTCGATCTCGGTCGGGACCCGCCGCACGCTCATCCGGAATCACCCGCCGCCGGCCCCGGACGCGTGAGCGGGCCGGAGGTCCGCGAATCTGAAGAGGCGCCGGAGGAGCCGGCGGAACTGATGCTTTGCCCGTAGTGGCGCTCGTAGTAGGCGGCGTACTCGCCCGACCGGATCGGTCCCCACCAGTCCTCGTTCTCGCGGTACCAGGCGATGGTCCGCTCGATGCCTTCGGCGAAGTCCACCTCGGCCCGCCAGCCCAGCTCGTTCAGCTTCGCCGCCGAGAGCGAGTAGCGCCGGTCGTGCCCGGGGCGGTCGCGGGTGTAGGAGATCAGCGACTCGTCGCGCCCGGTCAGCTCGAGGATCCTCTTCACCACCTCGATGTTGGGCAGCTCGTCGGGGCCGCCGACGTTGTAGACCGAGGCCGGCTCGCCGTGCTCGAGCACGAGGTCGATCGCCGCGCAGCAGTCCTCGACGTAGAGCCAGTTGCGCACCTGCATGCCGTCGCCGTAGACCGGCAGCGGGTCGCCCGCGAGGGCGTTCAGCACGCAGAGCGGGATCAGCTTCTCGGGATGCTGGCGCGGCCCGTAGTTGTTCGAGGCGCGGATGATCAGCGCGTCCGCCCCGTAGGTGCGGGCGAAGGCGGAGACCAGCAGGTCGCCGCCGGCCTTGGAGGCCGAATAGGGGGAGGAGGGCTCCAGCGGAGAGGTCTCGGTCGCGGTGCCCTGCTCGAAGTCGCCGTAGACCTCGTCGGTCGAGACCTGCAGATGACGGATGCCTGCGTCCCGGCTCGCCTCGAGCAGCACGAAGGTCCCGAACACGTCGGTGGTGATGAACTCCCCGGGGGAGTCGATCGAGCGGTCGACATGGGACTCGGCGGCGAAGTTGACGACCGCGTCGCAGTCCGAGACCGCGGCTCGCGAGGCATCGCGGTCGGCGATGTCGCCCTGGGTGAACTCGAGTCGGTCCGGCGGCAGCCCCTCGAGGTTCTCGGTGCGCCCCGCGTAGGTGAGCTTGTCGAGCACCCGCACCGAGTCGCCGGGATGCTCGGCGAGCCGGCGGCGCACGTAGTTGGAGCCGATGAAGCCGGCGCCGCCGGTGACGAGCAGCCTCACTCGCGCTCCTCCGCGCCGGGATCGGCGGTCGCCTGACCACGAACGTCGCCCCCCTGGTCGTCGGCGGCCTCTTCAGCCACCTCAGCGCCCTCGCTTTCGCGGTGGAGGTCGAGCACCGGTTGGCGCCGCACCGTCGAGCCCGCTGCGCGCTGGGCCGGGGGCCGCTCTGGTTTGGGCTGCTCGCGGCGCTTGAGGTAGTCGGCGAGGCCGCGTTTCCAGTCGGGCAGCTCGATCGGCGCCTCGCGGCCGCTGGCCAGCACGGAGTTGGCGGGGCGCCTGGCGGGGCGCTTCATCATCTCGCTGGTCGAGCTCATCACCCGCGTCACCACCTCGGCCTGGCGGAAGATCTCCATCGCGAACTCGTACCACGAGCAGCTCCCCGCCCCCGACATATGGTGGACGCCGTAGGAGCCGCTGTCGACCAGGCGCACCAGCCCCGCCGCCAGGTGCCCGGTGTAGGTGGGGCACCCGACCTGGTCGTGGACGACGACGACGGGCCCGCCGCCCTCGCCCAGGCGCAGCATCGTCTCCACGAAGTTGCCGCCGGCGGGGCCGAACAGCCACGAGCTGCGGACGATGAAGCTGGCGCGGTTGAAGTGGGCGGTGGCCCGCTCCCCGGCGAGCTTCGAGCGCCCGTAGGCGTTGATCGGTTTGGTCTCGTCGGACTCGGTGTAGGGGCCCTGCTCGGAGCCGTCGAAGACGTAGTCGGTGGAGACGTAGATCACCTTCGCCCCGGCCTTGGCGGCCGCGTCGGCGACGAAGCCGGCGCCCTCGCCGTTGATCAGCTCGGCATCGGCCTCGTGCTCCTCGGCTCCGTCCACGTCGGTCCAGGCGGCGCAGTTGATCACCGCCCCGGGCTGCTCGCGCACGATCAGGCGCTCGACCCGGCCGGGGTCGGTGACGTCGAGCTCCTCGCGATCGAGCGCCACCACCTCGTGGCTCATGCGCTCGGCCACGGCGGCGACGTCGCTGCCGAGCATGCCTCCGGCTCCCGTGACGACGATCTTCACCGCGGTGACACCTCTCCGGGCCCGGGCCTCACGGGATCCCGATGTCCGCGTGGTCCCCGACCAGGAAGCGGAGCGTCTTCGGCATCCCGAGGCTGCGCTCGACGGTCACTCCCTTCCCGAGCAGGCTCGCCTCCATGCGGGCGGGAAGGTCGCGAATGCGCGAGCCGGCGAGCACGATCGAGTGCTCGATCTCCGAGCCGGCGATGATCACGTCGCGGTCGATCGCGGTGTAGGGCCCGACGTAGGAGTCGCTGATGTGCGCACCCGCGCCGATGATCGCGGGGCCCCGGACAGTGGTCCGCTCGAGCTTGGCGCCCGCCTCGATCACGACGCGCCCCTCGACCTTGGAGTCGATCAGCTCGCCGTCGCTGCGGCTCTCCAGGTCCTCCAGCACGAGCCGGTTGGCCTCCAGCATGTCCTCGAGCCGGCCCGTGTCCTTCCACCAGCCGCGCACGATGTGCGGCTCGACGCGTTTGCCGCCCTCGATCAGGGCGTCGATCGCGTCGGTGATCTCGAGCTCGCCCCGGGCCGAGGGCTCGATCGACCTGGCGGCGGCGAAGATCTCGGGGCCGAACATGTAGACGCCGACCAGCGCCAGGTCGCTGGGCGGATCCTCGGGCTTCTCGACCAGCTTGACGACGCGGTCGCCGTCGAGCTCGGCGACGCCGTAGGAGGAGGCATCGGGCACCGGCGTGAGCAGGATCAGGGCCTCGGGCTCGCTCTCCCGGAAGGTCGCGACCAGCTCCACGAGCCCGTTGCGGAGCAGGTTGTCGCCCAGGTACATCACGAACGGGCTCTGCCCGAGGAAGGCCTCGGCCATCAGCAGCGCGTGCGCCAGCCCCAGCGGCGCCTCCTGCTCGATGTAGGTGATCGAGGCGCCGAAGCCGGAGCCGTCGCCCGCGGCCTCGCGGATCTCGTCCCCGGTCTCGGGGGCGATGATGATCCCGATCTCGGTGATCCCGGCCTCGACCAGCGCCTCGATCCCGTAGAAGAGCACGGGCTTGTTCGCCACCGGCACCAATTGCTTGGCCGAGGTGTGCGTGATCGGGCGCAGACGCGTTCCGGCGCCCCCCGAGAGGATCAGGCCCTTGAGCTGCTCCACGACCGAGCAAGGCTAGATCAAGGCCAGACGGGAGGGCGCGCCCGTTGTTGCCCTTGAGCCTGTCGGGTTCGTTGCCGCCGATCAGCACGTCCGCGCCGCGCCCGCCGATCAGGGTCGTCGGCGCGAGCAGCGGGCCGATCGAGCTCTCGGCCGCGACCTTGACCGCGTCGTCCTTGTCCCTGGTGTTGACCCGGATCGCCGTGACGCCGTTCGAAGCGCACATGCCGACCCCGTTGATCAGGTCGCAGAAGCCGCTGGCGGGGGTGATCCCGGCACCCGTGTCGGTGAACGAGATCACGTTCTGTCCCAGCAGCACGCCCTGGGACACTCGCAGGTCGTTGTTCTCGCCCTGGTCGGCCTTGTAGACGACCGTGCTGCCGGACCTGGTCACGAGCGCGGCCGCAGCGGCCGCCGGCAGCGCGAGCCCCGCGTGCAGGAGGGGGCGGAGGATGCGCGAGGGCTTCTGCATGGCTCGGAGTCCTTTCCGGAGGCGGCCACGAAAATAGAGTAGGAGCGCCCGCCCAGCGAGCAGTCCACGCACGCTGTAACCGAAATTTTAGTAGGCGCCAGCGCGAATCTTCAGTAGGTGTGGCCGAGCTTGCGGTGGTCCCAGCTGCGGGTCCGCAGCGGCGGGAAGCTGATCGCGACGCGCTTCGCGGCCTGGGCCTCCAGCGCCGCCGCGCCGTCCCCCTCGACCGAGGAGATGCCCTCGCTGTAGCGGACCGTCAGCTCCTTGCCGAAATCGGCGACGACCTCGGGCTCGCGGTGGATCACCGCCTCGGACTCGACCATGACGCCGCGCAGCTCCGTGTATTCGACCCCGGCCTCGACCAGCAGCGTCGCGCGCGGGTCGCGCTCGAGGTTGCGGACCTTCTGGGACTTGGCGTAGGTCCAGACCCAGATCACGTCGTCGCGGACCGTGAACCACATCGGCATCGAGTGCGGCCACCCCCTGGGACCGTTGGAGCTGACGATCGCGACCCGCTCCAGCTCGAGCAGCTCGCGGCGCTCGGCGTCGCTGAGCTTGATCTGGTCCCGGCGGCTCGCCATCAGCCCTGCCGCGGGAGCAGGGTCAGCGTCTCCCAGGGACCCTCGCCCGCCATCGGCTGCATCTGGCCCGCCAGCCAGCGGGGCTGCAGGTCGTCGTAGTGCTCGGACCACGCGTGTCCCGACTGCCCCGTGAAGTCCTGCCACATCGAGCGTGAGGGATCGACCGGGTCGGCGACCATGCGCCAGCTCGGCGCCCAGATCGCGTCGTAGGGGTCGTTGGGGTCATAGGCGATCTGGGCGACCGTCTCCTGGGCCCCGCCCGGGTGGAGGGTGCGGTTGAAGACCCACTCGAAGGCCGAGTTCGCCTCCCCGAGCGCGTGCGGGAAGCGCAGCTCGTGCACGCTGCCCCAGCGCCAGCCCTCGGGGTCGGGGCCGAAGCGCTGGGTGAGGTCGTCGAGCGCGCCGCGAAGCGCGTCGGCGACCAGGTCGTCCCAGGGCCTGCCGATCAGCGCCTCGTCCCCCTCCTCCCAGAGGGTGAGCAGGTGCGAGTGCCAGCGCCAGGGTGAGGTGACGTGGGTTGTGAAGCCGCTGTCGGAGCGGTCGAGCCAGCGCTCGGAGAGGTCGCGGTCCGCGATCGCCGCGCGGGCGAAGTCGCGGGCCAGGCGCAGCAGGAAGGCCTGGTAGATCGTGCCCACGATCGTCTCGGGGCCGAGCTGGCGGTTCCAGCTCACCAGGCGCTCGATCGCGGCGGTCTCGCGCTGGCCCAGGCCGGATCGGTCCAGGCGGGCGAGGCGCTTCGCGACCTCGTCACCCGGGATCGAGTGCAGGTCGGTCTGCATGCGCCGGAAACTGTCCAGGTCGTGTTCGGGCGTCTCCTCGATCAGCTGCTCGATGCGCTTGGCCCGGAAGCCGTCGAGGTAGTCGCTGCTCAGGTGGTGGGGGTAGTCGTCGTCGGCGATGCGGTTGTTCGCGGTCACGAGGTAGCCGCTGCCGGGGTCGACCAGCTCCGGCAGCTCCTCGTAGGCGATCGGCTCGCCCCAGTCGTATTCCCCGGTCCAGCCTGGCTTGGGCACGTCGGGACAGCCGCCCGGCCGCTGCGGCAGGCGGCCGACGGTCTTGTAGCCGATCGAGCCGTGGCGGTCGGCCCAGACGAGGTTGGAGACCGGCATCGCCAGCCCGCCGAGCAGCTCGACCAGCTCGGGGCCGCTCGCCGGGTCGAAGATCTCGAAGTGCGGCCGTCCTATCCCGGGCACGTCCAGCGCCGTCCAGCGCAGCGCCAGCGGCTGCGAGTCGTCGGCGCCGAGGGCCTCGTTCACGATCGGGCCGTGGCGGCCGCTCCGCACCTGCAGGCGGACGGGCTGCTCGCGGCCCTTGACGGAGATCTCCTCCTCGACCAGCTCCAGCGGCAGCCACTCGCCGCGGTACTCGTAGCGGTCGCCCTCGATCCGCTCCACGAACAGGTCCTCGACGTCGGCCATCACGTTGGTGAAGGTCCAGGCGACGTCGTTGTTCTGGCCCATCGAGATGCCCGGGATGCCCGGCAGCGCCACCCCGCGGCAGAAGCGGTCCCCCAACTCGAGCGCGCACTGGTGCCAGATCCCCGGCATCCCGGTCGGCAGGTGGGGATCGCCCGCGACAAGCGGCCCGCCGCTCGCCGAGCGCTCCGGCGCCACGGCCCAGTTGTTGGAGCCGCCGGCGGTGCCCGCCAGGCCGATCTGCTCGCGCACGCTCTTGATCTGCTCCGCCAGGCCGGTGCCGTCCCCCTCCCAGGCCTCGCCGGGCCGCATCACGATCGGGTTCTCGGAGGGATAGGGGGGGTCGAGCCGCGCCGCCAGCTCGGGGCCCAGCTCGCGAACGAGGTCGGCGCGAAGCAGCTCCCGCTCCCAGTTGGTCGAGAGCCCGAAGGCGAGCAGCTTCGCCCCGGCCAGCACATGGGCCGGGCGCCAGGGCTCGAAGTCCAGGCGCATCAGCTGGAACTCGGCCGGCAGCACCCCCCGGGCCTCGGCGCCGCGGTTGAAGCCGCTGCAGTAGGCGTTCAGCAGCGAGCGCAACCCGGGCTCGAGCTCGCGCTCCTCGCGCGCGGAGACCCGGCCCAGGCCGAGGGTCCGCATCAGGCGGTCCACCTTCAGGCCCGGCTCGCCGGCGATCTCGGAGAGCCTGCCCTGGCTCACCCTGCGCTGCAGGTCGCACTGCCAGAGCCGGTCCTGGGCGTGCGCGTAGCCCTGCCCGAACCAGAGGTCGTGGTCGCTCGAGGCGCGGATCCGCACCATCCCCCAGCGGTCCCGGGCCAGTTCGATCGTCCCCTCCAGGCCCTGCACCCGCTCCTCCCCCTCGGTCCTCGGCAGCGGCCGGCGGAAGAGCTGCCACCAGACCCCGGCCGCGGTCGCCCCGAACAGGGCGCTGGCGAGCCCCGCTCCCTTGAAGCCAGTGCGGAGGATGCCGCCGAGATCCCGGTTCATGGGCCCATTATCGGGCAGCGCGCCGGATCGTCGTCATTCGGCCAGATCCCTCGCCGAGATCACGCCCAACCGCTCCAGCTCCTCCAGATGCGCCTGCATCGCGAAGGCGGCGGCGGGCAGCAGCTCGGCGGGCACGTCGTCCCAGACCTCGCCCAGCAGCGCCAACCGCGAGCGCTCGCCCCGCTCCAGCGCCGCGACCAGCCGCCGCTGCCGGGACTCGCGGTGCTCGATGTACTCTGCGATCTTCGCTGCGGGGTCGGTGATCGCCGACCCGTGCCCCGGGTGGATCAACTCCAGGTCGAGGCCCTGTACCCGGCGCAGCGAGGCCATGTAGTCGTGGAGCGACCCGCCCTGGTCGGCCGGCGGCACGATCGTCGAGCCGTGGCCGAGGATCAGGTCCCCGCTGAACAGCACCTTTCCCGCGTCTGGCGCGGCCTCCTCCGCTTCGCGTCCGGGGGCCGCCAGGAACGAGCGGCTGTCGGTGGTGTGCCCGGGGGTTAGCAGGCAGGTGAGGGGGCCGGCGCTCTCCCCCTCGCCGAGGACCGTCGGCTCGACTCCCAGCAGCGGCACGCCGCCGATGTGGTCTTCGTGGGAGTGGGTGAGGAGCACGTCGCCGATGCCGCCGCGCTCCCCGGCCGCCGCCCTGACCGCCTCGATGTGGCCCCGTACGGCCGGACCGGGGTCGATCACGATCGCCGGGTCGCGCCCGACCAGGTAGGTGTTCGTCCCCTCCAGCGTCATCGGCCCCGGGTTCGGGGCGAGCAGGATCTCCACGTCGAGGCTTGCCATGGGCGCGACGCTACCCGTCGGCGCGCGGGAACGACTCGAGCGCTGCCGCTAGGCGGCTTTCGCCGGCGCGGGCTGCGCGGCGCTGTCGGTCGCGAGCTCGGCGCGAATCGCCTCGCGGGCGTCCTCGGGCTCGAGCACGACGAAGTCGCCGGCGCCCTTGAGGACCTCGCGCAGGAGCCAGTCCTGGCTGCCGTAGGGGACCTCGATCACGAGCGCACCGTCGGCGAGCTCCTCGACCACGGTGTGCTCCTCGCGGGCCCAGCGGGCGCGCTCGGGCGAGACCCAGACGCGGGCGACGTCGGCGGCGGGCACCTGGTCTCCCGAGAGCCAGCCGCCCTCGATCGCGGCGATGTCGGCGAACTCCTCGCGCGGCTCGAAGCTCTCCTTGGTCACCTCGGCCTCCTTGATCCGGTCGAGGCGGAAGTGGCGGATGTCCGAGCGCTTGCGGTCATAGGAGGCGACGTACCAACCCTCGCGGCCGTTGGCGAGTTGGTAGGGCTCGATCTCGCGCTTGGTGAACTCGTCCTCGTTCTCCTTGTAGTAGTGGATCGCGAGCACGCGCCGGGCCGCGATCGCGTCGTTGACCTTCCTCGCCACGCCCGAGTCGTCGCCGCCCGAGGCTGCGATCTCCAGGCCCTCCTCGGAGGGGTCGTGGCCGAGCGCGGTGACGATCTTCTCGCGGGCGCTGACCAGGCCGCTCTGGGGCAGGTGGTCGCCGAACAGGTCGATCGCCGCCACCAGCGCCTTCGCCTCCAGCGGCAGCAGCCGGGCGGGCCGGCTGAAGTTGTCGCCGTAGGGCTCGGCGTCGACCTCGACCTCGTCTCCGATCAGCTCGGCGTAGAGCACGTAGGTGCCGCCGCCGAAGTTGACGACGTTCAGCAGGTCGATGTCGTCGCTCAGCTCCTCGTCGCTGAGGTTGAGCCTGCCGCGTACGTCGGCGATCGCGATTCGCTCCTCGCCCTTCGCGGCCTCGATCAGCATCCCGGCCAGCGTCACCAGGCGGGCGAAGCGCTCGGGCCGGATCGATGCCTCCGAGCGCCCGTGCGAGGATCGCCCCGCGTGCTGCAGCGGCGGGGGCGCCGAGCCGTGCGAGCGCGCCGTCTCGAACTCGCCCTCGTGGCGCTCGCGCAGCAGCGCCAGCCGCTCGCCGACCTCGCCGGCGAGCTCGGGCGGGTCGAGCACGGTCGCGTTCTGGCGCCAGTGCAGGACCCAGGCGACCATCTGGCGGGCCGAGGCGTACTCGGTCTCGAACACCGAGCCCTTGCCGGGGGCGCCGTCGCCCTTGCGGGCGGGGCGGATCTCGCCGTAGCCGCCGAAGTCGCGCTCGACCAGCCAGGCGACGCGCTCGCGCAGGAAGATGCGCGCGGTGCCCCGGATCTCGCCCAGCTGCCATTCCGAGCGCCGGGCGTAGTCGCGGCGGTCGTAGTCCTCGGGCGCGGTGAAGTCGTGCTCGGCCTTGGACGCGTAGCTGACCTTGCCCTCGATCCGCGAGAGCCGGAAGACGCGAACCGCGTCGCGCTCGTGGCTGTGGCCGATCAGATAGAACTGCCCGCCGCGATAGACGAGGTGGAAGGGGTCAACCTCGCGCTGCTCGGTCGCGTCGCGCTCGATCGTGTAGTAGGTGAACTCGATCGTCTTGCGGCGCGAGATCGCGGTCTCGATCTTCGACAGCCGCTGGCTGATCTCGGCGCCGTCGGCCTTGGCGGTCATCCGCACCTCGACCGAGCCCGCCTCGGGGGAAGTCAGCGGGCTGGGGCGGCCCCAGGAGACCTGCTGCAGCGCCAGCCGCAGCGGCTCGGCGTAGGCGAACTCGCCGTCGAGCAGGTGCAGGGCCGTCTGCAGCGCGGCCAACTCGTCGTCGCCGAACTCGATCGCGTCCAGGTAGAAGTTCTCCGGCGGCAGCGAGTAGAGCTCGGACTCGTAGCCCTGGAGGCTGTCGCCGGGTTTCTCGATGTGAAGGGTGATGCCGAGGCTCTCGAGCTCGGCGCGGTCGGCGTAGAAGCGACGCGCGAAGGCGTCGTCGTTCATGTCGCTGTAGCCCTCCACCTCGCGCTTGATCTCGAGCGCCGAGACGGGCCTCTTCTGCGCCATCAGGAAGGAGATCAGCGAGAGCTGGCGGATCAGCTTCTCGGTGTCCTTCGCCACGCGGAGCAGGATAGTTGGGGCGTGTGCGCGCACCCAGCGCGTCCACGCACGGAACTGCGCATTTTGCGCGGCCGGACCCGGGAGTCCGGCAGCGAGCCTACTTCGTGACCGTCACCCGCAGGAGCGCCGCGGGGATCGAGGTCGCGTCGTCGCTCGTGTTCTGCTCGTTGAAGAGCGCCTCCAGTTCGCCCTGGAGGTCGTCCTCGCGGCCGTCCTTCGAGGCCGCCTCGAACGCGTTCATCGTCGGGCCGTAGTACTCCCGGAAGGTGGCGAGGAGCTCGGAGGGCGGGGCGTCGTGGTCGAACGTGTATGTGTCCCTCTGGAAGGAGATGTTGTCCTCGGGGATCCCGGCCGCGGTGAAGCGCTCGGTCACCTCCGCCTCCGAGCCCCAGGTCATCGGGCTGACGAAGCCCTTCGGAGGCGGGGGCGCGTAGGAGGAGCTGATCCTCAGGATCTGGGCGACGAGCGTCGGGTCGTTCGGGATCCAGTTCCCCATCACGATCCGGCCGCCCGGCTTGGTCACCCGGACCATCTCCTTGGCGACGTCGTTCGGCTTGGGAGCGAACATCGCGCCGAAGATGCTGATGACGAGGTCGAAGCTCTCGTCGTCGAGCGCGCTCAGGTCCGTCGCGTCGCCCTCCGAGAAGGAGAGGTTGTCGAGCCTGAGCTCCTCGGCGCGCTCGTTGCCCGCGGCGACCAGGTTGCTGGCGATGTCAACTCCGAGGACGTCGGCGCCGAGCTGAGCGGCGGGCACCGCGGTGGTCCCGTCGCCGCAGCCGAGGTCCAGAACCCTCATTCCCTTGGTCACTCCGAGGTCCTTGACCAGCGCCTCGCCGCTCTCGCGCATGCTCGCCGCGATCCGGGTGAAGTCGCCCTTCTCCCACAGCGCCTTGTTGGGGCTCTCGCCCATAGGCCCTTCGACAGCCTACTAAGAGCCGGGGTGCTAGTGGCCCTTCTCGGAACGTTCGCCAGGAAATGACGCAGGCCAGGCGTCGCCAGGCAAGGAGGCAGGGAGTCCGAATAGCAGCGCTATCCGGACGACCGAGGACGCAGCATGGTGGTGATCTGGACCAGTCATTTCCGGTGAGACGTTTTGAGGAGGGCCACTAGGCGGCGCGCCGCCCGAAGAACGCCGCGGACTCGATGCCGCGGTCGAAGCGGGACCAGGCCTCGCCGTCGGCGAGGTGCTTCTCGAGCCGGTTGAAGCTGCCTAGCTTGCCGCCGAGGTTGTCCATCGCGTGCACCAGCGTCGCCTCGCGCGTGCAGGGCACGACCGGGGAGCCGTGCTCGAGCTGGCCGTGGTGGGAGAGGATGACGTGCAGCACGGCTTGGGCCAGGTCGGGGTCGAAGCCCTCGATCGACTCGATCTCGCGGCGGACCCTGTAGTAGCCGAGCGGGATCTCGGACTGCAGGCGGCCGGCGTCGGTCATCTCGATCGCGAGCGGATCGTCATTGTAGGCCTCGGTCTTGCCGATGTCGTGCAGCAGCGCCCCCGTTACCGCCACCTCCCGGTCGATGCCCCCGAAGAAGTTGGCGGCGGCGCTCGTCGCCTGGGCGACCGAGAGCGTGTGCTCGAGCAGCCCGCCGGCGTAGGCCTCGTGGTAGTGCTTGGCGGCCGGCGCCTCGCGGAAGCGCTTCCAGGCCGCCGTCTCCGGGCCGAACAGCCGGTCCAGAAGTGCCCGCAGCGAGTCGTTCTGGATCGTCTCGAGCAGGTCCCGCAATTCGCTCTCGAGCTGCGCGATGGGCCTGGAAGGGCCCTCGGTCAGCTCCCCCTCCTCATACTCGTGGGACTCGGCGGGCCGGGCGGTTCCGAGCTTGACCTGGCGGCCGAACTGGGGGTGGACCGAGAAGCGTCCCGTGATCACGACGATGGTGCCGGGGGCGCAGGCCGCGAAGCTCTCGGCGACTCGGTCCCAGGCGATCGCCGGGACGCTGCCGGTCCGGTCCCCGAGCGTCAGCTTCAGGAAGTCGTCGCCGTTCTTCTTCTGGCGCAGCTCGCGCTCGCGGACGACGAAGGCGCCGCTGAAGTCCTGGCCGTCGGCGAGCTCGCTCAGGGCCGGCCGGGGCTCGGCGCCCGACCCGCCGGCGCCTGGCCGGATCGCCGCGGCGTCTCCGTTCCCGGATGCGCTCCCGTTCCCGCTGTCGAACAGAGACTCGCTCATGGCAAGGGCTGAAGGTAGAGGCGGCAGCGGACGGTTCTCTCCGCCTGCGTTCACGACTTGGTGACTAGGGTTCATCATTGATGAGGTCGTCGAAGGCATCGCTCTCATGACAGGGCCGGTGCGGGTCCACTGCGCCGCCGGCTGAGATGACCGCCTCGGCGGGGAGCGGCGAGGGCAGCCTGCTGGCCGACCGCGACTTCTTGCTCGTCGCGGGCCCGGTCGGGCCGCCGCTCGATGCTCACGGGCTGGACGAGGGCCCGGGCCCCGCCAGCGCGACCGCGGTGACGCGCTGGTGGCCACCCCCCTCTCGCTTCCCGTTGGGCTTTCCTTTACGAAGACTCGATCGGCGTTCGCCTGCTGCCCAGACGCACGGCCCGATAACGGTTCAGCGTTAGCCCACTGATATGCGAGAGGGGGGTGGCCACCAGCTGGGAAGATCGAGCGATGAGGGCGCCCCGCAAGGACTCGTTCAGCATCGCCCTGGCGGTGGTCGCGTCCCTGCTGCTGCTGCTGGGCTTGGTGCTCTTCACGCGCGCGACCAGGTGATCGCGCCGGAGCGGTTCGCCGACAGGGCGGAGTCGGCGCTGGAAGACGACGACGTGCGCAAGGTGGTCAGCCGCTAGATCGTCGTCGACCTCGTTGAGCGGGGCGCCCCGGACCTGGTTGCGGGCCGCCCGGTGCTGGAGTCCGTGGTGGACGCCGTGATCGACACCGGGGCCTTCGGCCGGCTCTTCAGGCGCGCCGCGCTCGAGGCCAATCGCGTCTTCTTCATCCGCGACGAGGACAACCTCGTCTTCGACCTCGCCGACGCCTCCAAGCTGATCCGCTTCGGGCTCAAGTCGGTCTCGCCGGTGCTCGCCAAAGAGGTGCCCAAGGACCTCGACGCCACCCTCGCCGACCTGCGCGACCGCAGCTTCGCGCAGGGCACGCTGGCGGCCGCCGACGACATCCGCTTCCTGGGGCTTCTGCTGCCGCTGCTGGCGCTGCTCGACGGCATCCGGCTCTTCCTGATCGACACGCACTGGGGAGGTCGAGGACGAGCAGGGCCGGGTCAGGGCCGACTTCGAGGCCGAGAAGCGCGACCGCAACAAGGTCGTGCAGGCGCTGCCGCCCGACGTGCTGGCGGCAGCGGAGCGGCTCACCGGCAGCCTCGGCCTGCGCGAGGGCGAGGGCGGCGAGCGCGAGATCTTCCTCTGCCACACGACCTGCGAGCTGGGCGCGACCAGGTTGAGCGACGCGCTGGAGGACTATCGCAAGGTCCTCGACCGCAACCCCAGCGAGGTCGTGATCCTGTTCGTCGAGCCCTACGTCGAGCCCGCGGACTTCGCGCTCGCCGTGGAGCAAGCCGGGCTGGACGACCGGGTGCGGACGCTGGAGCTGGACGGGCCGATGCCCACGCTCGGCCAGCTCGTCGCCGACGATCGTCCCGATCGGCTTGTCGGTCACCGCCGACTGCTCGCTCAGCTCCGCGGCGCGATTGGCGAGCGCCTTGCGGTCCAGCATCCGCTGGCGATCCATGTCGTCTGGGCAGGAACAGGACTTCATTGCGTTGGTACCTCCTGTCGGTTGAGCCCAGCGCCATGAGCGCGAGGGCAGGAGCGGTTGGGAATCTTGCGCCGAGCCCGGGCCGCGGCTCAGGTCTTGGCGCGCAGCACCGACAGGCCCGAGTGGCCGGGGCCCTCGTCGAGGCGCTCAACGGAGACGTCCACGTAGCGGAAGAGCTGCGGGTCCACCGGCATCGGCACCTGCACGCGGGCCTCGCCGGAGGCCGGTACCCGGAACGATCCCAGCGAGACGAGCTCGTCCGGGCTGTTCAGCAGCCAGAGCTCGTAGTACTCGGAGGGCTTGCTGGCGGGCAGGCCCCTGAACTCGAGCTCGGCCTCTCCGGCCTCGCCGTCGAGGCGCGCCGTGCCCCCCGAGCTGGAGGCCAGCGTGCTGACGGGGCGCAGGTCAACGGTCGAGGCGCTCGTCACGGCCGGCTCGCCGCCGCCGCTGACGAGCGCTCCGATCCCGACCCCCGCGAGGATCAGCGCCACGCTCGCGGCCGCGACCAGCGCGGGGCGAATCGACAGGCGCCCCGCCCATGGGCGGCGTCGTTGCTCCCCGGCGGACTCGCGCACGAGCGGCTCCCGCGGCGGAGGCGGCTCCAGGCCCTCCCATGCCTCGGGCGGGAGCTCGCTCAGCTCCCCGACCAGGGGCGCCAGGCGCTCGACCTGAGCGCGGAACTCGGGGTCGTCACGCAGCAGGCGCTCGGCCTCTGCCAGCTCGGACCCCGACAGCTCCCCCAGCAGGTAGTCGGAGGGGTCTATCCGCGCGCTCATCGCTGCTCCTCCTCGTCGATCAGGCTCCGAAGCCTCTCGAGCGCCTGGACCATCCTCATCTTCACGGTTCCCAATGGGGTGCCCGTGATCTCGGCGATCTCGCGCTGGCTGTGGTCCTCGTAGAAGCGCATCCGCAGCAGCTCGGCCTCCTCGCGCGGGATGCGCTGCAGCAGGTGTGAGATGCGCCAGCGCTCGATCATCAGGTCGTCGGGTGACACTTTCGCAGCCCGGGCGTCGGCCAGCGCCGCGACGCCGGCCGGGTCGCGCGGCTCGGGGCGGCGGCTGTTGCGCCGCAGGTGGTCGACCGCCCGGCTGCGAGCGACGGTGAGGATCCAGGTCAGCAGCCCCGCGCGCTCCGGGTCATAGGAGCCGGTCCGTTCCCAGATCTCGGCGAAGACCTGCTGGTGGACGTCCTCGGCGGCCGTGCGGTCACCGAGCGCGCGCACGAGATAGGAGAAGACCGTGCCCCCGTACTCCGCGTAGAGAGCGTCGATCGCATCGGGGTCGCCGCGCCGCATCGCGGTCGCGATCGAACTCTCGCTGGGCGCCCCGCGCGATCGGCTCAGCAGGCGCAGCTTGCTCGTTATCAGGCTCTGGGTGGGCATGGGCGTCATAGGGATCTACGCGGGAACGCCGCGATCGGTTGTGAATCGCAGAAAGCCAACCGGAGAGGCGAACACCGGCGTAGCCGTGGGGGGCAAACCACCGTTGCCAGAGGAGCCAAAGATGCAGAACGCTCGAACCGTAGGGGCGCCCGTCAACGGGCGCCGGTTGGCGGCGCTCGCCGCCGGCGCGGTCTGCATCGACCGCTACGAGGTCTCGGTCTGGTCATCCCCCGCCGGCGGCACCCAGTACGGGGCTTCATCGGACGACTACCCCTGTGACGACGACGGCCAGGACTGCGGCGACATCTACGCCCGCAGCGTCGCCGGGGTCACCCCCTCGCGCTTCATCACCTGGTTCCAGGCCCAGCAGGCGCTCGCCAACGTCGGCAAGCGCCTGCCGACCAACGCCGAGTGGCAGCAGGCGGTCGCCGGAACCCCGGACTCGGCCGCCTGCAACGTCTCCACCGGGGCGGTCGCCAACACCGGCGCCAACGCCGCATGCATCTCCGCCCACGGCGCCTACGACATGGTCGGCAACCTCGCCGAGTGGGTCGGCGACTGGGACGAGCAGGCGCTCGGATGCACGACCTGGCCGGCGGACTTCGGCTCCGATCTCACCTGCCTCGGGAGAGCCGACGGTGAGGCCTCGACCCGCTTCCCCGCCGCCCTGCTTCGTGGCGGCAACGGCGTCTTCGGCTTCGGCGGCGGCACGGCTGCCGGTCCGTTCGCGGTCAACGGCGACAGCCAGCCGTCGGCGTCGGTCAGCATCATCGGCTTCCGGGGCACCCGCTAGTCGTTTTCGGCCATTCGGCGGTTTGCGTTTCGGTTTTCGCGCCCGGCGGCGGCCGGGATCGAGGTGCTGCGCCGGATCCGCGCCGCCGCCGGCGCCTCGGAGGCCTCGTACGCCGAGACGCTCGAGTGGGGGCGTGAGCCGACCGAATCCAGGGGCTGCTCGTGCTCGTCGAAGCGCACCCCCCGCCGAACGACGACTTATCCGTCCATATGCCGAAGAAGTCGTCGCTCGGCAGGGGTGTCACGTCTCGGGCGGCGCGAAGATCACCAGGAGCTCGAGGTCCTCGGCGATGTCGACGAAACGGTGCTCGGCAAGCTTGGCTACGAAGGCGATCGACCCGGGCTCCACTGCCCGTCGCTTCCCCTCGACCTCCAGCTCAGCACGCCCGGCGAGCACGTAGTAGATCTCGTCCTCGGCGTGCGGCGTCTGGTCATCGGTCTCCCCCGCTGAGAGGCGGTAGACGCCTGCGCTGAACATCCCGGCCCGCAGGAACTCCCGCCACCGATCGCCCGCGGCGCGTGCCTCCTCGAGGATCTTCTCGAGCTCAACGGCCTCGTGGTGCGGCTCGGGCATCGGCGCATGGTATGTCGGCTGGCCCCCAACGACGTCGACGATGCGCGCTGCTCGTCCCAAGCGCGGGAAGCGGCATCGCGAGGGCCCTGGGCTCGGAGGCCCGCGCGGCGGCCGCTTCGGGTCGGGGGTGCAGCGCCGGCGGCGGGGTGAGTGGAGGAGCGGGGTGCAGGTAGGCGACCAGCCCGGGCGCCGTGGAAGCCAGAAGGTGAACGCGGCTACGTGAAGCGGGCCGCGGTTCCGCGCCTGCCGGCGGGCATGCGCTAGTGCCGGCCCCCCGGGCGCCTAGCCGCCGCCGCGGCTCACTTGACGTTCTTGAACGCCTGGTAGAGCGGCTTCCGGATGCCGTTCGGGTCGAGCAACCCGGTCGAGTTGCGCTCCGTGTCGATCGGGTGCACCCAGCCGAGGCTGTAGTAGCGCTTCGAGCGCATGATCTTGAAGGCTGCCTTGAGCCAAACCTTGGCCTCCTTCAGCTTCAGCGAGTAGCCGAGGTCGAGGTCCTTGAAGCCGGTCGGGATTCCCCACTCGGCCAGGTAGAGCTTCAGCTTCTTGCCCTTGAAGTTCTTGTCGAGAACCTTCAGCAGCCTGCCGAGGTCGGAGAACTCGACCCCGCCGTGGGGCGAGGGCTTCTCCTTCAGGTCCGGCTTGCTGAAGTTCCAGGGGTTGTGGCCCCACATGTCCATCCGGGGCCGGCTGCCGTCGGGAAGCCTCATGTACTTGATCCACTGGTAGGTGCGGATCGGCCCCTTCTTCTTGCCCGAGGCGGTGAAGGTGTTGCCGCCGATCACGAGGTCGGCGGGATCGACCGCCTTGATCCCCGCGTAGGCCGCGTCGAGCAGCTGCGCGTAGTTGCGCGGGGCGACCTGCTGGGCCGCGCTCAGATTTCCGGTCGGCTTCGCGATAGTGAGCGGGGCGAAGTTGTTGGGACGGTTCGGCTCACCCCAGATCATCCACAGCTTCACGCTCGGGTAGCGCTTGGAGATCGCCGTGGCGAAGTCGCGGATCGCGTTCGGGTCGCTCGGGACCCACTGCCAGCTCTGGCCGCCGTTGGCCCAGGGCGGCGTCCCCATCAGCAGCAGCTGCACCTGCATCCCGTTGGCGCCCGCCTCGGCGACGGCGTCGGTGATGTAATGCGGCCAGGCGTAGGCGGGGTCGTTGGGGTCGGTCGGATCGGCGGGCTGGGTCGGCGCGATCCCGTCCCAGCGCGCCTGCATGTTGTAGACGCCGAAGCCCAGGTCCTTGTAGGTGGGGAAGAGCGACCGCCCGTTGAGCGTGGCCGGCGGACCCCAGACGCCCTTCTTCACGGTCTGGGCGGCGGCGGCGCTGCCGGCGCCGATCGCGCCCAGCGCCACGGCGGCGAGCGCCGCCATCGCGAGCACGAGCGAGCGGCGGCCGCCCCTGCGGCTCGCTGAACCGTCCCTGCGCTGTGCTGCCCGCCGAGTCACGAGTGCAGCAGTGTAGGGATCGCGATTCGCTCGTTCGTCTCGATTGCCACTCACTCTCGTCACCCCGCCTTGTAGACCTTGTACGCAGGCCTGCGCCTGCCGTTCGCCTTGAAGAACCCGACCGAGTTGCGCTCGGTGTCCACCGAGTGGATCCAGCCGAGCGTGTAGATGCGCTCCCAGCGGCGCGCGATGCGCAGCGCCGCCCTGATCCAGTTCTTGCCCTGCCTGGCCTTGAGCCGGTAGTGAAGGTCGCGATCCTCGCGGCCGATCGGTACCCCCCATTCGGAGAGGAAGAGCTCCAGCTGCTCACCGGGGAAGGCCCGGTCGAGCTTGCGCGCGAGCCGCTTCAGGTCTGAGAACGTGACCAGGCCCTGTGGCGTGGGCGGATCCCTAAAGCTCGGCTTGCTGAAGCCCCAGGGGTTGTGCCCCCACATGTCCATGCGCGGGCGCCCGCCGCCGGGCAGCTTCATGTAGTTGATCCACTGATAGGTGCGGATCGACTCGTAGCCGCCGGAGGTGAACGTGTTGCCGCCGATCACGAGGTTGTCGGCGCTCTCGTCCTTGAGCGCGCCGTAGGCGGCATCGAGGAGCTGCGCGTAGATCCGCGGTGCCAGCGCCTGCGCCTCGTTCAGCGGCCCCCGGCCGCTCTTCGGGCCCGGGGTGACAGGCCCGAAGTTCGGCCGGCGGTTGGGCTCGCCCCAGATCATCCAGAGATCGACGCCCGGGTAGCGGCGGTCGATCGCGCGTGCGAATTCGGCGTAGTCGCCGGGGTCGGTCGGCGGGTTGCGCCAGCTCAGGTTGCCGTTGGACCACGCCGGGGCGCCGATGATCATCACCTGCACCTCCATCCCGTAGTCCTCGGCCTCGGCGATCGCCTCGGTCAGGTAGGCGGGCCACTCGTAGGCCGGGTCATCGGGGTCGGTGGGGTCGGCCGGGCGCTGCTCGGGCGCGATCCAGTCCCAGCGGGCCTGGATCTGGAAGAGGCCGATCCCGAGGTGGCGGTAGTGGGGAAACAGGGACTTCCCGCGCAGCGTGGTCGGCGGTCCCCAGACACCCTTCTTGATCGTCTGCGGCGCCGAGTTCGCCAGCGTCTGCGGCTCATCGTCGGGGGTCTCGGCCGCGATCGACCCCGCTCCCGCGGCGAGGACGGCAATCATCCCGGCGAGCGCGAGTCCGGCGCGGGATCGGAGTCTTCCGCTCAAGCGCATCGAATAGTAGGAACAAGCAGGATGCCCTGAGTTGCGCCGCGATCCATGAAAATCCGGTAGCCGGGCGCGGCCCCCGGCTGCGGTGCTCAGTCCGAGCGCTTGTAGGTCCCGTAGGTGCTCTTGCGCTCGCCGCCTTTCGTCAAGAGCCCGGTCGAGATCCCATCCTTGTCGAGCAGGTGGATCCAGCCGAGGGTGTAGATGCGCTTCCAGTCGGCGATCGCGAAGGCCGAGCGGATCCACTTGTCCGCGGTCTCGGGCGTCTCCTCCTGGCCCAGGTGGACGTCCTCGAAGCCCGTCGGGACGCCCCACTCGGCCAGGTAGAGCTTCAGCGGCCGTCCGGGGAAGGCCTCGTCCAGCGCCTCGGCCAGCCGGCCGAGGTCCGAGAAGCTGACGGTGCCGTTGGGGGAGGGCTCGTGGCTCAGGTCCGGGCGGCGGTTGCCCCAGGGGTTGTGGCCCCACATGTCCATCCGGGGCCGGCTGCCGTCCGGCAGCACCATGTAGCGGATCCACTGGTAGGGGCGGATGTTGTCGAGTCCCGCCGAGGTGTAGGTGTTGCCCCCGATCACGAGGTTGTCGGGGTCCTGGCGTTTCAGCGCCTCGTAGGCGGATTCGAGCATCTGCGCGTAGTTGCGCGGGGCGACCTGCTGCTCGGCGGTGAGGGGGTCGTCGGGGGCGGTCGCATCGGGGGCGGGCGTCAGGGGGCTGAAGTTGGGCTCCCGGTTGGGCTCGCCCCAGACCATCCACAGGCGGACGTCGCGATAGCGGTTCGAGATCGCCGTGGCGAAGTCGCCGAAGTCCCGCGGGTCCCGCGGCGCCCAGTTCCAGGGCCGGCCGCCGTTGGCCCATTTTGGGGCGCCCATCAGCATCAGCTGCACCTTCATCCCGTGCTCGTGCGCCTCGCGGATCATGTCCCCCAGGTACTGGGGCCACTCGTAGGCCGGGTCCCGCCAGTCGGTCGGATCATCGGGCTCGCGCGGGGCGATCTCCTCCCAGCGCGCCTGGATTCCGAAGATGCCGACGCCGAGGTCGCGCATCGTCGGGAACACCGAGCCCCCGTCGGGCATGTAGGCGGCCCCCCACATCAGCTTCTTGGCCGTCTGCTCGGCCGGCCTCGAGGCCTTGGAGTCGGAGCCGCCCAGCCCCCGAACGGCCAGCGTGCCGAGCACGAGCACCACGACCACGGCCGCCGCCGCGGCCGCGATCGCCCGCGGCTCCCCGCTCTTCAATCTCTCGATCATGCGAGCGGCAGTGTATGAACGATTCCCGCCCCCGTGAAGCGGCGGCGCGCGGGCACCCCGGAGCCGCCGCTCCGCCCTACTTGAGGACGCGGATCAGCTTCTTGTTGACGAACTCGTCCATGCCGTAGGGGCCCAGCTCCCGGCCGAAGCCGGAGCGCTTGACGCCGCCGAATGGCAGCTCCGCCCCGTCCAGGCCGACGCCGTTCACGAACACCATCCCCGTGTCGAGGCTGTTCGCGACGCGCTGCGCCTGCTCGGAGTCGTCCGTGAAGACGTAGGAGCCCAGCCCGAACGGGGTGTCGTTCGCCAGCTGGATCGCCTCCTCCTCGGAGCCGACCTTGTAGACCGCCGCGACGGGGCCGAAGAACTCCTCGCGGTAGGCGTCGTTGTCGGGCGTGATGCCGGTGAGCACGGTCGTCGGGAAGAAGTTGTCCTTCCGATCCCCCCCGACGACGACCTCGGCTCCACCCTTGATCGCACGGTCGAGCTGGTCCTGCAGGCGCTCGGTGGCTGTGGTGGACGACAGCGGCCCGATCGCGGCGTCGTCGGACGTCGGGTCGGCCGGCTCGGCCTCCTTCATCTTCGCGCTGAACTTCTCCAGGAAGTCGTCGTAGAGATCCTCCGCCACGATGAACCGCTTGGCGGCGTTGCACGACTGGCCCGTGTTGTCCAGGCGGGCGTCGATCCCGGCCTGGGCGGCCTCGTCGACGTCGCCGCTCAGCAGGATGAACGGGTCCGACCCGCCCAGCTCCAGCACGACCTTCTTCAGGTTGCGCCCGGCGATCTCGGCGACGGCCGCTCCGGCGCGCTCGGAGCCGGTCAGCGACACGCCCCGGATCCGGGGGTCGGCGATGATCTCCGCGATCTGGTCGTTCGAGGCGAGAATCGTCTGGTAGGCGCCCTCGGGAAAGCCGGCCTCCTGGTAGATCGACTGCAGCGCCTCGGCCGACTCGGGACACTGGGGCGCAGGCTTCAGCAGGATCGTGTTGCCCACGATCAGGTTCGGGCCGGCGAAGCGGGCCACCTGGTAGTAGGGGAAGTTCCACGGCATGATCCCGATCAGCGGGCCCATCGAGGTCCTCCGAATCAGGGCCGACCCGTCGCCGGCGAGCAGGTCGATCGGCTCGTCCTTCATGAACTCCTCGGCCCTCTCGGCGTAGTAGCCGTAGATGTCGACGCAGAAGTCGAGCTCGCCGAGGGCCTGCTCGATCGGCTTGCCCATCTCCTTGACTGCGATGGCGGCGAGCTCCTCGCGCCTTTCGCCGTGGAGGTCCGCGACCTTCTGGACCAGGGCCGCGCGGTCGGCGACCGAGCTTGTCTGCGACCACTCGGCGTGGGCCTTCTCGGCCGCGGCCACGGCCGCGGCCAGATCGGCGTCCGAAGCCTCCGGGTACTCCTTGACCTTCTCGCCGCTTGCGGGGTTGACGACTGCGTAGCTGCTCATCTCCACTCCTCCTGATGCGGTGCGCCTCGCTTCGGCGCTGTTGGCGGTCCTAGACCCAGCCTACCCGCTGTCGAACCAAGTGAGCGGGCCGAGCCGGCTGGCCCCGCCTACGGCTCGCTCCGCAGGTGGGCTACCTCGCTCTCAGGTGGTCCACTTTTCAACCGGCCTTGACATGCGTCCTGGTGGTACGCACTCCCGAAGGGTGTCACTTCACGGGTCCACACGGGGCCGGGCTCCCTGCGTCATCGACTCCTGAAGATCCTGCGGGCGGCTGAGATTTCGGAGCGCTGAAGGGCAACAGCGCAATTCCCGTCGCGGTCATGGAGAATCTCGTTGGGACAACCGAGCACTGACATCAGCGTGGCCTACCAAGGTGATCTCGGCGTCTGCCCTTTCGCTGGAAGCCTATCCGCGAGATCCCGCCACAGGGGAAGCAAATGGTTGGCGACTCATCAGGCGCTCAGCAGATGGCCGACCGGATGCACGCAGCGTGGGTGAACTTCATCAAGGGCGACGCTCCCGGCGGAGGCGAGATTCCCGAGTGGCCACGCTATGAGCTTAAGGGTCGCAGGGTGATGATTCTCGATAAGGAATGCCGCATCGAGCGCGACCCATGGGGGATCTGCGCGAAGCCTGGCGAGGGGTCGAGTAGGGCTCCTCAAGGCTTGGAGATGGGGCGTCAAAACTAGAAAACGCGCCCGACTGGACTCGAACCAGTGACCTTCGGTTTCGTAGACCGACGCTCTATCCAACTGAGCTACGGGCGCGTGCGCGTGACAGCCTAGCGGCGCGGGGTCAGGCCGGAAGGCGGAACGGGACCTCCTCGACGGTCAGTCCCGGATCGTCGCGGAGCAGGCGGCGCAGGTGGCGGGCGATGCCGTTGTGGAGGGGGCGTTGGAACACGTTGCCGGTGATCAGCTCGGGCAGCACCACCGTCATCGGCGCCCCGGGGCGCTGTGCGTGCAGGGCGCGCAGGTAGCGGACCAGCGGCGCCACGATCGCGCGGTAGGGGGACTCGACGATCTCGAGCGGGACGTGGTCCCCCCACTCCCGCCACCGGCGCTTGAACTCCTTCGCCTCCTCGGGGTCGGTGCTGACGTGGACCGCCAGCACCGGCATCCCCAGCGAGGCCGCCTGGGCGAGCGCGTTCAGGCGCAGGCGGTCCAGGTGCAGTACCGGGACCACGGCGAAGGCATCGTCGTCCGCGGCCTCGGGCACCTGCTCCAGGTCGGGCAGCGCAACCTCATCGCCCGGGCCGAGCGCGAGCCCGCGCGCGACCGCGTCGTAGTGGCCGCGGATGTGCCAGCCGATCCAGGAGAGGCCGCCGATCAGCAGCACCGAGACCCAGCCGCCCTCGGTGAACTTGGTCACCGCCGCGACCAGCGCGACCGTGGCCGAGAGCGCCGCGCCCACGTACGCCACGGCGATGCCCTTGCGCCACGGGCCCGAGCGCAGCTGGCGCCAGTGCACGACCATCCCCGCCTGGGCGCAGGTGAAGGCGACGAAGACCCCGATCGCGTACAGCGGCACCAGCGAGTTGGTGTCGCCGCCGAAGGCGGCGAAGAGCGTGGCCGCGACCAGCGCCAGCGCGATCGCCCCGCGCGTGTAGACGAGGCGGTCGCCGAGGCGCATCAGCGGCTTCGGCGCGTGGCCTCTCTCGGCCATCAACGAGAGCAGCCGCGGGAAGCCGCTGAAGGCGGTGTTGGCCGCGAGCAGCAGGATCAGCGCCGTCGAGGCCTGCACGAAGACGTAGCCGGCACCGGATCCGAGCGTATCGTGGGCCAGGGCCGAGATCGTCGTCTCGTTTCCCCCCGGGACGATGCCCTCGAGGTGGATGACGACGATCAGGCCGGCGAACATCGTCACCAGCAGCGAGACCATCACCGTCAGCGTGGTGCGCGCGTTGCGCCATGACGTCGGGCGGAAGACGGGGACGGCGTTCGAGATCGCCTCTATCCCGGTCATCGCGGTGGCGCCCGAGGAGAAGGCGCGCAGCACCAGGAGCGCGGTCACGCCCTCGACCGCGGCGGGGTCGGAGCTCGGTGGCTGGGCCTCGAAGCCCTTGCCCGCCAGGTCCACCAGCGCCACCCCGATCAGCAGGAACATGGCGCTGACGAACGCGTAGGTGGGGATCGCGAACAGCGGCCCGGCCTCGCGGATGCCGCGCAGGTTGGCGACCAGCAGCAGCGCGATCACCGCGAGGCCGATCGCGACCGTCTCGTCGTCCAGGCCGGGCAGCGCCGAGGTGATCGCCGCGACCCCCGCCGAGATCGAGACCGCGACCGTGAGCACGTAGTCCACCAGCAGACCCGAGCCGGCCAGCAGCGCCGGTCTCTCGCCGAGGTTCTCGGAGCTGATGCTGTAGGAGCCTCCGCCGGCGGGGTACTCCTTGATCACCTGGCGGTAGGAGAGACCGGTGGCCACCATCAGCACCACGATCGCGACGCCGAGGTAGAGCGAGATGTCGAGCGCGCCTACCCCCGCAAGCACCAGCACCACCAGCATCGCCTCGGGTCCGTAGGCGACCGAGGAGAGCGCGTCCGAGGAGAGGATCGGCAGCGCCGTCAGCTTCCGCATCTGCACCTGGGCGATCGCCGCCGCGGCCAGCGGCGGTCCCAGCAGCGTGCGCCGCGCCCACAGCATCGGCCCCTCGAAGCGCGAGGGCTCGGCCTCGGCCCGCGCCGTCGCGGTCAGCTCGGAGGGGGTCGGCTCCCGGACGAAGTCGACGGGCGTGAGCCGGCTCCGCTCCCGGTGCCAGCGCGGGGGCGCCATCTCACCCAGGTCGGGATCGACCGGCAGCGCCCGCAGCTCCCCGGCCCGGGCGCCGACGGCCTTCTCCCACTCCCGGCCGAGCTCGCGGAGCGCAGTCGTCTGCGTCGGTGCGTCCTCGCTCATGGTGGGCATCCTATGGATGCGCCGGATAGGGCGCCGCGGTGCTGCCCCATCCCCGGCACGCGTTCGACCTGATCGGCCGGATCCGGCGGGGAGCGCCGAGCGGGTCGGCTCCTGGCGAGGCCAAGCTGAAGATGGTCCTGGCCGCCTGCGCGCTGGCGATGTCCGCCACCAACCTCGACTTTTTCGCGCTCAACCTCGGGATCCCGGGGATGGCGCGCGATCTCGGCGTCTCGACCACCGACATGCAGTGGGCGATCAGCGGCTACATGCTGGCGCTCGGCGCATTCCTGATCCCCGGCGGGCGCCTCCGGGGACCTGCTGGGGCGGCGCCGGATGCTGGTCTTCGGGCACGGCGCTGTTCGGCGTCACCTCCCTGATCGGCGGGCTGGCGCCCTCGGTGGGCTTCCTGGTCGGGGCGCGCCTGTTCCAAGGGGTCGGCGCGGCGATCCTGTTCCCGCTCGCGATCGCGGTGATCACCAACACCTTCCCCGAGGAGCGCCGCAAGCGCGCGATCGGCAACGCCTACGGTCTCGCCGCCGCGGCTGCCGCCGTCGGCCCCTTCGTCGGCGGCGGGCTGACCGAGCTGCTGAGCTGGCGCTGGGTGCCGCTGGTGAACGCGCCTGTCGCGCTCGTCGCGATCTGGCTGATGCTGCGCAGCGTGCCCGAGTCCCGCGACGAGACGGTGAGCGGCAAGATCGACTGGAGCGGGCTGGCGGCGGTCGTGCTGGGGATCGCGGCGCTCACCTTCGCCGTCAACCGCGTCGAGGACTGGGGCTGGTCCTCGGGGCAGACGCTCGGCCTGTTCGCGGCGGGGGCGCTGCTGCTGCTCGCCTTCGTCGCGATCGAGCGCCGGGCGGCCTGGCCCCTGATCGACCTCAGCCTCTTCCGCAACCGGCCCTACGTCTCAATCACCCTGCTCGGGATGACCGCGAGCATCGTCTTCGTCCTCTCCACCTTCGCGGCCACGCTCTACCTGCAGGACGTGCGGGGCCACTCGCCGCTGGAGGGCGGCTTCATCTTCCTCGCGACCTCGGTGATGCAGGCCGTCGCCGGCCCGCTCTCGGGCCGGCTCGCCGAGCGCTTCCCTGTGCCGCGGACGATGGCGATCTCGATCACGGTCGGCGCGATCGGGCTGGTGGTGGTCGCGGCGGGGCTCGGGGTCGGGATCCTCGCCGCGGCGCTGGTCGTGTTCGGGCTCGGCTACGGGATCTGCTGGGCGATGCTGAGCGTCGGCACCCAGGCGGTCGTCCCGACCGAGCAGGCCGGCGCCGCCTCGGGGGTCTCGCTGGCGATCGTGATCGGGGTCGCGGGCCTGGGCGTGGCCGTCGCCGCGGCGCTGATCGAGGTGCTGACGGGACCGGGCCGCAGCGAGGGCGAGGCGATCGAGCTGATCCTGCGGACGCTCGCGATCGCCTCGGTCCCGATCGCCGCGGTGCTTGCCGCTCTCGGGGCGCGGCGGCCCGCGCGTTCGGTGGACTGAGCGCCGGCGCCGCTCAGGGAAGCGGGCTGCCGATCACGCGGTCGAGCTGGCGCAGCCGCAGCGCCGCCGGCGTCGAGCCCAGCAGGTCGTCGCGCAGGCCCGCGAGGAAGGGTCGGGCCAGCAGCGCCGCCCGCGCCGCCGAGCGCGAGCGCTTGACCAGCATCCGCGCCCGCGGGATCCGGAGCCGCTCGTACTCGCGCAGCCCCCGCTCGGGCTCGCCCGCCGCGATCAGGGACTCGCCCAGCGCCACGGCGTCCTCGAGCGCGCAGCACGCGCCCTGGCCGAGGAACGGCAGCATCGGGTGCGCGGCGTCGCCCAGCAGCGTCACCCGGCCCGCCCCCCAGCGCTTGCCCGGCGGCCGGTCGCGCAGCGGGTGGCGCAGCAGCGCCGACGGCGAGGTCGCCTGCAGCACGGCCGGGATCGGCTGCGCCCAGGAGCCGAAGCGCTCGCGCAGGCGCGCCAGCAGCTGCCCGGGATCCGGCGGCGGGCCCTCGCGGGCGTCGTGCTCGTCCTCGCGGAAGGCCGCGTACCAATAGAGCCGCCCGTCGGAGAGCGGGACCAGGCCGAAGACCTCGCCCACCCCCCAGTACTCCCCCGCCGGCAGCGCCGAGCCCCAGCCGAGCACGGCGCGGTAGGCGACGATCCCCGAGGGCTCGGCGGGGCCGTCCCCGAGCAGCGAGTCGCGCACGGCCGAGTCGATGCCGTCGGCCCCGACCACGATCTCGGCGCGCAGCTCCTCGCCGGATTCGAGCCGGACCGTGCCGTCGGCGGAGGCCGAGCGCACGGGCGATCCCAGCCGCACGCGCTCGGCGCCGAGCCGCTCGATCAGCGCCCCGAGCAGCTCGGCCCGGTGGACGAGAGCGATCGGCTCGCCGTAGCGCGCGCGGAGCTGCTCGGGCGAGGTCGAGGCGATCAGCGTCCCCTCGCGCCCGCGGTGGATGCCGGCGTCGCCGAAGGGCGTGCCGCCGGCGTCTATCCAGTCGGCCACCCGCAGCCGGCGCAGCGCCCGCACCCCGTTCGGCCACACGGACAGGCCGGCGCCGATCGGGCTCAGCAGCTCGGCGCGCTCCAGCACCTCGACGTCGAAGCCCGCCTCGGCGGTGGCGATCGCGGCCGCGAGGCCGCCTACGCCGGCGCCGACCACGAGCGCGGATGGAGCTGTCGGGCTCACGGGCGAATAGCCTAGGAGGGGTGACGGCCACATCCTCCGCACGACGGTGAGCGGCGAGGCGGTCAACCTCGCCGAGCTCGAGCGGCTCGCGGCCGAGCGCCTCGAGCCGGGCCCGCACGGCTACTACGCGGGGGGCGCCGGAGACGAGCGCACGCTGCGGCGCAACGTCGAGGCCTACGCGGAGTGGGAGCTGTGGCCGCGGGTGCTGGTGGACGTCTCCGAGCTCGACACCGGCGTCGAGCTGCTGGGGGCGCGCCTGGAGCTGCCGGTGCTGGTCGCGCCGGTTGCCTTCCAGAAGCTCGCGCACCCCGAGGGCGAGGTGGCGATGGCGCGGGCGGCCGAGGCGGCGGGGACCGTGATGTGCCTGTCCACGATCGCCACCTGCGGCCCGACCGAGGTCGGGGGAAGCTGCGGCGGGCGCAAGTGGATGCAGCTCTACTGCTTCCGCGACCGCGCTATCACCCGCGCGCTGCTGGACGAGGCGGTGGCGGCGGGTTTCGAGGCCGTGCTGCTGACGGTGGACGCCTCCTACGCCGGCAAGCGCGAGCGCGACTTCCGGACCGGTTTCGAGGTCCCCGCCGAGGTGACCGCCCCCGCGGTCAAGCAGGCCTCGGGCGGGCGGGACCTGACGGTGCAGGAGGTCTTCGCCCTGGTGGACCCCTCGCTCGGCTGGGAGGACCTGGCCGAGCTCGCCGAGGCCTCGGAGCTGCCGATCCTGGTCAAGGGCCTCGTTCGCGCGGACGACGCCGAGCTGGCGGTCGAGCACGGAGCGGCGGGCGTCGTCGTCTCCAACCACGGCGGCCGCCAGCTCGACAACGCGCCCGCCACGATCGACGCGCTGCCGGAGGTCGCCGACGCGGTCGCCGGCCGCATCCCCGTGCTTGTGGACGGGGGAATCCGGCGCGGTACAGACGTCGCCGTCGCGCTCGCGCTGGGGGCCGACGCCGTGCTCGCCGGGCGCCCATGCCTCTGGGGCCTGGCGGCCGACGGGCAGGCCGGGGCCGAGCGCGCGCTCGCGATCCTGCGCGAGGAGCTGCGGCTGGCGCTGGCGCTGCTCGGCTGCCCCTCCCTCGCCGCCCTGGACTCCTCCCACGTTCGCCGCAGGCGCCCCTAGCCATGGACAACAGGCTCTCCGCATCGGACATGTCCTCGCTGTTCGCCGAGCGCGACAGCATCCACGTCAACGTCGGCGGGCAGCTGATCGTCGAGGGCGCCGCGCCGAGCTACGAGCAGCTTGTCGCCCACGTCGAGAACAGGCTTCAGCTCGTTCCCCGCTTCCGCCAGCGCATCGTCAAGGTGCCGCTGGGGATCGAGAACCCCGTCTGGGCCGACGACCCCGAGTTCGACATCCGCCGCCACGTGCGCCACCTGGGCGTTCCTCGCCCCGGCCGCCTCGACCAGCTGCGCGACGTGATCGGGCGGATCATGTCCGAGCCGCTCGACTTCCAGCACCCGCTCTGGCAGCTCTACCTGTTCGACGGGCTGCGCGGGCGCCACGCCTACCTCTCGAAGACCCACCACGCGCTCGTGGACGGCGTCGCGGCGGTGGACATCGGCATGATCCTGCTCGACCCGAAGCCGACCCCGATGCGGATCAAGCCGCCGAAGGACCCCTGGAGCCCGGCGCCGCCCAAGCGCGGAGAGCTGTTCGCCCAGGCGGCCGCCTACGCGGTGCAGCGGCCCTTCAAGGCGGCGGGCCGCGCGGTCGAGAACACGGTGAAGATGCCGGCCAGGACCGCCGGCAGCGTGATCCGCACCGCCGAGGCCTTCACCGGCATGGCGTCGGGGGGCCCGAGCTGCCCGAAGAGCCCCTTCAACGTGCCGATCGGCCGCGACCGCCTCGTCGCCTGGGCCAAGACCGACCTCGACCGGCTGAAGCGGGCGCGGCGCCCGGTCGAGGGCTCGACCGTCAACGACGTCGTGCTCTCGATCGCCGCCGGGGCCCTGCGGCTCTGCTTCGAGGGGCGCGGCGAGAAGCCGCCGGCGAGCCTGGTGGCGCTGGTCCCGGTCAGCATCCGCCGCGAGGGCGAGCAGCACGACCTCGGCAACCGCATCTCGACGATCCTGGTGCCGCTGCCCATGGCCGAGCCCGACCCGGTGCGGCGGCTGGAGATACTGCGCGACGTGACGGCGCGGCTGAAGGAGTCCGAGAACGCCCGCGCCGCGTCGCTGATCATCGAGGCGGCGGGCTGGACGCCGCCGACGATCAACCGCCTGCTCTCCTCGGCGATGGCGCGACCGCTCGTCTTCAACCTCGTCGTCTCGAACGTGCCGGGCCCCCAGCAGCCGCTCTACCTGCTGGGGCGCCGCATCCGCGAGATCTACCCCTACGTGCCGCTTTCCCCCCAGAACCACGCGGTCTCGCTGGGGCTGATCAGCTACGACGGCCGCGTCTTCTTCGGCCTCGCGGGCGACCGCGACGTCGTTCCCGACCTCGACGGGCTGGCGGCCTCGGTGCGCGCCGCGATCCGCGAGCAGCCCGCGCCACCGCGCCGGCCGAAGCCGAAGGCCAAGGCCGAGCCGAAGCCGAAGCCGAGGCGCAGGGCCAAGGCCAAGCCGAAGGCCGGGGCCGCGTC
>Ga0194121_10000998_pt1 | contig 49400 bp, 34 predicted proteins | sample TA2MahCa50mmetaG_FD_148609 | JGI IMG/M metagenome (GOLD analysis project Ga0194121, IMG submission 148609) | Freshwater microbial communities from Lake Tanganyika, Tanzania - TA2015020 Mahale Deep Cast 50m | ecosystem: Environmental > Aquatic > Freshwater > Lake | place: Tanzania: Lake...
TCGTCGAGGCCCGCGCTGCGGCGCGCGGCGCGGTTGAGCGGACGCCCCTGCAGGACCGCGGGCGTGAGCGGCGAAGGCAGGGCCGAGCGCCACATGTCGTAGTCGAGCGGTGCACCCGTGAAGCGCTCGAACCAGTGGGCGGCGAAGGCGACATGGCCGATCTCGTCGCGCTCGACCTGCTCGAGCACCTGCGCGGCCTCCTCGTCGCCCGCAGCCCGGAAGGCCGCCGCGTAGCGCGCGGAGTGCTCGAGGTTGGCGCCCTCGAGGCCGAGGCCCTGCAGCGCCACGAAGGACTCGGGCGTCGCGCAGCTCGGCACGCGCTGCCAGAACCAGTCGCGCACGGGCTCGCAGCCGAAGTCGCGGCCAGCGCGGCGCAGGAGGCCGCGGTAAAGGCGCAGGTGGGCGAGCTCTTCCTCGCACAAGCGCACCAGTCCGGCGCGGAACTCCCGCGGCGCGTCCGCAAACGCCAGCACGGCCCACGCGAACAACTCCGCCGCCTGCAGCTCGTGGTGCACGAAGGTGTGAAGGAGGCGGGAACGCGCGCCCGGATCGCGCAGGCCCTCGGGGCGCGGGGCGGAGGGGCTGCGGGAAGTCACGCGCCACTCGTGCGGCCGCCCCGGACGCTCGAGCCGGACCGGCGCCGCGCCCGGCGTCCAGCTTTCCGTGCGCCGCGCGTCGGGGGCCGAACTGGGGTCGAGCTTCGCCCCAACGGCCGTCGCGAGCACGAGCTCGGCGCACCAGTGCTCGATCGAATGCACCTCGAAAGCGGGCACTTCAGGGCTGGAAACGGCGGCGGTCATCGGCGAGCGCAGCGCACAGTAGCACGCCATGACTGAGTCGCGGCTCGAGTGAGCGGACGGCGCAGGGACTCGCGGTTCCATCGAGTACGGCCCGGACCTATAGTGCCGCGATGCAAGTCTTGTCCAGTTCTCCCGCGATACCGCTCCCCGGCCTCCACAACAGCAGGCAAGGAGCCCCGGCCAGCGCCCCCACCGACAGCCTGCGCACGGGTCGCGACCTCTTGCGCGCCACGGAGCGCTACGCCTTCGACTCGCGCGGTCGCAGCTGGATGCACCTCATCACCACCGTCTCGCTGCTCGTCGGCGCGCTGGTGGTGGCCGGCGCCGCGCCTTGGTGGCCCGTGCAGCTCGCCGCATCGATCCTCGCCACGCTGGTGTTCGTGCGCGCCTTCATCCTGTTCCACGACTTCATGCACGGCTCGATCCTCACGGGATCGCGGATTGCCGAGGGCATCTTCTTCGTGCTCGGGATGGTCCTGATGACGCCGCCGAACGCCTGGCGCTACGGGCACAATTACCACCACAAGCATGTCGGCAAGCGCTCGGAAGCGAGCACTGGTTCGTTCCCGCTGATGACCACCGACATGTGGCGCCGGGCCTCGAAGGGCGACCGGCTCTTCTACCGCGTCGCGCGCCACCCGCTGACGATCGTGTTCGCGAGCCTGACCGTGTTCGCGTATTCGATCTGCGTAACCAACTTCGTGAAGGACCCGCGCAAGTACTGGGACTCGGCTGCGGCGCTCCTGTGCCACCTGATCGGCGTCCCGCTGCTCGCGATCTACGGCGGCTTCGAGCCGTTGCTGTTCCTATACCTGATCCCCTTCGTGAGCACGGGGGCGCTGGGCGCCTACCTGTTCTATTCCCAGCACAACTTCGTCGGCATGCAGGTGCCCGAAGAGGACGAGTGGGACTACCTCTCGGCTTCCGTGGCGACCTCGAGCTACCTCGAGACGGGCGCGCTCTTGCGCTTCTTCACGGGCAACATCGGCTTCCATCACGTCCACCACCTCAACGCGCAGATCCCCTTTTACCGCCTGCCCCAGGCGATGGCCGAGATGCCGGAGCTGCAGAACCCGATTCGCACGACCCTGCGGCCGCGCGATGTGATCGGCAACCTGCGTCTCAAACTGTGGGACAAATCTCGCCGCGAGATGGTGACTTTCGGCGACATCACGAACTGAGAGCGCCCGAAGCGACTTGCGGGGTCCAGCGCATGTGCGCGAGCCTCTCGCGTGGCAGAGGCGCCCTTCATGACAGCTGGAACGAGCGGCGCAGCGGCGTGCGGCTCGGCAGGTGCGCCGCACGCAGGCGACGGCGAGCGTTCAGCGCCGCAGCGAAAGCGCGCTCTTCTCGATGTCTGCCGCAAGCGGCGCGAACAGGTCGCGCGGCCCCCACGCCTCGAAGGTGTACACAGCGTCCTTCGTGCGAGCGATCACGAGCAGGTAGTCGTGGACCACTCCGGCGACTTCGCGCGAACCAGCGACCAGCGCCCGATCCTCGCCGAGCTCGCGCTCCGCGGTGACGACGAGCGCGCGCGAGCGCACGAGCTCGGCGCGCGCGAGCTTGGCCCAAAATGCGAGCGCGCCCTTGTCGTAGTTGTCCTCGCGCTGAACCTTGATGCGCACGCCCTCGGCGTTCATCGCCTCGACCGTGTCATGATCGCTGTAGTAGCGCAGGAACGCGCTCGGCGGCTCGAAGCGCGGCCCGCTGGCGAACAAACCCGGGCGTCGGGGGCGTCCCTCGACCGAGCCCGCCACGAGCCCGTTGCCCAGGCGCGCGATCCAGTCGAACGGCAAGAGCGCGCCTTCGCCGCGCGGCGCCGACTTGGAGCGATCGAAGGACACACGGATCGTGCTCATCGCGACCTGCGAACGCAGAAAACGCGCGCGCCCTTCGAGCGCCTCGAGCTCGACCGTCACGCGCGCGAGCTCGGCCTCGATGCGCAGCGTGTCCTCCATCTTCTCGCTCTTCTCGAGGTGCGCGAGCAGCCGCTCGCGCGCTCGACGCGCGTTGTCGATGCGAATGTCGAGCTCGACGAGCGCCTCGGTGATGTCCTCGGCGCGCACCGAGCGGTCGACGATCTCCCCGAGCTGCCCAATGCGTTCGAGCAGCGGCTCGAACTGCGCCGCGGGCACGCGCACCGTGATCGTGCGCGCGTCGCTCTCCGACATCCAGCCGCCGGCCGCTTCCGCGAAGGACTTGACCGAGGCCTGCGCCGCCGCCGGCGAAAGCACCACGATCGACAGCGAAGCGCTGTAGATCACCTGCCGCGCCTCCTTGGGCGCATCGGCCACGACCTCGCTCGGCCCCGCTGCGGGGTCGAGCGCCGCAGAGTCCGCCGAGCGTCCGGCGTCCTTGTAGGCCACTAACCCGCTCGTCTTGGCCGCTTCTTCGGCGTCCCATGTCTCGAGCGTCGCGGACGCTGCCGTGCGCGCTGCCATGTTCATGCAACCGGCAAGGGACGGGCAGACAGCGAGCGAGACCACGGCGAGCCACTTCATCGGAATCGAGTTCCTTTCGCGCGACCGGCGCGCTCCAGCACTCTACGCCCGCCGTCTACGACCTGCGACCGCGCCGGCCGAGTTGCATCGAAGCACACATGAGTTCTTACAATCGGCTCGCTATGCGCATCGTCTCTCAACTGTTGCCGTTCCTCGCCCTCGCCTCCTGCGCCTCCATCGGCGGCCAGCCGGCCTCCGTGCCCGGCGCCTCGGAGCAGTTCGAACGACTCAAGCGCCTCGAAGGCGACTGGATTGCGCTCGCAGGCGAGGGCGACGCTCCCACCGGCACGCGCGTGAACTACCGCGTGACGAGCGGCGGCACCGCGCTCGTCGAGACGGTCTTCTGCGGCAGCCATCGCGAGATGTCGACCGTCTACTACCTCGACGACGGCGCTCTCGCGCTCGTGCACTACTGTCTGGGCAACCAGCCGCGCATGCTGGCCCGCGCGAGCGCGGAGGCCGATGTCATTCGCTTCGACTTCGCCGGTGGCGCCAACATCGGCTGGGCCACTTGGCACATGCATACCGCCGAGATCCGCTTCACGAGCGAAGCGCGCCTCGACACGCGCTGGACCAGCTGGAAGGACGGTCGCGCCGAGGGCGAGGTGCACTTGGCGCTCGTGCGCGCCTGGAAGTGACGCGTCGGCGCTCGCGCTGGCGCAATCTCCACGAGCTCGTCCTTCTGCTTCAGCCGGCAGGGCCGCGGGCATCGGGCAATGGCCCGCTGCCTGTGGCAAGATCTGAGGCGATGAGCCGCGCTGAAGTCGTTCCGCTCGCCGCTCGCGCGTTCGGCAGCGAACTCCATCACCATGTCCATGTCCTCCCCAATGGCTTGCGACTTGTCGTGCACCCCGACTCCAGCGCGCCGGTCGCTGCGGTCTATGTCGGCTACCATGTCGGCAGCGCACGCGAGGAGGCGGGGCGCACGGGCTTCGCGCATCTCTTCGAGCACCTGCTGTTCCAAGGCTCTGGCCATGTCGCGTCCGACGGGCATTTCCGGCATGTGACGCAGGCGGGCGGCACGCTCAACGGCAACACCAGCTTCGATCGCACGCTGTACTTCGAGACCGTGCCGTCGAACCAGCTCGAGCTCGCGCTGTGGCTCGAGAGCGACCGCATGGGCTTCCTGCTCGACGCGATGACACAAGCGAAGCTCGACAACCAGCGCGATGTCGTGCGCAACGAGAAGCGCCAGAACTACGAGCAGCGCCCCTACGCCAAGGCGCACGAAGCGCTCGCCGCGGCGCTGTTTCCGGCGGGGCATCCCTACGCGCACCTGCCGATCGGCTCCCACGAGGACCTGATCGCGGCGACGCTCGACGATGTCGCGGCCTTCTTCCGCCGCTGGTACGGACCCAACAACGCCACGCTCGGCCTGGGTGGCGATGTCTCGCTCCAGCGCGCGATCGAGCTCGCGGAGCGCTGGTTCGGCGAGCTGCCGCGCGGTCCCGAGCCGACGCCGATGCGAGCAGGGCCCGTGCGACTCGAGCGCGAAGTCGCAGTGGTGGTCGAGGACAAGGTCGCGTTGCCGCAGCTCACGCTCGCGTGGCCCACGCCGGAGGCCGGTTCCGCCGACGAGGCCGCCCTCGAGATGCTGGCGATGGTGCTCTCCGCGAGTCGCGCTTCGGTGCTCGACCGCGCGCTCACGATCGACGAGTTGCTCGCGAAGAATGTGACCTGCGATTCCTTCTGCGGCGATGTCGCGGGCCGCTTCACGATCACGCTCACCGCGGCAGCCGGAGTCACGCTCGAGCGTCTGTGCGCGCGCACCTTCGAGTTGCTCGAGGAAGTGCGTCGCAAGGGCGTCGATCCCGCGCTGCTGCAGCGCATGCGCCATCGCCATGAAGCGGATTTCGTGCGCGGGCTCGAGTCGATTTCCCACCGCACGCAGGCGCTGGTGCTTTCCGATGTCCTGCGCGGCGATCCCGCGGCCTTCGCGGCGCACGCAGAGCGCATCGGCGCCGCCAGCGCCGAGGAAGTGCGCGGCGTGCTTGCGCGTCATCTGCTCGACAGCCCGCCCGTGCTGCTCTCGGTCGTCCCCGAAGGCCGCGCACTCGACGCCGTGCGCGGCAGGCGCACATGACGCTCGATCGCACGACTGCTCCGCCGCGCTCGGGTCCGCTCGAAGCGCGCCTGCCCCGCATCGAGCGACGCACGCTCACCAATGGCCTCGCGCTCGCCACCTGCCGCGCCAGCGCGGCGCCCGAGACGCTGATCGAGCTCAGCGTGCCCGGCGGCCGCGCGCGCGAGCGACTCGACGAGCTCGGGCTCGCGTCGCTCGTCGCCAGGGCCCTGCAAGAGGGCACGCGCAAACACACGACGGTCGAGCTCGTCGACGCACTCGACTACCTCGGCGCCGACCTGCGCGCCGGGGTCGACGAGGACTCTCTGGTGGTCTCGCTGCGCGTGCTCGACCGCCACCTCGGCCCGGCGCTCGAGCTCATGAGCGAGACGCTGCTCGAGCCGCGCTTCGATCCGCTGGACTTCGAACGCGTGCGAGCCCTGCGGCTGGCGACGCTGCGCAGCCGCGGCGAGGAAGCCGCGCGCGTCGCCGACACAGCGTGGGATCGCCTGCTCGAAGGTTCGCTGACGAGCCTGGGCTACTCCGCGCTCGGCACGGAGGCCACGGTCGCAGCGGCGAGCGTCGCGCGCGCGCGAGCCTTTCACGAGCACTCGCTCGATCCGCGCCGCGGACGCGTGGCACTCGTCGGCAACTGGAGCGCCGACGAGGCCGCCGACTTGCTCGCACCGCTCGTGCGTCGCTGGCCCGGCGCGCTCGCGGAGCCGGCCAGCAGCGAAGATCTGCCTGCGAGCGCCGCGGCCGCGGGTCTGTACTGCGTCGATCGCCCGCTCGCCGCGCAGACCGAGCTGCGGATCGGTCACCGCGCGGTCGCCGCGAGCCACCCCGACTGGCTGTTGCTCGCGGCGGTGAACTACCCCTTGGGCGGGCAGTTCTCGAGCCGACTCAACCTCAACCTGCGCGAGCAGCGCGGCTTCACCTACGGCGTGCGCTCGGGCTTCGAGCCACGCCGCGGCCCGGGCTCCTTCACGGTCGGACTCGCAGTGCAGTCGCGCCACACCGCCGAGTCGATCCGCGAGGTGCGGCGCGAGCTCGCGGAGTACCTCGCGGGCCCGACCGACGCCGAGCTGGCCTTCACCCGCGAAGCCCTCCTGCAGGGGCTGGCGCGCCAGTTCGAGACGGCCTCCGCCCGGCTGGCCTTCGTGCACACCGTCGAGCGCTTCGGCTGGCCCGACGACTACCCGCTCGAACGCCTGCGCCGGCTCGCGGCGCTCGCGCCTTCCGACCTCGCCGAGCTCGCCCGCGCGCACCTGCATCCGGGCGACCTGCGCGTGCTCGCGGTCGGACCGCGCTCGGAGCTCGAGCGCCTCGCGGAGGACGCGCAGGAGCTCGACCTCGACGGGGCATTGCTCGCGGACACCGAGGACACATCCGAACGCAGCGCGCGCGCGAGGGTCGGACCGCTCGCCTAGCCCCCAACTCGCGGCCGAGCGCCCCAACTCCCACTCGGCACGCCCTGCCGCTCGACACGCCTCCAGAAGCCTCTCGGACCGCATCGGACGCGCCCTCTCCGCCCTGCCGTCGGCAGAGCCCGTTCGCTATCCTGTTTGCCCCTCGGAACTCGGCTCGCCGCTGCTCAGGATGTCCCGCACCGGCCCCGAACTCCGCCTCATGGATTCGAACCTGCAGAGCAGCCTGAATCTGGCCTTCGTCGAGGGCCTCTACAGCGAGTACCTCCGCGACCCCAACGGGATCTCGGCGGACTGGCGCGCCTATTTCGACGCCCAGAGCGGAAAGCCCCTGACCGCGACCAGCGAGGCCGCCGCGAGCGCGCCGAGGCCGCTGCACCAGCAGGGCGGGACACCCCGCGAGCGCGCCGAGGCGAGCGTCGCCGACCTTCAGGACCGCGCCGACCAGCTGATCCGCGGCTTCCGCGTGCGCGGCCACCTGATCGCGAACATCGACCCGCTCGGCCTGCCGCGCCCGCCGCACCCCGAGCTCGAGCCCGCCTACTACGGTTTCGGGCCCAAAGACCTCGACCGCAAGGTCAGCGCGCGCACATACCACGGCAGGGGCATCGAGACCCTGCGCTCGGTGCTCGACCGCATGCGCAACACCTACTGCCGCTCGATCGGCGTGCAGTACATGCACATCGACGACATCGGCGTGAAGCGCTGGCTCGAGGAGCGCATGGAGAGCTGCGAGAACCGGCTCGAAGTCTCGCGCGAGCGCCAGTTGCGCATCCTCGTCAAGCTGCAGGACGCGGTGCTGTTCGAAGAATTCGTGCAGAAGAAGTTCCTCGGCGCCAAGAGCTTCTCGCTCGAAGGTTGCGAGAGCCTGATCCCGCTGCTCGACCTCGCGCTCGAGCACTGCGGCGAGCAGAAGATCGACGAAGTCGTGATCGGCATGGCCCACCGCGGCCGCCTCAATGTGCTCGCCAACATCATGGGCAAGCCCGCGGCGGACATCTTCCGCGAGTTTGCCGACGCCGATCCGCAGCTCTACATGGGCCGCGGCGATGTGAAGTACCACAAGGGCTTCACCTCGACCTACGCCACGCCCTCGGGGCACGGCGTTCATCTGTCCCTGTGCTTCAACCCGAGCCACCTCGAGTTCGTGAACCCGGTGGCCCTCGGGCGCGTGCGCGCCGGGCAAGATCGCACGGGCGACTGCGAGGGCGTTCGCAGCCTCGCGCTCTTGATCCACGGCGATGCGGCCTTCGCCGGCGAGGGCATCGTGCAGGAGACGCTCAACCTCTCCGAGCTCGGCGCCTACCGCACGGGCGGCACGATCCATGTGATCGTGAACAACCAGATCGGCTTCACCACCGGACCGCAGGACTCGCGCTCGTCGACCTACTGCACCGATGTGGCGAAGATGCTGCAGATCCCGATCTTCCATGTGAACGGCGAGGATCCCGAGGCCGTGGCACAGGTCGTGCAGCTCGCGCTCGACTTCCGCGCCAGCTTCAAGCGCGATGTCGTGATCGACATGTACGGCTACCGCCGCCGCGGTCACAACGAGGGCGATGAGCCCAGCTTCACCGATCCGCTGCTCTACCAGACGATTGCCCAGCGCGAGCCCGTCGGCGAGGGCTACCTCGACCATCTGCTGCGCCTCGGCGAAGTCACGCGCGAGGAGGCGGAAGCGATCGAGCGCGAGCGCCGCGCGCGGCTCGAGGAGGACCTCTCCAAGGCACACGCCGACGGCTTCGTCGCGACCAAGACCCACCAGGGTTCGCGCTGGAAGAACTACATCGGCGACCGCGAAGCGAATGTACCCGAGGCCGACACGGCGCTCGATCGCGCGCGCTGCGCGGAATTGCTCGACGCCCTCGCACGCGCGCCCGAAGGCTTCACGGTGCACCCCAAGCTCGAACGCATGCTCGAGCAACGCCGCGCGATGGCCAGGGGCGCCAAGCCGCTCGACTGGGCCGCGGGCGAAGCGCTCGCGCTCGCGTCCGTCGCCGCTGCCGGACACCGCGTGCGCCTCACCGGTCAGGACGCGGAGCGTGGCACCTTCAGCCATCGCCACGCCATCCTTCACGACTCCCAGAACGGTCGCCAGCACGAGATTTTCTCGTCGCTTGGCGGCAGCGCCGCTCCGGTCCACATCCGCAACTCGCCGCTGTCGGAATCGGGCGTGCTCGGCTTCGAGTATGGCTACAGCCTCGAATTCCCCGACGCTCTCGTCGCATGGGAAGCGCAGTTCGGCGACTTCGCCAATGTCGCACAGCCGATCATCGACCAGTTCATCGTCAGCGCCGAGGACAAGTGGAATCGCCTCTCGGGCCTCGTACTGCTGCTGCCGCACGGCTTCGAGGGTCAGGGCCCCGAGCACTCGAGCGCGCGCCTCGAGCGCTTCCTCGCCCTCGCGGCCGACGACAACATCCAGGTCGTGACGCCGACCACGCCGGCGCAATTGTTCCACTGCCTGCGCCGTCAGGTGCTGCGCCCGTGGCGCAAGCCGCTCGTGGTGATGACGCCCAAGAGCCTGCTGCGCAACCCCGTGTGCGTCTCGCCGCTCGAGCGCTTCGTCGAAGGCCGCTTCGAGCGCATCCTCGCCGACACTCGCGAGCTCGACCGAGCCGGCGTGCGCCGTGTCGTGCTGTGCGGCGGCAAGGTCGCCTTGGAACTCGCAGCCGAGCGCGAGCAACGCCGGGCCTTCGATGTCGCGATCCTGCGCGTCGAGCAGCTCTACCCGCTGTCCGACGACGAGCTCAGCGCCGCCCTCGCGCCCTACGCGGAGCGCGCCGAAGTCGTCTGGGTGCAAGAGGAGCCCGAGAACGCCGGTGCGTGGCACTTCCTGCGCGCGCGCTTCGGCGAGCACCTCTGCGGCCGCAACTTCCGCGGTCTCGCGCGTCGCGCCGCTGCGTCGCCTGCCACCGGCTCGCCCGCGAGCCACCGCCTCGAACAGGCCGCGCTCCTCGAGCGTGCCTTCGCCACTCCTTGACCAAGCACTCCTTGACCAAGCAGGCGGCGAGGATCGAGACCTCCCTCGCGCCGCCCGCTAGCTCCACGGCCCGACTCCAAGACAAGGACCATCCCTCCATGCCCGTCGAACTCAAGGTGCCCTCCGTGGGCGAGTCGATCACCGAAGTGCAGCTTGGCGACTGGCTCAAGAAGCCGGGCGAGCTCGCGCGCGCCGACGAAGGTCTCGTGGTGATCGAGACCGACAAGGTCACGGTCGAGCTGCCCGCGCCCGGCGCTGGCGCCGTCGTGAAGACGCTCAAGCGCAAGGGTGACAAGGCGCTGGTCGGCGAGGTGATCGGCTACTTCGAGGTCGGAGCCCAGCCCGCGCCGCCCCCGGCCACCGCCAAAGCCTCGGCGGCGGCAGCGGACAGCGCTCCCTCGTCGGCTCCCGCCGCCGCCAAGGGCGGGAAAGTCGTGATGCCCTCGGCCGCGCGCGAACTCGCCCAGCGCGGGCTCTCCGCCGCCGAGGTCGCCGCCAGCGGCCCGCTCGGGAGGCTCCTCAAGGAAGATGTCCAGCGCCACACACCCGCCATGGCCAGCGCGCCGGCCGGCGCCGCACCCGCGCGTCGGGGCGGTGCTCGCAGCGAGGAGATCGTGCCGATGACGCCGATACGCAAGCGCATCGCCGAGCGCCTCGTGCTGGCCCAGAGCACGGCGGCGATCCTGACCACATTCAACGAGATCGACATGAGCGAGGTCATGGCGCTGCGCAAGGCGCACCAAGAGCGCTTCGTCGAGCGCCACAAGACCAAGCTCGGCTTCATGAGCTTCTTCGTGAAAGCCGCGGTCGAGGCACTGAAGGAGATCCCGCAGGTCAACGCGGAAGTGCGCGGCGATGACATCGTCTACCGCCACTACTGCGACATCGGCATCGCAGTCGGAGGCGGCAAGGGACTCGTGGTACCGATCCTGCGCAACGCGGAGACGCTGGGCATCGCCGACATCGAGCGCGCCATCGGCGAGTTCGGCAAGCGAGCCCAAGACAACAAGCTCACCATCGACGAGCTCACCGGCGGCACATTCACCATCTCGAACGGCGGCGTCTACGGCTCCCTGCTCTCGACGCCGATCCTCAATCCTCCGCAGTCGGGCATTCTCGGACTCCACGCGATCCAAGAACGCCCCATGGCCATCCACGGACAGGTCGTGATCCGCCCGATGATGTACATCGCGCTGAGCTACGACCATCGCATCGTCGACGGGCGCGAGGCCGTGACTTTCCTCAAGCGCATCAAGGAGCTCGTCGAGAGCCCGACGCGCCTCTTGCTCGAAGTCTGATCGATGGTCGCCATGCGAGCACACGAAGCCAAGCGCCACGACCTCGTCGTCATCGGGGCCGGCCCCGGCGGCTATGTCGCCGCGATCCGCGCCGCCCAGCTCGGGCTCGATGTGGCCTGCATCGAGAAGGAGCCGCGCCTCGGTGGCACATGCCTGCGCATCGGCTGCATCCCGAGCAAGGCGCTGCTCGAGTCGAGCGAGCTGTTTTACGAGACGGTGCATGCTCTCGCGGGCCACGGCATCGTGGCCAAGGATGTGCAGCTCGACTTGAAGGCCATGCTCGCCCGCAAGGACGGCGTGGTCGATGCGCTCACCAAGGGCATCGCGGGCTTGTTCAAGAAGCACAAGGTCACGCGCTACGAGGGCCTCGGCCGCCTCGCCGGCGGCACGCAAGTCGAGGTCGTCGACGCGCAGGGCCAGCCGAGCGCGCGGATCGAGGCCCAGCATGTGCTGATCGCCACCGGCTCGACGAGCGCGGCCCCAAAGGGCATCGAGTTCGACGGCGACCGCGTCGGCACGAGCACGGAGGCGCTCTCGTGGCCGACCGTGCCGCAGCACCTCGTCGTGATCGGCGCCGGCGCCATCGGCCTCGAGCTCGGCTCGGTCTGGCGCCGACTCGGCGCCCAGGTCACGGTGCTCGAGTACCTCGACCGCATCCTGCCCGCCAACGACGCCGAGATCGCCAAGGAAGCGCAGAAGATCCTCGCCAAGCAGGGCCTCGAGTTCCGCCTCGGCGCGAAGGTCACGCTCGCGCGCAAGAACCAAGACGGGGCGCTCGTCGAGATCGAAGGACAGGAGCCGCTCCGCTGCGACCGCGTGCTCGTCTCCGTGGGTCGCAAGCCGCACACCGACGGCCTCGGCCTCGACAAGGTCGGCATCGCGCTCGATGCGCGCGGCCGCATCACGGTCGACGCGCACTTCGCGACGAGCGCCAAGGGCATCTACGCCATCGGCGATGTGATCCCCGGCCCGATGCTCGCCCACAAGGCCGAGGAGGAGGGCGTGGCCTGCGTCGAGCGCATCGTCACCGGCTACGGTCATGTGAACTACGACACGATCCCCAATGTCGTGTACACGCACCCCGAAGTGGCCGGCGTCGGCAAGACCGAAGAGGAACTCGTCGCGGCGGGCATCCCCTACCGCAAGGGCTCCTTCCCGTTCCTCGCCAACGGTCGCGCCAAGGCCCTCGGCGCCACCGAAGGCAAGGTCAAGATCCTCGCCCACAAGGACACCGATCGCATCCTCGGCGTGCACATCGTCGGCGCCCGCGCCGGCGATCTGATCGCCGAGGCCGTGGCCGCGATGGAGTTCGGCGCCTCGTCCGAGGATCTCGCGCGCACCTGCCACGCCCACCCGACCCTCGCGGAAGCCGTCAAGGAAGCCGCGCTCGCGGTCGACGGCCGCGCGTTGCACATCTAGTCGGCCGACGCCCGAGCGCCGCCCCTCGCGCGGCCTGAGCGAGCCACCGCGGCGCGCGCTGGCCGCGCGAGTTCACCGTGCTCTCCATCACGGCCGCGCCAGGTCCACCTCGAGCAGACGCCCGCCTGTGCGTTCGGAGAGCTCGCGCCAGCGCCGCAACGCGCCCGGCGGCGTGTCCACCAGAATCGAATCGACGACCACCGGCCTGATGCGAGACAGTTCCACGAGCCTAGGCACGATCAGGTCCATGTCACTGTGCAGCCCACCGGTGGGCGCACCATCCGTGAGCACGACGATCGTGTCGACATCCGGATCGAGCCACGCCAGTCGCGCCGCGTCGTAGAAGTTGCCGCGTCCCTTTTCGCGGCAGTGTGAGAACCACTCGAGCGCCTCGGCGATGTCCTTGCGCCGCGCCGGTCGCAGCGACGGCGACCACGGAATCGGGACATTCGTGTACGGAATCAAGTTGAAGGCGGTCGTCTCGGGCAACGCCTCGAGCGCGAGCTTGAGCTTCTCGGTCACGACATCCTTCGGCACGCGGCCGTCCGCCATGGGCATCCACATGGACCCGGAGAAGTCGAACAGGAAGGTCACGCGGTCGCTGACGAGCTGCAGCCCCGCGAAGCCGCTCGCGCGCGTCGTCTGCGCCGGCTCGGCGCGCGCATCCCCTGCGGCGAGTGCGGCCCGACGCAGCACCCCGCCCTCGGGCAACCCGTCGGCCCACAGCTGCCACGGCCGCGGATCCAGCCGGTGCTTGAGTCCCGACATACGCTGCAGCAGGTCGACCGCACGCCACCGCAAGCGCAGGCGCGGCTCCTCCCCGATGCGCGCGACGATCGCAAGCATCGAGGCCCGCGTCCCCAGCGCATCGAGACATTCGATCCCACGCAGCCGCACCATGGGCTCGCGGTCGCGCGCCAGCACGAGGCAGCCGGACAGCGCGCTCGGCGGCTTCAGTCGCGCGAGCACATGCCCCGCGGCGCAGCGTCGCAGCGGCGAGGAGTCGCGCAGCGCCTCCGTCGCGCGCCGACAGGCCAGCTGCGGCGCGAGCTCGCCGAGCGTGCACAGCGCCGTCGCCGACACCCACGGATCCGAGCCCGAGCGCTCGAGTCGCTCGACCGCCTCGATGACGCGCTCCGCAGGCCCGGAGATCCGTCGCTCACGCGCGAGCCGCTCGATCGAGCCGAGCAACGCGCGCACACGCTCGCCATCTCGCGACGCGAGCTCCCGCGCGAGCTTCTCCCCCTCGAGCGGCATCGCAAGCGCCCCGAGTGCTTCCGCCACGCGCAGGGCCACGCGCTCGTCCTTCGCGCCCAACCCCAGCCTGCCGAACAACTCCAAGGCGACGCGTGGGTCCGCGAGCTTCGCCAGCGCTTCCTGCGCTGCATCGCCCACCTTCGACTCATGATCCGCGAGTGCACCGAGCACGAGCGTCCACGCGTCCTTGCCGCCGAACTCCGCCAACGCCCGCACCGCGCTCCGTCGCTTGTCCGGATCGCGATCCTGCGCCTGAGTCGCCAGCGCCTCGAACGCCTCTCGCTGCTCGCGCTTGCCCACCTCGGGCGCACCCACGAGCAAGCACAGCGCCAGTCCCCCTTCCAGCCACATGCATCGACCTCCGCGCACCCGTCGCTCGGGGCGTGCGCTGGTCGCGAGAGAAAGCGCAGGAAACTAGCGCAGCACGGTCAGCCGGAACCCGCGGAAGCGCACCTCCGTCGCGGGCCCCGAGTGCACCTGCAAGGCGAGCACTCCCGCGCGCTCCCCGGCGGGATCCTCGAGCTCGACGCACTGCTTGCCGTTGATGCGCGTCACGATGCGCGCTCCCCGCGCCTCGATCTCGTAGCGATTCCACTCGCCGGGCCTCACATGCGACTCGCCCGGCGTGTCCCACAGGACTCCGCGCCCGTGCTCCTCGTAGAGCTTGCCCCACCAGCCCGGCCCGATGTCCGCCTGATAGCCCGCCACATCTGCGTCGGCACGCACTTGGGAACGAAACTGCACGCCCGAGTTCCCGGCGTCACCGACGAGCCGCACCTCGAACTCGAGCCGGAAGTCGCGCACCTCGAGCTCGCTCGCGAGGAACGAGTTTCGCTCCAGCTGGCCACGCCCGACGAGCTCGCCCGCTTCGACCGTCCACACATCGCCGGCAAAGCGCCAGCCCGCGAGCGTCTGGCCGTCGAAGAGCCGCGCGGCATTGAGCGGCGTCGCGAGCAGGTTCGCTTGCTCCGTTCCTTGCAGATAGGCGAACAGATCGACGACCTCATCCGGCTTGAGGGTCTCGAGCAGCCCCTCCGGCATGGTCGAGAGCTCGCTCGTGCGCCGCGACACGATCTCCGACTTCGGAATCACGACGCGCTCGCGCTCCGACCGCAGCACGAGCGACGACGCTGTCTCCTCGCGCAGGATGCCGCTCTCGAGCCGCTCATCCGTCGTCCACACCAGCGTGGCGAGGTAGTCCTTCCCAACCACGGCACTCGGATCGACGATGTTCGAGAGCAGGTACTCGAGCTCCGAGCGATTGGCTCCGGTGAGCTCGGGGCCCACATCGCCGCCGGTCCCGAACAGCGCGTGGCACTGCTGGCATGTGCGCGAAAACACTTCGCGTCCACGCGCGCGATCCCCGGCCGCGACAACCTCGGGGCTCAGGCGCTCGCGATACGCCGCCATGCTCTGCTGCTTCGCTTCCGGCGTCGCGCGCACGCTCCCCCACAGCGCGCTCAGGCGCGCCGTGAGCACGCCGGATCCCAAGCTCTCGATCTTGCGGGCCGCAAACGCGCCGATCTCTCCGCGCTCGATCCTGTGCGTCTCCAGCGCGTCGAGCAGGATGCTCGCGAACTCGGCGCGCGTGGTGAGCGCTTCCACGAGCGTGCGACGCTCCTCGAGAGTCAGGCCCTCGTGCAACGCCAGCGCCACCTGTGCCGACACGATGTCACCGACGCTCCCCACGGCGCGCAACGCCTCAGGCCGTGTCGCCGCGTCGGCCAGGAGCTCCGGCAGCAACGAACGAAGCTGCGGATCGCGGGCATCCGCCAGCGTCGCGAGCACCCGCGCGCGTACCTCGGCGCGAGCACGCTTGTCGACCACGACTCGCCGCAGTTCGTCCAGCGAGCCCGTATCGCCGAACGCCGTGGAGATCTCAGCGGCAGCGTTCAACGCGCGACTCTCGCGCCTCAGCTCGACGCGCGCTCGCAACGCCGGCCACCCGGCTGGCATCGCGAGCCCGCGCTGGTCGCGCAGCGCGAGTGCGGCCACCTCGAGCTGCCACGCGAGCGCCGACTCCTGATCGGGAAGCGAGAGATGTCGCACGAGAGTCTCGTGCAGGGCTGGATCGGCCGCCGCGCGACGCACGACATTGCGACCCACGAGCGCGAGCTTGGCCTTCGTGAAGAGCGACAGCGCCCGCGCCGGATCCGCCGCCACGAGCGGCTCGACGCCGTACCACACGAGGAACGGGATGTTCGGGTCTTCGTTGTCCTCCGCGTGCGCCGCGAGGTTCTTCGCGATCTCCCAACGCTGATCCAGCGGCAGGCGCTGCAAGCCCGAGGCGAGGTAGCGCCTCACGATGGGTGACGGATCCTGCTCGGCAGCGACTTCCATCGCGCGCAGAAGCTCCTCGCATGCCTGCTCGTCCTCCAGCGCGAGCTGCACGGACCACGCTCGCAAGCGAGCGTGCGGCGAGTACCGCAGGAGATCGATGGCTCGTGCTTCACCAACGCCGGCGCGCTTCCATTCCTGCCAGAGCGCCTCGAGCTCGTCGCGCTCACCGGTGCGCGGCGTCGCGCTGGAACTGCTCGCGGCCGAGCTCCCGTACCTCAGCCGATAGATGCGCCCGTTCGTGCGATCCCAGATGCCGGGATCGGTCCAGTGGCAGGCCTGCTTGTCGTACCAGTCGATGAAGTACACCGAACCGTCGGGGCCTTCCTTGAAGCTGATGCCGCGGAACCAGCGGTCGTTGGCGAGGAGCAGGTCCGGCGCGTGCTTGCCGACGAAACCAGAGCCCTTCGGCTCGACGACATCGTGGTTGATGCGGTTGCCGTGGATGTTCTCGAAGAACAGGCCGCCGCGATACTCCTTCGGGAACTGCTCGCCCTTGTAGATCAGCAAGCCGCAGTGCGCGTGCCCGCCACCCGCGTCGGAGGAACGGTGGTTGCCGTCATGGGGATTCGATCCGACATGATGGCGATGGTCGGCGATCGTCTTGATGTCATCGAATGTGTACGGGTTGAAGTGCGAGCCCGCCTGCCGCTCGTAGCGACCACCCTGCACGATGTGGAAGAGGTGCGGGATCACGCACGCCGTGACGAACGCTTCGCCGTTGTCGTCGAAATCGACGCCCCATGGGTTCGAAGTGCCGTGCGCAAAGACCTCGAACTCGTGGCGCTTGGGGTGATACCGCCACACGCCCGCGTTGAGTGGCGTGCGCTCCGCCTTCGGCGTGCCGGGCGGGCCCACGAGCGCGTTCGTGAACACGCCGTGGCAACCGTAGAGCCAACCATCGGGCCCCCAGGTGAACGCGTTGAGCGTCTCGTGCGTGTCCTCGTAACCCCAACCGTCGAGCAGCACCTGCGGCTCGCCGTCGGGCACGAGGTCGCCGTTCGCGTCGGGGATGAAGAGCAGGTACGGCGCCGCACCGACCCACACGCCGCCGAAGCCGATCTCGAGCCCGCTGACGAGGTTGAGCCCGCTCGCGAACACCGTGCGCTGCTCGAACGAACCGTCGTCGTCGGCGTCCTCGAACACGAGGATGTTGTCCTTGCCTTGGCCCTCGGGCGCACGCACCGGATATGTGTGCGCCTCCGCGATCCACAGCCGCCCGCCGCCATCGATCGCGAGCGCGATCGGCTGGTGCACGGCGGGTTCCGCCGCGATCACATCGACATGGAATCCCTCGGGCACCGTCATCGCCGCCGCAGCGGCTGCCGCTGTGAGCCCCGCGTTCGCGACCGGGTCCCAGGGCCGAATCGACGGCACGCCCTTGGGCGCGTCGAAGTCCGGCCGTTCGGCGTGGAAGCAAAAGTCGTCGAAGTTGATGTGCCCCCAGCCGCCCTGCTCCTCGTCGACGAGGCGAATGCGCATCGAACGCGAGCGCCACTTCGAGAGGTCCGCGACGACCCGCTGCAGCGACTCGAAGTCGGCGCCGGAAGTTTTGAAGATCACCTCGCCGCCCTCGGCGAGCACGAGCTCGACGCGCGTCGACGGGCTGCCGCCGCCGCCGACCAGGAAGCTCGCGAACGGTTCTTCGATGCGGACCGGGTTCGATGTGAGCGTGCCCGTCGAGCCGTCGCCGAGCCGCTCGTAGCCGCCGATCCAGCACTTGCCTTCGTGCAGGCTCGGCTCGCGGCCGCGCGCCTTCACCGTGTCGCCGGTGATGGGCTGCAGCGCAAATGCATCGCCGTCCGCGGTCCACCCGCGCATGTCGCCGCACTCGAAGTCGAGCGTCGGTGCCGCGCTTTCGTGCGCGGACCACTCCATGTCGGTCCAACGCCGCTGGCTCACGACGAATGTCCCACGCTTGTTCGACACGACCATGTCGACGAGCCCGTCACCGTCGATGTCGCCGGTCGTCACCTGCGTGCCGACGCCGCTCTGGTCGTCGGCGAGGCGCGCGATGTACTCCGGACCGTTGGCGCCTCGCACGAGCTGGAACCAGTACAGCCCCGGCTTGATGTTCGGCTGCGGATCCCCGTCGTCGCCGTGCGACCACCAGCGCTTGCCCGTGACGACATCCTCGAGTCCGTCGCCATCGATGTCGACGAGATCGAGCGCATGCAGCTCGGAGCAGCAGACGCCCTGCGCATTGTCGCTCGGCTCGTCATCCATGAAGCGGTGTTCGCGGAATGTGAGCGCGCCGTCGTCGTGGATCTGCTCGAACCACGAGAGGCCGAACTCATGCGCCGCGAGGCTCGTGATCAGGTCGTTGTCGCCGTCGCCGTCGACATCGTACACGAGCATCTGCGCGCCGCCGTGCTTCGCCGAGAAGCTGAACTCGTGGTGCTTCCACAGCAAGTCGCCCGCGAGCGACTCGGGCTGCTGGAACCAGCCGTTCTTCCAGAGCACATCCTTGCGCCCGTCGCCATCGATGTCGCCGACGCCGAGGCCGTGCACATAGGGCCCGAGCTTGTAGTCCTCGGAGAACGAATGCGCCTTCCACGGAGCCTTCGGGGCGTGGGAATCGCGCTCGGCCCACGTGAAGCGCCCGCGCGTCATGTAGACGAGCTCGCGTGCGCCGTCGCCAGTCAAGTCGACATAGTGCGGCGACTCGTTGTCGACCGACGCCGCGATCTCGTGGCGCGGCCAGTGAGTTTCGGCGCGCTTGTGATCAGCGAGCGGATTGCGCAGCCAGTAGGCTTGCTTGCCTGGGAATGCGACCACGACCACATCGAGCCAGCGATCGCCGTCGAGGTCATCCGTCCACGCAAAGAAGTTGTCCGAGTAGTGCGCGGGATCAAACGCTTGCGGCTCATAGAGCTCGAAGCGCTGATCGAAGTCCGGCCCCTTGTACCAGTACGGCCCCGCAATGACATCGTTCACGCCGTCGCCGTCGAGGTCGCCGAATGTCGCGCCCTCCGCGAGAAACTCGCTCGAAAGCTGCTTGCGTTCGAAGTGGATCGACTGCGGCGGGGCTTCGGTCAGGGCGACGGCCGCGCGTGGCTCGTCCGCATTCGACGCACACGCCCCAAGCACAGCGATCGCCGCCGCCGCGAGCTCAGGACGCATAGTCGAAGGCCACCACGCCGTCGAGGCCACCGTCGAGCACCTTGAGCACGATAGCCTTGACGACCTCGTGATGGGGATGGGGCAGGTACGCGTCGCGTGAGGCCGCGTCCGCGAAGGTCATCACGAAGCCGTGCGTGAAGCCGCGGTTGAGCCCCTCGGGCGATGTGTAGGCGCCTCCGGAGAACGAGAGCAGGCCCGGGATCCGCCCTCGCAAGTCGGCGAGCGCGGCGAAGACCGCATCGATCTTGGCCTGCGGAACCTCACGGCCAATCCTCAACAGCACGATGTGCGTGATCATCGACTCTCCTGCGCTTGAGCTAGGCAGACGATAGGCAACTGGCGCCGATCCGCAACATCCGTGCCTCAGCCTCCCGTGCGTTCGGCTCGCAGCGCGATCAGGACGCCGCCGATCACCACGGCCCCGCCCGCGAGCGCGAGCGAGGTCGGCTGCTCGTCGAGACATGCCCACGCCATCAGGGTTGCCCCGACGACCTCTCCGAGCGCCACGACGGCGACCAGCGCCGCGCTGGTGTACCTGAGTGCGTAGTTGTAGCTCGAGTGTCCAATGATCTGCGGCACGAGCGCGACGAGCGCGAGCCAGCCGAGCGTCTCCCACGAGTGCCCCGTCAAGGGCGCGCCGCTCGCGAGCGCGAACAAGAGCAGGAACACGGCCGCGCTGCCGTAGCACGCCGTGACATAGGGCAGGAGGCTCAGGTTCTCGCGCAGCCGACGCCCCGCGAGCATGTACATGCCGCACAGCCACGCACCCGCGAGCGCGAGCAGGTCGCCCCACAGCGCGCTCCCCGTCAGCTCGAAGCCCTCGCCCGACCCCTGAAAGTCCGCCAATCCGATCACGACACAGCCGAGCACGCTGACCGCGATCCCGACCCATGTCGCGCCGCGCACGCGACCCTGTGCGACGAACGGCGACATTAGCGCGACCCACAGGGGTGTCGTCGTCACGAGCACCAGACTCGACGCCACCGTGGTGTACGACAGCGACGAGATCCATGTCACGAAGTGCAGCGCGAGCGCGAGCCCCGCGACCGCCGCGAGCAGGCGCTCGCGCGTCGAGAGTCGGCGCAGCTCGCGTCGACACTCGCGCCAGCCGAGCGCGCCGAGCACGAGCGTCGCGAGCGTGCACCGATAGGCCGAAACGACCAGCGGCGGTGCCTCGGCCAAACGAATGAAGATCGCGCTCGTCGAGACCGTCACGACGGCCACGAGGAGCGCGATGCGGGGCGAGAACGGCGCGGCTTGGCTCATGGCGAGTCCGATGTCGCGCGCGTGCCGCGAGCTACTCCGCTTCGGCGTAGTCGAGGTCCATGGCGGGCGGTGCGCCCTTGGCGCCGGTCAGGTAGTGCTCGATCCACTGCTGCATGCGCAGGTTGTAGTCGAGCCGCGCCGCGGCCTTGCGGTTGCCGTGGCCTTCGCCCGGGTACAGCACGAGCCGCACTGGCGCCGCGCTGCGCAACTTGAGGTGGCGGTACATCTCGCGCGACTGGCCGGGGTTCACGCGCGGGTCGTCCTTGCCGTGCAAGATGAGCAGCGGCGTCTTGCACTGGCCCGCGTAGAAGATCGGGCTGCGCTCGAGCATCTTGGTCCAGTCTTCCCACGGGCGGTGCAGCGCGTGCACGAAGAACTCCTCGTCGGGAATGTCCGTCGTGCCGACCTTCGAGATCTTGTCGGAGATGCCGACGAACATGACGCCCGCCGCCACGCGATCCGAGTAACGCGTCGAGAGCCAAGCCGTCGCGTAGCCGCCGTAGGAACCGCCGGTGACCGCGACCTTGTCCTTGTCGACGAGCCCCGTCGCGACGAGGTGATCGATGGCGTCGATCAGGTCGTCGAACTCCTTGCCGGCAGCGTCGTTCTGGCCCAACTTCGCGAAGGCCATGCCGCGCCCCGTCGAGCCGCGGTAGTTGGTGTGCATCACCGCGAAGCCGCGCGCCGCCGCGGTCTGTGCCGGATCGCCGTAGGCTGAGAGCCAGCCGTTGCTGTGGTGTGACTCAGGGCCACCGTGCACGTAGAGAATCAGCGGATAGCGCTCGCCCTTCTTCTCGTCGAGCGGACGGTTGAGCAAGCCCTCGAGCTCGAGCCCGTCGCGCGCCTTGAAACGCACGACCTCCTGCGGCGCGAGACGAAGCTTCGCGAGCATCGGGTTCGAGTCCGTGACGCGCCGCGGCCGCTCCTCGCCGTGCGCCATGGTGAACACTTCCGGCGGATGGAGCGGTGAGTTCGCGACGAACGCGGCGCGCAGTCCGTCTTCCGAGAGCGAGACCGTCGTGAGGATCGGGCCGCCTGGCGCCACGAGCACCTTCGGCCGCGCGTTCGCGAGGTCCGTGATCACGACCTTCTCGAACGAGGCCTCGACGCCGCGGTGCATCACGCACAGCAGCGAGTCGGCGGTCTGCCACGCGAAGGTCGCCGTGTCGCCCTCGATCAGGGGGAACACCTCGACCGGCGCGCCGCCGCTCGCCGGGGCGACCATCAGGCGCGCGTCCGTCGGATCGTGGATGTCCCCTGCCGCGATCATCGCGATGCGCTCGCCGTCCGGGCTCCACGCGATTTCGCCGAGCTTTCCGGGGTTCTCGACCTGCGCGAGCAACGCACCGTCCACGGCGTTCACGACCTGCACGCGCTTGCGCATGTAGTCGTCGTCGACGAGCGGCGTCGGCGAGACCGTCAGCGCGAGCTTGTCACCCTTGGGATTCCACTGCGCGGTCGACACATGCCCCGCAACGGCGAGCTTCGCCGGCTTCGCCTCGTCGAACAGCGTGCCGACCCACGGCTTCGAGGAACGCAGGTCTTCCTCGTAGATCTCCTGCGCGAAGCCCTTCTCGCGCAGCTTCTTGCGCTCGGCGCTCTCGGACTCCGACGCGATCACCACGACGCGCTGTCCATCGGGGTGCAGGTCGTAGGCCGAGATCGACTCGTCCGCCGCCTCCGCGCGCCGCGCTTCGCCGCCGTCGAGCGCAATCACGTAGAGCGCCGAGCCCTTGTCGTCCGCGCGCTTTTGCAGGAACGCGATGTGCTTTCCGTCCGACGTCCACGCGGGCGCCGAGACATTGACCTTGCCAGCGACGTACGCGCGCGACGCACCGCTCGCGACGTCCACGATATGCAGCTCCGTCCACGCGCCGCCATCCTCGTCCACGAGCGGCTTGCGCGGCACGGCGAGCACATAGGCGATCTTCGCGCCGTCGGGAGAGATCTCCGCCGCGACGACCGAACGCAGCTCGGCCAGCTTGTGGGCCGTGAGCGCGTCGGCGGGCACTTCTACAGAAAAGGGGCGCGCACAGGGCGCCACGACGAGGAGCATCGAGAGCATCGCAGAGGTCTCCGGAAGGGGCGGGGGGGGGAGGATAGCGATGCCGGCCCAAGGGGACGCCGGCGTACGACTTCCTGGGGCCCTTTTTGGCTGGAAATCACGCCACCCCTCCGTCAATCCGGCTAGCCTTGGATGTGGGACGCGGCCCCCCGCCCCCCATCGTTTCCACGGACCTCCGGCGCGACCCAGTATCCAGCCCTGAAACCACAGTCGCTTCCCGATCGGAAGCAAGAGGAGAAGATGCCATGTCGCGCTTGTTTCTGCCGGCTTGCGCCGTGTTGCTGCTTGGGTCTGGAAGTGTCGCCCACGCCCAGTCGTCCACGGTCTTCGTCGGCTCCTCGACATCGAGCAGCACCGATCGCCACTACTTCGTCGATGCAGCGGGCGGGACCGTCATCAGCGGTGGCGGCAGTTCGTTCACTGACAATGTGACCGACGCTCTGTGGGCCGACTACGGCCAGACTCTGTATGTGGCCTCCAGTATCCAGAATCGAATCAACAAGGCCGTGTGGAATGGTGCGACGGCGACCTGGTCGCTGCTCTACAGCGCGCCGAGCGCCTGCTACGGGCTCGGCCTCGATCGCACGAACCACCGCCTGTGGGTGCTCGTCGGCTCCGGCTCGAGCGAGCTCCACTGCGTCGACATCAACCCCTCCAGCCAGAACTACGCTCAGCGCATCGCGGAGACCACGACGCTCTCCGGCCCGATCCGCGAGCGCTGGAGGCTCGCGCCCAACGCACGCTTGGCCGCCGTCCCGCACTTGCTCTTGCAGGGCGGGTCGCTCGACATCGTCGACACCGATCCGACGAGCCTCAACTTCCTGCAGATCGTGCACTCCACTCCCGTGCCCGGCGCGGCGGCGGCATTTTGCATGACCACGGACCTCGAGTTTTCGAAGGACAGCCGCTGGCTGTGGTTGCTCTTCAGTGGCGCGGGCTTCGCTCGCCTCGCCGTGCTCGACATGTCCACGCTGAGCTGGATCGACTTCAATCCCAATCAAGCGGGCAACCAGTCGCTGCAAGTTCTCTCCAGCACCGGATCCTCGCTCTCACTCTCGCCCGACGGACTCGTCGGCGTCGCCACATCGAGTACGACGGCAGGGGATGCCGTGCGCATTCAGATCGACCCCGCACAGCCCACCAGCAGCGTCGTGTCGAACTACACCGGCTCCGGCTTGAGCGTTCCGCGCGCGGATGGCTCGTCCATGTCGCCGACCGGTGATCGCGCTTCGCTCGCTTCGACTCCGGGCCACCTCGTTGGGCCGAGCTACCTCGTGACGCTCAACACCACGACGGGCCAAGTGCTCTCCAATGTGGCGCTGACCAACATCTGGAATGTCTGCACGAGTTGTTGGCGCGAGGACTGCCCGCCTCCGGTCGCATTCTGCACGGCCGGTACGACCACGAACGGCTGCACGGCCACGCTCGAAGCGAGCGGCGTCCCGAGTGCGAGCGCGAGCTCCGGCTTCACGCTCACGGCGAGCGGCGTCGAAGGTGCCAAGCAGGGCCTGATCTTCTATTCGGTCACCGGCCGCACCGCGCTCGCGTGGGGCACGAGTTCGAGCTTCCTGTGCGTGAAGGCCCCGACCCAGCGCACCCCCGCGCAACTCTCCGGCGGTTCGGTCGGTCAGTGCAACGGCTCGCTCTCCATCGACTGGAGTAGCTACATCGCCAGCGCCACGGCACCCCTCGGCGCACCTTTCTCCGCTGGCGGGGTCGTGCAAGCGCAGGCGTGGTTCCGCGACCCGCCCAGCCCCAAGACCACCATGCTCTCCAGCGCACTCGAGTTCACGCTCTGCCCCTAGCCGACGAGACAGTCGCGGAACCTGCTTCAGCCAGCGGGTTCGCCACGGCGAACCCTCGGGGGGTCCACTGCCGCAGAGCCCACTGGGCTCTGCGGCTTCGCTGCGGCTCCCGCCGCAGCGAACCGTGGCTTACCTTCCGCGACCCGCCCAGCCCCAAGACCACCATGCTCTCCAGCGCACTCGAGTTCACGCTCTGCCCCTAGCCGACGAGACAGTCGCGGAACCTGCTTCAGCCAGCGGGTTCGCCACGGCGAACCCTCGGGGGGTCCACTGCCGCAGAGCCCACTGGGCTCTGCGGCTTCGCTGCGGCTCCCGCCGTGGCAGACCGTGATGCCGCCGCGGGCGACTAGCCGGCGGTGGTCTTGGTCATCGCGTTGCTCGAGCGCGAGGCGGAGTTGCCGGAGGTGCCGGTCTTGTGGCCGGGGTCGACCCAGGAGCGCGAGAGCTCGACGCGCGGGAAGAGCTTGCGTTCGATGCGGTTGTAGACATCGAACGCGCGGGCCTCGAGCATGCCGAAGCGCCAGTTGTTGTCGCGCAGGCGCGCTACGGCGCGCTTCTCCCAGAAGCCGAACTTGCCGCGCGCGAGCCCATAGCTCAGCGTCACATAGTGCTGGTAGAGCTTGCGGCGCTCGGCCACTTCCGGCGGGATCTTGCCGGGCCATGTCTCCTCGAGGTGGTATTCGCCGATCGAACCCCACTCGTCGATTTTCCGCGGCGGCTGATAGCCGAGCCCGATCGCTTCGTCCCACATGGCGGTGCCCGGAATCGGGCGATAGGGCCAGACGGTCGGACGCGCGAGCGGCGCCGCGACATGCAAGCGGCGGCACTGGTCGATCGTGGCGAGCATGGAGTCCGGACCCTCGCCCGGATAGCCGATGATGTAGGTCACCGATGCGCAGATGCCGCGCCGGTCCATCTCGACCGCGGCCGCGACATTGTCGTCATCTTTGATCGGCTTGCCGATGCGCTCCATCATCTCGTTGGTGCCGGCTTCGGCGCCGATCTCGGCGACATACATGCCCGACTTCGCGATCGCGTCGAGCACTTCCGGCTTGTAGGTCAAAATGGAATGCGTCTCGATGAACGCGTTCCACCACAGCTTCATGTCGCGCGCGAGCAAGCCCTCGGCGAACTCCTTGGTGCGCTTCTGCAGCACGCCGAAGTTCGCGTCGTGGAAGCGCACCGTGTCGAAGCCCCAGCGCTGCTGGAGGGCCTGCAGGTCATCGAGCATGCGCGCGGCCGGCATCGCCTTCCAACGCCGGTCGGTGACGATCGGCGAGCAGCAGAAGGTGCACGGCTCGGGGCAGCCGTAGCTCGAGAAGTACGTGATGCCGAAGTACGGCTGGCGCGCGCCGATCGCCGGCGGCGTCGGCATGCGCAGGATGTGCTTGTGGCTGCCCTGCTGGAGCTGGCGGTCGCGGTAGGGCGCGATGTCGAGCAAGTGCCAGGCGCAGTTCGCGATGTGGTCCCAGCCGACGACGGCGCGCTTCTCGGTCTTCACCACCTGGCCGTCGCGCCACAGCGCCAGTCCGGGGACGCTCTCGAGCGACACGCCCGCGTCGATCGCCTTGACGACATCGCGGAAGGCGAGCTCGCCCTGCCCGAGCACCACGGCGTCGTACAGGCCCGTCGCGAGCTGCAGCTCGGGGCGCACGGAGGCGAACCAGCCGCCGATGATCGAAGGCAGTTTCGGGAAGCGCGCCTTCACCTTGGTCGAGGCGCGGAACCCATCCGTCACCATGAAGCCGAGGATGCCGGTGGTCGCGTAGAGGAAGGCGCCCTCGCAGGCCTCGACCAACCGTCGGTGCCCCTCTTCGGGCTCGTACAGGTTGGCGTCGACGATCACGATCTCGTAGCCGTCCTGATCTGGAAAGGCGGCGATCGTGAGCAGCTCCAGCGGCAGCATGTCGCCCGAGACCGGCGGACCGATCGTGGTGTCGACCTGCTGAGGCTGGTAGAGGACGATCTTCTTCTTCTTCATGCGGAGCTCGGGTCTTGCGGAGCGAAGGTCGCACCCATCGCGGACGGGCTGCTTCGGCACACAGGACGCGACCATTGTAGCCTTCCGTGTGCGGAAGAGTCGGCGCCGCCCAGCGGCGGGAAGCGCCGCCCTCGCGAGTCCTGCGTGGCCCAACCCGACGCGGCGGCCGAGGTCGGCGCGTCGCGCAGCGCCCGCGCACGGAGAAGCGCGCGCCCTGCGTCGGAGTGCCAGCCACCTAGCGCCCCTGCGCCCGCCGGCGCGCACAGGGGCCCTGCGCGTGCGCACCGAACTACGACTCGACGACCGCGATCGGCGAGCCGCTCGCCCAAGCCGCGGCCTGCAGCAGCGCGACCACCAGATTGCGCGCTGAGGCGAGCCCCTTGCCGGCGATGTCGAAGGCCGTGCCGTGTGCCGGGCTCACGCGCAGGAAGCTCAATCCGGCGATCACCGTCAAGCCCTGCTCCGGCAGGTGCAGCTTGACGGGGATGAAGGCCTGATCGTGGTACAGCGCGAGCACGCCGTCGAAGCGCCCCTGCGCTGCCTGCAAGAACACGCTGTCCGGCGAGAGCGGGCCCGCGACATCGACGCCGCGCGCGCGCGCCTGTGTGACCGCCGGCTCGAGAACCTCCTGCTCCTCCGCGCCCAGCAGGCCGCGCTCGCCCGCGTGCGGGTTGAGCCCCGCGAGCGCGAGCTTCGGTCGCGCGAAGCCCCACCCGCGCAGCGTCTCGTCGAACAGAAGCAGGTGGTCGAGCACGCGCTCGGTCGTCACCAGCTCGAGCGCCGCACGCAGCGGCAAGTGCCGCGAGAGCTGCAGCACGCGCAGCTTGCCGGCGACCGCCATCATCTGGAAGCGCGTCGCGCCGTCCCAGCGACCGAGCAGCTCCGTCTGGCCTTCGACCTTCTCTCCAGCCGCGTGCAGCGCTTCCTTCGAAACGGGCCCGGTCACGAGCGCGTCGACGCGACCCGCGCGAGCGAGCGCGACTCCCGTGCGCAGCGCAGCGACCGCCGCGCGCCCGCAGTTCGCCTGCACGCGCCCCACCTCGAAGGCGCCCAGCTCGCCCGTGTCGATCCATGTGACTCCGGCCGCGGCATCGAGCTCACCTTCGAGCGCTGCGAGCGGCACATGGCTCGGACGGAAACGCGCGGGACCGATCACCACGAGCCGCGCGGCCGCGCGCACGCGCGCATCCGACATGGCCGCCAGCGCGATCTCGGGACCGACGCCGGCGGGGTCGCCCAGCGTCAACGCGAGTCTCGGCGTGTGCGTCAGATCGAGGCCCATCGACGGCGCAGTCTAGCAGCCGCGAGCCGCGCGGCCTGCTCGCGCTCAGCGCGCCGCGGCACGCCGCGTCGCCTCGATCCAGCCGAGCACAAGGGCCAGCGCGGCGCAGCTCTCGCGGTCGAGATCGTCGTCGAGATCGCAGCCCGAGAGCAGCGCCAGCGAGTCAGGATCACCGTCGAACGGCAGGTGGACTCGCTCCGCGAGCTCGCTGGCGGCTTCGAGCGCCGCGTCGACCGCGCGCACGACTTCCTCGGGCGCGCGCGATCCAAGCGGTGCATGCTCGTCGGCCTGCGTTTCCACGCTCACCCCTCCAGATCGATCACATTGTGATCGACGAGCCAGGACAGTGCGCGCACGGGATCGAGCGCCTGCGGCGGATCGCCATCGAGCACGGCCACGCTCGTGCGCAGCCTTCGCGCACCTCCCGCCAGCTTGCGCTCGAGCTCGGGGAGTCGCGCGCGCAGTGCACTCGCGCTGGCCTCGGTCGGCGCGAGCACGCGCAACGCGAGATCTTCGCTGCCGACGAGCAGTTCCACCTGCACGATGCCGAACTCGCCCGCATCGAGTGCGAGCGCCATGCGCCTTGCGGCCGACGCGCCCGTCGCGGCCAGCGTCGAGCGGAAGTACGAGCGATGCACGAACAGGTGCGCGGTCGACCAGCTCGCGCCGCTGCGCACAGGCAGGCTCCAGTGCGACGAGAGATGAGCGGCTTGACGCGCGACATTGATCCACTGCTCGGCTTCGATCGCCGAGAGCGTGCGCAACACGGCCGAGCGCAGCGGGCCGCTCGAGAGGCCGTCTCGCGCGAGCAGCAGTTGCTCCTTCAGGTCCTCGGCGAGGCTCGCAACACCCGGGGCCTCGCGCCGGGGCTCGGACACGCGCCCCAAGGCGCGCACGAGCGCCGTCCGGAGCGGGCGCGGAAGCGTGTCGAGCTCGAAGGCTCGCAGCGACTCGAGCAGGCAGTCGCGCAGCCGCGAGGAGCCGGTGTGCGCCAGAGCGCGCTCGAGCAGCACACCGACGCTGCGCGGCAGGTCGCCGACGCTCTCGCCGGCGAACCAGCGCTCGAGCGTCGCGCGCTCGCTCGCGTCGGGAGCCGCGGCTCGCAGTTCCGTGCGCAACCCGCGCTCGATCTCGGCCGCGAAGGCCTCGACATCATCCGATTCGATCCAGTCCGAGAGCAGCGCCTGCGCCAGCCTGTCCGCGCGCCGCGTGCCTTGTTCGCCCAGCTCATCGAAGCCCGCGGAGAGCCAGCGCGCTTCGCGCGCTTGCCCGCTCTCGCGCAGCGCGCGCGCGAGCGACTCGCCATCCTCGCCGGCAACGAATCCGCAGCGCTCGAGCGCTCGGCACAAGCGCTCGCTCACGGCGCGCTCGCTCGTCGCGCAGGCCTCCAGCGCGCGCGCCAACTGCTCGAACGCCATGCCGAGCGGCTCCTCCGCGCCGAGCGCGGCCCGCAATGTCGCGAGCAGGCCCGCTTCGCTCGCACCCTCGCCGCCCGCCTGGCGGGCGAGGGAATGGGCACGCTTCGCGGCCAGCTCGATCAGGTGGCGAGGGCCCGTCTGCACGCCGATGGAGTCCACCTCATGCGCGCGTTCGGTCGCGTCCTGCGAAGTCGCTCCAATAGCCGTTTCGCTCGCGCCTCCGACCACGAACGGCACCCCGCGGCGCGCAGCCGCGGTGGGCCTCGTCGGCCGTCCGCCGGGACGCGGCAGCGGCCCCTGCATCGAGATCGGGTCCATCTCCGTCGGTTCTCGGATGAACTCGCGCCAGCGTGAGTCGCCCCCTGCTCCAACCGCGCCCCGCTGCCGCCGCAGCAGTAGGAAAGTCCTGCCGGGCAAGGCTCCCCAAACGCCGCGCGCCCAGCCGGTTGGACCGGCTGGGCGCGCAGGGATTCCCGCTCGAGCGGGCGGAACTAGTCGCGCTGCTCGACGCGCAGGATGGTGCCGACGGCCTTGATGTAGATCACGCGGTGCTGACTTTGGAGGCTCAGCGCATGCCAGCGGAAGACCTGATCGAGCACGCCGGCAGCGTCGAGCTGCTGGATCTTCAGCTCCTTGGGCCCGAGCGCGAGCGGCTCGCTGGCACGCGGGATGTTCGCGACCGAGATCGTCGCCACGCCGCCGACGAACGGCAGCCCCACGACCGTCTGGGCGCGCACGCGGCCGGTCGACATGAAAGCGCGGTCGAGCAGCACATCCACATGGCCGAGGAACAGGTAGCGCACGCGGCCGTTGGGGAGCACGACGCGCTCGAAGCAGCCGTCGGGGCCGGTCGGATAGGCGTCGACGATGGCGGCGAGCACCTCGGACTCGAGGCCGACGAGCGCGAATGCCGGACGATCAGGGCCGATCGAGTTGGAGGGTGTCACCGCGCCTGCGTCGATGCCGCTGCTGGGCGGGGGCGCCATCATCGGCAAGCTGCCGACGGTGTCGCCGCCGGTGCCGCTGGGCCCCATCAGCGAGTCCGCGTGCGTGAAGAACGAGAGCGCAACGAGCGCCATGACCATGGACAGCGCGAGGGCTCGCAGACCTCGATTCGCCGTCGGTCGTTGGTTCGTTAGCAGTTTCATCAGGAGCCTTCCATGCTTTGCAAGAGCCCTAGGCCGCGCGATCCGTATCGAAGAGTTCAGGGCAGGCTGCGACGAGTCGCTCGCCAAAGCCGGGTTGTTCGTTGATGGCCTGATGCAGGCCCTTGGCAGCAGTGAAGAGTTGCAGCACGGCGTCCCGCCGGTGCGGGTGGCGGTCGAGCAGCGTGCGGAAGTAGTCCACCGACCGGCGCGGGTCGCGCATCTGCGCATACATCACACCGATGTTGAACAGAACGAAGTAGAAGCGCTCGTCGCGCCCCTCGAGACCGGCCATGGAGACCCAGCGGAAGTAGGTGAGCGCGCGACGGTGGTCACCCTCCGCGACATACAGCTGCCCGAGCTGCACCGCCGCGTGGCCGCGATTGGACTCGGCCATGGCGCTCTCGAACACCAGACCGAACTCGCGCGCGGCCTGCAGGCGCTTGCCCTCCTGCGCATGCAGGTAGGCCAAGTACAGGCGCGCTTCCTCGTGGGACGGATCGGCGGCGACGGCCTCGTCGAGCAAGCGACGGCCCTTGTCCAGCGGCGAGGCGATCTCCTTCAGGCGACCGTTGAGCATCGAGCGCGCGTGGCCCCAGTCGATGTCGCCGATGGAATCCGCGCTGCCATCGGACACCACTCCGTCGATGAAGCGCTGGCCGTCGAGCTGGACCGGATCGACCTCGACCGCGGGCTCGAACACATGGGTGCGCAGCCAGTCGGGGCGCGTCCCGGCGAGCACATAGGCCTTGCCGAGCTGGTAGAAGATCGTGGCGAGCTTGTGGACCAGCTCGAAGGAACTGGCCTGCGCGTAGAGCGCCGAGCCGGTCAGGCTGCTGATGTGGGCGAGCAGGCGCGACGGGTCGGACACATCGCGGTGCAGGCGCACGCAGCGGCGCGTGTCCTCGAAGAAGGCGCGACACGAGCCGCACTCCTCGAGGTGCACCAGCGCGCGGGCGGCCGCAGGCTCGTCGATCTCGCCGTCGACGAGGCACGAGAGATCGAGCTGGAAGTGCTCGCACACCTCCGAGCCGCCGCCCGCAGACCCCGCGCCCCAAGTCTGGAAGTTCCAGTCACTTGCCATGGTCGTCCTCCGCTCCAAGTCTGGAGCTCGCTCCGCCTTCACCCGCGAGCGTCGTGCGCGGGTCGCGCGCCGGACGGCACTCCGCCGACTGCCCCTCGAACACGCTCTGCATCGCGCGGTGGATCTTCCGACGCGCGCGGAAGATCACCATCTTCAGGTTCTCGAGCTTGATGCCGAGCCGCTCCGCCGCGCTGCGGTAGGAGAGCTCCTCGATCTCCACCATGTGGATCGCCGCGCGCTCGCGCGGTCCGAGCATCGAGTAGAAGCGCAAGTACAAGTGCAGGTAGGTCAGGTACACCCGCCCGCACTCGGCCCGAGACTCGCCCTCGACCAGATCCTCTTCCGGGCGCTGCGCGCGCGTCTGGGGCTGCTCCGCGAGGTCCTCGATCGCCACCTCATGCCGTCCGGCGCGCCCCTGTGCCCGCAGGTGCTTGAGCACCGTGTTGCGGACGATCATCGCGGTCCAGACGCGGAAGGCGTCCTCGCGCTCGGCGTTGAAGCGATGCGGATAGCGGTAGACATTGAAGAACACTTCCTGCAGCACATCGCGCGGGTCCGACTTGCTGCCGTAGCGGCGCAGGCGGTGTGCGACCTGCACGAGCAGGTGCTCGCTGTTGAGGTCGTAGAGCAGGCCGAAGGTGCCGCGCCCGCTCGTGCAGCGGAAGCACTCCATCAGCCGCGTCGAGAGCGCGTCGCGCAGGGACTCCGAGCTGTGCACGGAGTCATCGAGGACCGCGAGCATGCGGGCGAATTCCTCCGCGGGCAGCTCCGCGCGCAGAGCGGCGAGTTGTGCGCGCACAGACCCGCCCAACACTCCACCAGGAGCTTCAGCCGCGCCCGTTCGAGTCTGGCGCTGGGAGTCCGCGTTGAGCATGAGCTCCGCCGACTGGGGTGGGCTCGCGGGGCCTCGACGGACATCGGAGCGCCGGAGCGGGTTGGAGAGGAGAGTGTGAAGAGCCGGATCCGTTCGCGGAGAGGTCGGCGAGCGTGCTAGTCGCACGGCGGCGAGCGTCGCGGAGGATGCTGGAATGGGCAATTTTAGATCTGCCGAAACATGCGGTTACCGCGGGTACGGCTTCGGTTGCCAGAAAATCGCCGCAAGAAGCCTGTGCAAGTCACTCAAGTCATTATTGGAACCGTACTTACGAACGCTTCAAGAACTCGTCCATGCCGCTGCGACCGCGCTCCACCCACAATGGCGAGCCCATGGACGCCGCCGCCCGCGCCCTCGAACTCGCCCGCGAAGTCGGCTTCGACCTCGCCGGCCTCGCGCCGCTGCGGCCGCCGCGCGACGCGCAGCACTTCGCCGACTGGCTGGCCCGCGGACACCACGGCGGGCTCGCCTACCTCGAGCGCGACGCCGCCCGCATCCTCGACCCGCGCCTCGACGCCCCGCGCGGCCGCACCCTACTCGTGGTCGGTCTGGCCCACTCGCGCCCGGCCGTCGCGCTTGCGAGCGGAGCCCGCGTCGCGCGCTACGCCGCCGGCCGCGACTACCACAATGTGCTGCAAAAGCGCCTGCGCAAGCTGCGCCGCGCGCTCCAGCGCGAGAGCCTGATCCCGTGCGACGACCCCGCGCGCGTCGGGGTCGACGCCGTGCCGCTGCTCGAACGCTCCCACGCCGCCGAGGCTGGTCTGGGCTTCGCCTCCAAGGCCGCCAACCTGCTCCATCCGAGCCTCGGTCCGTGGTTCTTTCTGGGCGAGCTGGTGCTCGACGCCGAGCTCGCGCCGACGCAGCCGCCGAGCCCGCCGCCGGGCTCCTGTGGCTCGTGCACCGCCTGTATCGACGCCTGCCCAACGCAGGCGATCGTCGGACCCGGGCGGGTCGACGCCGGACGCTGCATCAGCTACCAGACGATCGAGCAGCGCGGCCCGATACCCCACGAGCTGCGCTCGGCCGTCGGCACATGGGCCTTCGGCTGCGACATCTGCTCCGAAGTCTGCCCTTGGGGCGCGAAGGCGCCGGACTTGGGCGCGCGCTTCGGCCTGCAGCCGGCGTTCGAGCAGGGCATCGAGCGCTGGATCCGCTGGCGGGACGACGCAGAGCTCGCTGCTGCGCTCGCGGGCTCGCCGCTGCAGCGCGCGGGGCGCGACGGACTCGCCCGCAACGCGGCCATCGTGCTCGGCAACGCGCCGACGGACGAGGGCGAGAGCGTGCTGCTCGAGGCGCTGAGCTTCGACGCCTCCGCGTTGGTGCGCGAAGCCGCTGCGTGGGCCTTGGCCACGGGGTACGCGCGACGAGACGCCGTGGCGCGGGCGCGAGCCGCCGAGGCCGACGCGCTCGCCCGCGCTGGCATGGAGCGCACCCTGGCGGAAGGTCGCTAGGGAGCGTCGCGCCAACGCGACAGCCGCCGTGCGCGCGCCGAGGTTTCTCGACGCCTCGGCGGCGCCAGTCGCAAGCGCCTTCCAGCAAAGCACTTACGGCATCGGATCGGCACGCCACCCAGCGCCGCGGCCGCGCCAGCGCCAGCGCCGCCAGCGCCGACCGTCGAGATTTCTCGACGCCCACCGCGCGCCGCAACGCGCGCTCCAAGGCCCCGACGCAGCGTCACAACTCGTTGTGGCGCAGGCACTTAAACCGCAAGTCGCGCGCGCTTTCGCGCGCTTGGCCTCGCGCTTGCTCCCGCTACCGAGCGAACACCACGCACTCTGGCGGCGACCCCCAAGCATCAGCGAGCAGCACCATGGAACCCAACGACTTCTACAGCGACCGCAAGTTCTGCGCCCACTGCAACAAGTATGTCCACTACCTGCTGAGCCTCCAGAGCAGCCACTGCGTCGAATGCGGTCAGGAAGTCCGCCTGTTCTCGGAACGCGACTGGAAGCAATTCCACGAACAGATCGAGGTCCGCAAGTCCAAGGGCGGCCGCCTGCACAAGGGTGAGGACAAGAAGTCGGCCTGATCGAGACGACCGCCCCCCCGCACCGCCGCGCACCCGAGCTCCCGCCGGGTTCGCGGCGGTACTCTTTGCGGGAGGAATACTGCGTTCACAGCCGTGCGGCCGACACGCGGGCCCGCTCGGCCGCGGGCTCGTCTCCGACCGCGGCGAAGTGACGCGCGAGCGCTTCCCACGCCGCGCGCACCGTCGCGAAGCGTTGTTCGAGCTCCGCAGCCAACTGCGCGCCAAGCTCGCGTTGCCCGAGCGCGTCCGCGGCTTCCAAACTCTCGCTCTGCAACTCCAGTGTCCGCGGAGCGAGCCGCACGGCGCGCGCGAGCACTTCGCCCAAGCCCGCCAGATTGCGCGCGGCGCGGTGCAGCTTGAGCAGGCGCGCGAGCGGCTCGACCGCGCGCGGGTCGTACAGCAGGAGCCCTTCCTGCGCGCGCACTTCCTGCTCGATCGCCCCGAGCTCGCGGAACCTCGTCCGTGCGCGCTCCGCCTCGTCCTCGCGCCCGAGCTCGGACTGCACTTGCGCGAGCAGGAACCACGGGCGCGGCTCGTGCGGCGCGAGCTCGATCGAGCGCAGCAGCGGTACGAGTGCCTCGCCCGTGCGGCCGAGCTCGAACAGCGCCTGCGCACTCCACGCGAGCGCGTCGGCGTGCTCGGGCTTGAGCTCCAGCGCGCGCTCGAACCGCGCGAGTCCGCCGCTCGCATCGCCCTGCCGCAGGAGCGCGAGTCCGAGCCCTCGCCACGCCTCGGCACTCGTCGGCGCAACCGCGAGCACGCGCTCGTAGTGCGCCTGCGCGCGCGCGTAGTCGCCGAGCGAGTAGTAGCAGTGCGCGAGCCCTTGCGTCGCGCCGAGTTCCCCGGGCGCCGCCGCGAGAAAGCGCTCGAACGCCTTCGCGCCGTCGCCGTAGCGGCGCAGCCGGAAGTGCGTGACGCCGAGCTGGTACAGCGCCGCCGGGAAGTCCGGCTCGCGCGCGAGGGCGGCGTGCAGGTGCACGAGCGCGGCCGCGTAGTCGCTCTCGCGGTACGCCGTGAACGCCCTACCCAGCGTGTCGTGCACGGAGTCGGGCAGCTTGTCCGTGGGCTTCCATTCCCGCCAGCGACCTTCGGGCGCCCGCGGCAGGCGCGCCGGATCGAGCTCCAGCGCGGCCGCGCGCTCCGCGCTGGTCTGCGCCGCGAGCGGAAGCGCGAGCGCGAACGCCGCGCAGACTGCGAGCGCGCGCTTCACGCGTCCGGCTCCTCGATGCGCACGAGGCGATTGCTTCCGACCTGCTCGAGCACGCTGGTCCGCCCCGACGGCCAGCGCACTTCGATCCGCTCGACCTGCTCCGCGCTCCCGAGCCCGAAGTGCGCCTCGGGCGGCACGCTCGACTGGAACCCGCCGCTCGTGCGAACTTCCGCCGTGCGCCGTCCACCGCTCCAGACCGCGGTCACCTGCGCGCCGAGCGCGAAGCGATTGCGCGACTTGGAGCGCAGCTCCACGCGCAGCCAATGCGCACCCTCCCCCGCGGCGCTCGTGCGCGCGCGATTGCGCAGCACGAGCACCGGGCCATCGAGCTCGACCGCCACGAGATCGAGGTCGCCGTCGCCGTCGATGTCCCCCACCGTCGAGGCGCGCAGCACGCGCGGCGCACCCTCGAACAACGGCTCGACCGCGAAGCGCCCCTCTGGCAGGCCGCGGTAGAAGTCCGCGGGCTGGGCATAGCTCGTGTCCGTGCCGGGCTTGTCCGCCTGCGGATACACATGGCCGTTCAGCGCGAACGCGTCGAGGCGTCCGTCGAGGTCGAAGTCGTGCAGGCTCGTGCCCCAGCCGAGCCGCGTCAGGCTCGGGCCGCCGATCCCCGCGGGCCCCGAGCGCTCGACGAAGCCGCGCGCGCCGCGCGAGAGGTACAGCGCATTGTTCTCGCCGGAGAAGTTCGTGACGAGCAGATCCTCGCGCCCGTCGCCGTTGATGTCGCCGACGGCGATGCCCATGCCGGCTTGCTCCTTGCCGTTCATGTCGTGGCTCACGCCGCGCTGCAGGCCGACCTCGCGGAATGTCCCGTCGCCCTGATTGTCCCACAGGAAGTTGGGCGTCGAGTCGTTGGCGACATAGAGGTCCGTGTCGCCGTCGCGATCGTAGTCGAGCGTGATGCAGCCGAGCGCGAAGGCCGCGCTCGCGGGCGCGAGCTTCGCTGCCGCCGTTGCGTCGACGAATGAGCCCTCGCCCGTGTTGCGCAGGAGCCAGTCGTGCTCCGCCGCGAGCCCCTGCGGCCCGCACATCACATCGTGGCCCTTCCAGCGACAGTCTCCGCCGCTCGGCGGCACCTTGCCCAGCTCGAAGGTCAGGTAGTTCGCCACCGCGAGGTCGAGCGCGCCGTCGCGGTCGAAGTCGAGAAACGCCGCGCTCGTGCCCCAGCGCCGCTCGTCGCCGAGGCACGCGAGCTCGCGCAGCTCGAAGCCCGCTCCGTCGCGATTGCGCACGAGCTGGTCGCGCCCCCAGTGCGTCACATACAGGTCGAGCCAGCCGTCGCCGTCGACATCGCCGACCGCGCAGCCCATACCCCAGCGCGAAGGCGCAATCGCCCACGCCTCGGTGGCCGCCGCGAACTGGCCGCGGCCATCGTTCAGGAAGAGCCGCGTCGGAAAGCCGGGCTCGCCCCGCGCGACGCGCTCGAGCGTCGAGCCATCGACCACGACGAGGTCGAGGTCGCCGTCGCCGTCGAAGTCCGCGAGCGCCAGCCCGCCGCCATTGACCTCGAGGATGAAGCGCTTGTCGCGCGCACCGCAGGTCGTGCGCACGCCAGCAAGCGCCGGCGGGTCGAGCGCGAACTGCGGCGACTGCGCGAGCGCGAGACACAGGGAGGCGAGGGGCACACTTCCAAGGATAGGCGACGCGCGCGCGAGTTGCGCGACTTCGCGGCGTGCTGCAGCAACCGTTACGCTGCGCCGCGTGCTCGACGCCCAAGAACTGCGCCGCAGGCTCAAGGCAGCCCGTCTGTACCTCGTGTTCACACCGGGCCTCGTCGCCGACCGCGATCCGCTCGCGGTGCTCGGCGCCGCGCTGCCCCATGTCGACCTCGTGCAGGTGCGCCCCAAGGCTGCGGGACTCGCGGCCCAGAGCGACGCACGCGAGACGCTCGAGTGGACCGAGCGCGTGCTCGCGCTCATGGAAAGCCAGCGTTCCGAGGCGCTCGTCATCGTCAACGACCGCGTCGATGTCGCGCGCACGCTGCTCGAGCGCGGCGTCGCCGGCGTGCACCTAGGAGCGGAGGACACGCCGCCCAAGGTCGCGCGCGAGCTGCTCGGCTCCGCGGCGCTGATCGGCCTCTCCACGCATTCCCCCGCGCAGGTGATCGCCGCGCTCGACGAGCCAGTCGACTACCTCGGCTTCGGCCCGATCCACGAGAGCGCGACCAAGGGCTATGCGCGCGGCCTCGGCGCCGAAGCCGCGTGGCTCGCGAGCATGGCGGCCAGCGTGCCCGTGTTCCCGATCGGCGGGATCGGCCTCGCTCAGGCCGCGGACCTCGCCGAGGTTGGCCGCGCCGCGGTCTCCTCCGCGATCCTCACGGCGCGCGATCCTGCCGCTGCTGCCCGCGCGCTGCGCGAGTCGCTCGCGCTCCTCGGGGACTGAGCGCTCTCAGCGCGTTCGCCGCACGAGCAACATCGCGTCGCCGTAGCTGAAGAAGCGGTAGCCCCGCTCCACCGCTTCCGCGTACAGCCGCAGCATGCGCTCGCGGCCCGCGAAGGCGCTCGCGAGCATCAGGAGCGTGCTCTTGGGCAAGTGGAAGTTCGTCAGCAGCGCGTCGACGATGTGAAACGGCGCGCCGGGCACGAGAAACAGCCGCGTCTCGCCGCGTCCGGCGACCAGCCGTCCGGTCGCGGCCGCGCAGCTCTCGAGCACGCGCACGCTGGTCGTCCCGACCGCCACGACGCGCCCGCCGCGCGCGCGGCAGCGCTCGACCGCATCGACCGAGGCCTGCGAGAGCTCGTAGCGCTCCGAGTGCATCACATGCTGGGACACATCCTCGACGGACACGCCCTTGAATGTGCCTTCGCCGACATGCAGCGTCACGCTCGTGCGCTCGACTCCGCGCGCTGCGAGGCGCGCGAGCAGCTCCGGCGTGAAGTGCAGGCCCGCGGTCGGAGCGGCGACGGCGCCGAGCTCGCGCGCGAACACGGTCTGGTAGGACTCGCGATCTCGTTCGGTCGCTGGGTCGGCCCCGCGCGGGCGCCGGATGTAGGGCGGCAGCGGCGCGCGACCGACCGACTCGAGGAGCTCCTCGCTGGCACGCTCGCCGGTGCGCGGGTCGAGGAGCGCTACCGCGCGCTCGCCACCCTCGGGCCCGCGCGCGCCGATCACCGCGACGAGCTGACCACCCTCGAGCTCGATGCGCTCGCCCTCGCGCAGCTTGGCCGCCGGTCGCACGAGCGCGCGCCACGCGAGGTCCGCTCGCAGCTCGAGCAGCAGCATCTCGACCGCGCCCCCGCTGGACCGCACCCCGACGAGCCGCGCACGGCGCACCTTGGTGTCGTTCACGACCAGCAGATCCCCTGGCCGGAGCAGCGCGTCGAGGTCGCGGACATGGCGGTGCTCGCTGCGATCGGTCCCGATGTCGTGCACGAACAGCCGAGCGCTGTCCCGCGGTTCGACCGGAGCCTGGGCGATGTACCCTTCGGGAAGGTGGTAGTCGAACTCGGAAAGCTTCATGAGGGCTTCCCCCTGCACTCCGCAGTGCCCCGAGGGTCCCGCTCGGCCAAGACGGATGGAGCGGCGAGTATCCGTGGGCCCTCCAGCGGTTCAAGCGACGCCCCGTCCCCGGCCGACACCCCTCGCCATGTTTCACTGGCGCAATGACCATGCAACATGACACAGGCTCTCAGGGACCTTCTGAGGACCCATTCCGGCGGATTTTTCACCCCGGACCCAACCAGCGAGTAGGATGTTGCTACTGTGGAACATCTTTTTCGAGATTTCCTGCGACTTAGCGGCCGGATCTGCCGTCGTTAGCACCGAGCGAGGTATCCGCCTCGCCCGCTGACATCCACGCCCGGGGGGGCCGCGGAGGTTGGCGAGTGCTTCCCCCGTCGGAAAGCACTTGGGGAGCCCGTCCGCAAGGACTGGCTCCCCGATCTCTTTCTCGGCGCCAAGCGGCACGCGGCTGCAAGCGGCTCAGCTGACCCCTGCGGCCAGCGGACGGGGGATCCCCTGTTGGAGGCCGGCGGGTTGAAAGACGGCGGCGCGGTCGGGGGAGCCGGGGACGGAGCCTACTTGGGCCGGGGCGAACCGGAGGCATGGCGCTCGGGCTGCGACGCTCACGGCGCGTCGGCGTCGGCCGTCGTCGGCTGGGGCGCCGCGGTGCCTAGCTCCGCCATGCGACTCACGAGCGTGTCGGGATCCCAGCCGAGGTACAGCGCCGCGCGCGTCTTGTTGATCGTGCCGCGCAGGTTGGCCGTGGCCACCAGCGCCGCGTGCAAGAGCTCCGGATCGGCCTGACGCGAGTTCGCGCGGCGCACGAACTCCACTCCGGCGCGGCGAGCGGTTCGTTCCAGCATCGCGCGGCCGATCTCGGCACCGGGGTTCTGCAGCACGAGCTTGAAGACGAGGTTCTCGAGTTCGCGCACATTGCCGTTCCACGGCTGGCGCCACAGCGTCGCGAGCGCCTCGTCGTCGAGGTTCGGCGCGCTGACGCGCTCTTCCGCCGCGCAGCGTCGCACGAGTGCCTGCACGATGCGCGCGAGTTCGACCCGCCGCTCGGCCAAGGACGGCACGCGGACGCACAGACGCTCGAGCCTGCGCGTGAGATCGGCGCGCAAGGCCCCGCGCGAGGCGAGCGCGGTCGGCGAATCGCTCAGCAGGAAGATCCAGCGCGAGCTGCCCGGCCCTCTGCGCGCTTCCCACAGCTCGAGCATCTCGACCTGCAACGCCTCGCTGGCGCGCTCGATGTCGGTGACGAGCACCACGCCGCCCTCGCCGCGCTGCGCGTGCGCGGCGATCGAGCCGCTCGGCAGAGCGAGCGCGGAGACCGCGACCACACCGCCGCGCTCGCGCTGGCCCTCGAACTGCAACCAGCGCGCGACCACGCGGCGCCCGCTGCCGGCCGGTCCGAACAGCGCGCAGGGAGACTGCGACCGCGCCGCGGCGAACACATGTTCCACCCAGCCCGGCCCGCCGCTGTCCGGGGCGAACCACACATCGTGGCCGTGCTCGCGCCGATGCCACTCACGGAAGCGCGCGATGCGCAGCTCCGTGAAGGTCGCGGCGCGCGCGGCCCAACGCTCGCAGAGCGCGGCCGGGAAGTCGTTGCGGCGCTGCGACTCGACCGCCAAGAAGCCGCACAGCATGCCCCCCGAGCGGATCGGCAGCGCCAGCCCCGAGGCCGAACCGGCGACGAGCGCGAGGCTATCGTCGGGCTCGCTCCAGCGCACCAGAGCCGCCGTCTTCAGGGCGCGCGCGAGCGCGCGTCCGCCACCGGCGCGTTCCCCGCTCTCCGTACCACCGTCACAGCACGCGCGCAGCGCGTCGCCGGCGAGCTCGAAACCCCACCAACGACGCTGCACCGTCTTCATGCCGAGCTCCGCGACCAGCGCGTGAATCGCCTCCGCGCACGGCCCCTCGCTCGACGCCTGCGGGCTCGGCTCGGCCACGCTCTCCGGACGCGGAGTCTCCAGTCCGCGCGCGAGGGCCGCGCCCCAGCGCTCCAAGGCCGCGAGCGGAGGCACCAGATGGTGTTCGAATTCGAGCCTGACCCAGCCCTGCACCTCTCCAGCGGCGTCGCGCAGGGGCGTCAACGCGAGCGCGCGCGTGCCACTGGCGAGCGCGAGCCGCAGCGGCTCGCTCTCACGATCGCGCGCCGCGCCCGACGCGGATCGATGCAACACGCAGCACGCTGCGCGCACGACCAGCGCGTTTTCCGGCGAACCGACGAACGAGGAAGCGTCCTCGAGTCCGCGCAGCCAAGCCGGCACGCGCTCGCGCAGGGCAGGCGCCGCGTCGAACGCGCGCATTTCGTGACCGCCGCGGCCTCGCAGCATGAACAGCGCCACGACGCTCGCGCCGCACAGGCGCCGCGCCGTCGCCATGTCGCGTGCGACCTCAAACGCGCAGTGCGACTCGCCTTGGGCCTCGCGACCCGCGAGCGCCGGCAGCAGGTCGGGCCGCGCGGCGCGCAGCTCGACGAGACCGGCCGGTACGCGCGTGCAACAGGCACGCAGCTCGACCGCGGATTCGTCGCCGAGGCAAGCGCGCGCCCATGTTGCGAGTCGCGCGAGCGTCGCGTGGCGCTGCACGAGGTTGGGCGCAGCCTCGAGCTCGTGCAGCGCCACGCGCACGGCTCCACGCTCCAACAGGCACTCGCACCAACCCGCCAGCGCCTCGGCCGCACCCTCGTGCTCGACCCCGCCGCTCGAGCGCTCGATCCACAGTGCGCGCCACGCTCGCTCGGCCTCGTCGAGTCCCGCACTCACGCGCAGCACTCGCGTTCGCCACACACACTCCTCGTCCGCGGCCATGCCCAGCCGCACCGCTCCGTCGACCAGCCGCGCGAGCGTTCGCGCAACCGGCTCCTCGAAGTCCGGCACCTCCGGCAGCCACGGCAGCTCCTCGCGCTGTTCTTCGATCAACCCCCACGCGTGCTGGCGCTCGAGCAGCGGCACGCCGGCGTCGGCGAAGCTGTCCGAGCCCAGCGCCATGCGCAGGCCATGGCGCACTAGATCGAGCACGGCGCGCAGCAGCGTCCGTCGCCCTTGCTCATCGAGCTCGCTGCGAGCGCGTTCGAGCGAGAGGCCGACTTCTTTGGAAGGACCGGGGCGGCCGCTGTCGACGAGCAAGCGCAGAAAGGTCACGAGCGCGCGCGCCGGGGCACGCCTGCGCTCGGGGACATCGGGCAGGAGCGTAGCGATGGGATCGACGCCGAGCATTTCGTTTCCTCCCGGGTTCCTAGGCGCTGCGCAGGCGCGCGACTCGTTCGTGCTCTCCCAGTCGCTCGAGCCAGCGACACAGCCGCGCCAGCCAGCGTTGCCGCACGGCGGCCGAGCGCGGACGCGAGAGCACCGCGAGTGCGATCGCCACTGCCGAACGCCACTCGCCCCGCGCCGCGAGCACCGCCGCGAGTGCGGCGCGAGAGTGCACATCCGGGCGCAACGCGACGGAGAGCGAAGCCAGCTCGAGTGCGCACGGCCACTGCGCGTGCGGTTCCTGCGCCAGAGACGCGAGAGCCCCTGAGAGCGCAGCTCCGGGCTCGAGTCCGTCGAGAGCGAGCATCCGCTGCACTTCGTCGACGCGCTCACGCAAGACGGCGAGTTCATCCGGGTGCGCATCCAGTCCGCGGAGTGCGAGTCGTGCCGCTGCCGACAGCGCGCCGGAGACCTCGGCGATGTGCACCGCCACGAGCTCGGCCCGGGCCTGCGCCAAGCGCGGCGCCAGGAACCCGACCTGGAGCAGATCCGAGCGCAGGAGCCCGCGGCTGGACTCGAGCTCCGTCAAGCGACACATCTCGGGGGAGAGCTCGCGCGAGAGCTCGCGCAGCACGACGGCGGCGCTCACGCGGCACCCCCGCGTTCCAGCGCCCCGAGCGCAGCATCGATCGCGCGGCGCGCAGCGCGCCCCGTCTCGCTCGGCGTGCTCCCGATGTCGCGCGCCGCTATGTCCAGCTCTCGCGCTTCGATCACCAGCGCAAGAAACGCGCGCCGCTCGACGCGTTCACAGGCATTGAGCGCTGCACACGCGCGCGCGAGCGCGACGGGATCGAGCTTGAGCTTCACAGCCAGCTCAGAGAACGGCGCGGGCGTCGCATCTTCGTGCCGCGCGCCCTCGTGTGCCTCGTCGACGAGCTCTCGCACGGCCGCGAGAACGCGCGCGGTGAGCCATGCATCGGGCTCGGGTTGTCCGCGGTAGCGCGGCGCGAAGCGCGCCACGTGCGCCGAGGCACGCAGCAGCGCGCGATCGGAATCGAGGAACAGCGCCTCGTTGGCGAGCGCCGCTGCGACGCGCGCTCGCAGGCCGAGCGGATCGCCGGCCAAGACCCGCGCGAGCACCTCGCGCGGAGTCGCGCCCGAGAGCAGCGCGCGCGCCATTCGGCGCTCCACACCGACACCGCCTGCACGCCGTGCATGCTCCAAGCGTGCGGATTCCCCCTCGAGCGCTCTCGATGTCGATGTCATCTAACGGACTCCCGTGTTGGGGACGACGGACTCTCGGGAAAAGTGGCGAAGCGCGCCGCTCCACCGAGGTGAGAGTTGGTTCTCCGCGATGCATGCGACTTGCGCCAGAGGCCGAGCGCGCTCCGCGACCGGCCACGGCCTCTCGCAGGTAACTTAAGTTCGACTCGGACAACGACATACGCCGCAGCCAGAGGTCTCGGATTCCCGCGTGCCACAGCTGGGACCAGGGCGTGGAATCCCCCACTTTGGTCGGCGGAAAACTCGCAATGCGAATTCATTCTCGCTCCGTCCTTCGGCCGAGATCGGTGCCGTGGCGAGTGCCCGCCGATTCCACTGCAACGGGCACACTCCGCTGGGCACGCTCCGCTGACGACAACGGGCTCCCCTGCGCGCGGGAGCCCGTCGGAGTTGTCAGGTGCGTGCGAGTGCTGCGCTCAGCTCTTGCGCTTCCCGCCGTCGTCGGCGTCCGGAGCCGCGAGCTTGCCGAGATACTCCGGCATCTCGACTCCGCCGACCGACTTCATCACATTCATCAGCGGCGGCACGGCCTGACCGAGGCTCGAGAGGAAGCCCGCGGCTCCGCCCTTGCCCTCGCCGTTGCCCGAGTCCCAGACCGTGATCTTGTCGAACTTGATGTTCGAGATCGCCTTGGCGCTGGTCTCCGCGAGGTGATCGAGATGCTCGAGCATCAGGAGCTGGAACGCGTGGTTCGCGCCGCCGCAGCCCTCGACGAGCTTGGAGAGACCCTCGGCCTTGCGCGCGAGGACTTCGAACTCGCCGCGCGCCTGCGCCTCGAGGCGCAGGAAGGTCGCGCGCGCCTCGCCTTCGGCCTGCAGCGTGAGCGCCGCGGCGCGCGCAGCGGCCTCGATCTTGACGCGCTCGGCCTCGGCTTCCGCCTCGACTACGATGCGCGCCTTCTGCGCACGCGCCGGGGCCTCGAACTGCGCGCGCTGCTCGGCCTCGACCTTCTTCGAGTTGGCCTCGGCGGCGATTGCCTCGGCCTGGTACTGGGCCGCGGCCACCTCGGCCTCGGCCTGACGACGGCGCGTCTCGCCGAGCGCGAAGCTCTGGGCCTGCTTGACCTGGAGCTCGGCTTCCGACTGCGCAATCAGCGCGCGCGAGAGGTTCTCGCCCGACACGGCCTCGGCGTTGGCCTTGGCGACCTGCACGCGCATCGAGCGCTCGGACTCCTTGACCTGCGACTCGCGCTCGAAGGCGGCCCGCTGCTCGCCGATGGCCTTCTCCTTGGCGAATTCCGCGACGCGCACGGCCATGTCGCGCTCGGCCTCCTTGACCTGCGCCTCCCTGTCGTAGCTCGCGCGCTGCTCGCCGATCGAGCGCTCCTTCTGGAGCTCGGCGACGCGCACGGCCATGTCGCGCTCGGCTTCCTTCGTGCCGATCTCGCGCAGCTTGGTCGCCTTGGCGACCTCGATCTCGCGCTCGCGATCTGCGGCGGCGACGCCGATGGCGCCCTTCTTGAGCTGCTCGGCTACATCGATCTCGGCCTGCTGGATCGCTTCGCTCGCGGCCTTGCGTCCGAGCGCTTCGATGTAGCCCGACTCATCGGTGATGTCGGTGATGTTCACGTTGATCAGCACGAGGCCGATCTTCTCGAGCTCGGGCTCGAGGCTGTGCTGCACATTCTTCAGGAAGACATCGCGGTCCTTGTTGATCGCCTCGATGTTCATCGAAGCGATCACCTGCCGCAGCTGGCCGAAGATGATGTCGAGCGCCTGATTCTTGATCTGCTCGGTCGACAGGCCCAGCAGGCGGATCGCGGCGTTCTGCATCACGCCCGGCTGCGTGCCGATCGCGACCGTGAAGTAGCTCGGCACATTGACGCGGATGTTCTCCGCGGAGAGCGCGCCCTTGAGCGGCACTTCGATCTGGATCGGCTCGAGATCGAGGTAGTCGTAGGCCTGAATCAGCGGCCACACGAACGAGCCACCGCCGTGCAAGCAGCGCGAGGACTCGCCCTTGGCCACCTTGCCGTAGATCACGAGGATCTTGTTCGATGGACAGCGCCGGTAGCGCGTGACGAGCATCAGCATGAAGCTGAACACGAACAAGAGCACCAGCAGCACGCCGACGATGGCGACCGGGTTCTCGAACAGGCCGTCGACGCCCTGCGGAGCGAGCGCGGCGAGCGAAAGGAAGTGCGACATGGAAAGACTCGTTTCGTACTGGAAATTCACAGGGCCTCGACCTCGAGCGTGTCGCTCGAGGCCACGGCCACGACCTTGCACAGCGCACCCGTCTTGATCTCGCGGCCGCGGGTGATGGCCTTGTACTGCATGGTGCGCGCCTGGATCGGCACGGTGACGCTGCCGGTGCCCGAGCGCTCGGCCGGCACGGTCAGGTACACGCGCCCCTCGACGCCGAGCGCGTTGCGGATGTCGAGGTTGCCCTCGGAACGCAGGCGCGAGAGCTGGGCCATGATCAGGCCGACCGTGAAGAACGCCACGCTGCCGGAGGCGAGCGCGATGAGCACGCTCGCCCATGCGGCGAGCCCTGCGTTCGAGGCCGCCCAGCCGCCGACGCCGAAGAAGGCGATGAACGCGACGACCGTGCGGAACGAGAGACCGCCCGCACCGTGGGCGCCGTCGTGGGCTGCGTCGGCCGACTCGACATGGAAGTCGTGGGACTCCGGCGTGATGTCCGCATCGCCGCCGCCGCCGATCAGAGCGAGGACGACCTGAATGACCATCAGGAGCGAGCCACCGAGGGCGGTCGCGACGAAGACGGTGTGCAGGCTGGGCATGGCTGGTGGAGCGGGTCGAGGAGCGAGAACGCGAGTACGCAGGAGGAACGAAGTTCTTCGCGCGGAAAGGAGAAACCTTGCCTGCGGGGCGGGAGTCTAGCGGGATGAGCGCGGCACGCGCCACCGCGGTTGTCCCGCGACGCCGCGGCGCTACCATCCGTGGCCCGTTTCGGCCCCCACGGGCCCGCCGGGGCATTCTCCAACCTACGGACAAGCTCGATGGGACTTTCGCTGAACGGCAAGACCGGTGTGATCTTCGGGGTCGCGAACAAGCGCTCGATCGCCTGGGGCTGCGCGCGGTCGCTGGCGGACGCAGGCATGCGCCTCGCGGTCACCTACGCCAACGAGCGGCTCGAGAAGAGCGTGCGCGAGCTCGCCGCCGAGCTCCCCGGCTCGATCGTGCTGCCCTGCGATGTCACCCAGCCGGAGCAGATCGACAGCGCGATGGCCTCGATCAAGGGCGAGCTCGGCGGGCTCGACTCGGTGATCCACGCCGTGGCCTTCGCCAAGCGCGAGGAGCTCGAGGGCGACTTCTTCCACACCTCCAAGGAGGGCTACATGCTCGCCCACGAGGTCAGCGCCTACTCGCTGACGGAGATCTCGCGCAAGGCGCTGCCGCTGATGGAGGGCCGCGAAGGCTCGATCGTGACTCTCACCTACCTCGGCGGCGAGCGTGTCATCAAGAACTACAACGTCATGGGCATCGCCAAGGCGGCGCTCGAGGCCAGCGTGCGCTACCTCGCGGCCGACCTCGGCCCGCGCGGCATCCGCGTCAACGCGATCAGCGCCGGGCCGATCCGCACGCTTTCCGCGGCCGGCGTCTCGGGCTTCAACACGATGCTCGACCACATCGCCGAGACCGCGCCGCTGCGTCGCAATGTGACCTCGGAGGAGGTCGGCGACACCTGCCTGTTCCTGTGCAGCCCGCACTCGCGGGGCATCACTGGCTCGGTCGTCTACGTCGACGCCGGCTACCACATCATGGGCGTCTAGCGCCGCTCGAGAGCGACGCTGGCGAGCATCGCCGAGAGCTCGCCGCGCACCGTCGACCAGCCGCTCTGGCGCGAGCGGGCCTCGAGCACCACGATCGCCATGCCGCGGTCGAGCACCAGAGCGAAGCCGCGCAAGGAGTCGCGATCGATCGCGGCCTCGCTCCACTCGATCCGCACCGTGGGACAGCCGTCGACCTCGCCGCGCTCGAGGAACTCGACCGTTCGTCCCTCGGCGCCCAGCATCTCGCGCGCGAAGACCTCGACACGCTCGGGATCGTCGATGGCTTGGAAGTCGGGCTCGACACGGTAGTCCAGCGCCCCGGCGAACGGATCGCTCGCGTCGCGCAAGAGCGCCTGCGCCCCATCGCGCCGCGACTCGCTCCAGTCGCTCCAGCCCGGCGGCACGCGCAGCACGAAGCCCGCGTCTCTCGGACGCCACAGGCGCGCGCGCCGGGTCGCTCGCACATCGTCGTCGGCGCCGAGAATCCCGAGCAGGAACAGGGCGAGGACGACGAGAGCGACGAACCAGCCAGTAGCGGGGTGGGAGCGCATGAGCGACCCCACTCCCCTCGGTTCTCGCCGCCGCGTAGCTTGAGAGCGCGCCCCCTAGAACGCCATGCCGACGGAAAAGTGTGCGCGCCAGCGATCCTCGTCGATACGCGCATCGGGGTTCCAGCCCCAGTCGAGCCGCAGCGGACCGATCGGCAGCATGTAGCGCGCACCGACGCCGAGCGCCGAGCGCGAACCCCGCCAGTCGAGCACATCCTGCGCCTGCGTGGCGACCGTGCCGACATCCCAGAACAGCGCGCCGTCGAGCGGGCCCTTCACGCGCTGCCGCAGCTCCGCGGTGAACACCTGAAAGCCCTCGCCGCCGATCGGATTGCCCGACGCATCCTTCGGGCCGAGCTCGTCTTCGCGGAACGAGCGCACGGTGTTCTCGCCGCCGTTGAAGAAGCGCTCCTGCAGCGGAATGCCATCCGTGGCACCGTGGGGCGCGATCACGCCCATGCGCCAGGAGAGCGCGACGACGGTGCCCTCCGCGGGACTCGCGAGCCAAGTCTCGGTCAGGCGCAGCCGGGTGAAGTCGAGCTCCGAGCCGAGTGCAGCGTCGCCGTACTCGATCGAAGCCCGCAGCAAGTTGCCTTCGGTCGGAACGAAAATGCTGTCGCGGCGGTCCCAGCTGCCGATCAGCGACAAGGTCGAGATGTCGACATTCTCTGTCTGCGCGAGCGCGATCGGATCCGTGATGTCCACATCGCTGACGCGCGAGGCGCGGAAGCGATACTCCGTCGAAAACCGCAGGCGCGGGCGCAACTCGCGGGAAAGCGCGAACGCGGCGCCGAGCTCGTCTTTGTCGTACGAAGGCTCATCGCGCAGCTCCTGGAACACCGAGACGCCCGCCTCGAAGTCCGTGCCGAAGACATGGGGCTCCGAGAGGCCCACCACGGCGCGCTGTGCGCGTTCGGCCAGCAGGCCATCGATGCTGAGCGTGCGCCCCGCGCCCAACAAGTTCGTCTCGCGCAGGCCCGCGAGCGCGCGCAGCCCCTCGTAAGATCCGTAGCCCGGCTCGAAAAACACCTCGGTGCTCGTGGCCTCGTCCACTTCGACGACCAGCAGCCGCTCGGCCTGCGCGCCAGGCTCCAACCCCACGCTCACGCTGCGAAAGAGCCCGCTGCGACTGAGCCGCGAGAAGGTCGCGCGCACCGCTCGCACGTCGTAGCGCTCGCCGGCCCGGATCGTCACCAAGTCGAGCACGTGACTGGTACGCGTCTTCTCGTGGCCTCGCACGACAATGCCCGCGATCCTGACTTCGGGCCCGGGGAGCACCGCGAAGGTCAGCGGGACGCGCGCCTGCGCATCGGGTGCGCCCTCGTGCAAGTCGACCTCCACATCGGGCCGACCACGCTGCTGGTAGTGCTCCTCGATGCGCGCGCGCAGATCGAGCGGAAGGCGCGGCGTGAGCGGATGTCCAGCCCATGCCGAGAGCTCGAGCTCCGCATCGATCGCAGCGACGCCGCCTTCGAGCGCAACGTCAGGAGCCACCGTGTAGCGCGGGCCTTCCTCGAGCCGCAGAGTCACGCGCGCGCTCGTGCGCGCCGCATCGAATTCGACGACCGTGTCGCGCACGCGCGCGTCGAGATGGCCCTTCGATGCCGCATGGGCCTCGAGCAAGCGCGCCGCATCGGAAAGCTCGCGTTCGACGTACCAGCGTGGCACGCTCGAACGCTCGAGCCCGGAGAGATCGATCGCCGACAGCGCGTCGTCCGCGCGCAGCTGCGAGCAGCCCTCGATCCTCGCGGCGGCAAGACGCGTCCGCGGCCCCTCGCGAACCGTGAACACGGCGAGACTACGGCCACCCGCGGGCTTG
>Ga0194121_10001013_pt1 | contig 49109 bp, 57 predicted proteins | sample TA2MahCa50mmetaG_FD_148609 | JGI IMG/M metagenome (GOLD analysis project Ga0194121, IMG submission 148609) | Freshwater microbial communities from Lake Tanganyika, Tanzania - TA2015020 Mahale Deep Cast 50m | ecosystem: Environmental > Aquatic > Freshwater > Lake | place: Tanzania: Lake...
ATATGTGACGAGAGAAACATCCACTGACGGACAATATCCCGCATTTCGATTAACATTCAAAGCACTCGTGCACCCAGGAAGAGTACGCGACTTCAACTTTTGGGTAAAAGGACAAGGAACATTTGCCGAGAATCCGGCAGTATGCGCAGCAGGAAGCACCTCTCCAGGATACGATTTGAACGCGTATGTATGGAATTACCGAACGGGGGTGTATGACTATCTCGACGGAAACAACATGGGAGGATATAATACCGAGCCCGACGGGCAAGTGATTAGTGCACTCGCTTCGCAAAAAATACGAAACGGAATCTTCTCCGACTATGTATCAACGAGCGATGGAAACATCACCATATTAGTAGTGGGAAACAGAGTTCCCGATGGAAGGAGTTGTTTAACCGTTGACGTTGCTAGCTTAGGAGTAACCCATATTCCCGATGCAACCGACTATTGTCAAAGCGAAACACTCGCACCCATCACCATTACCAATGTAGGAAACGCCGACATTAATGTGGATGGAAACTTTTCAAGCGCATTTTCGGGAGCCGACACTAACATTGTATTAAAAGTCTGGCAAGGAACCGGATCCGGATGCGGAACCGATGGAAACGGAATGGGCGGATGGCAAAAAAATTGTGGAGTCACCATCGATACCAACGCACCAAACGTAAACACTTGCCGTAATTTCAATGAATTCACTGCGACCGCGGGAGCACGACTCATTACTCGATTACCAACCGGAGACACAAATCAACTTTGTTTTTCAGGAGAATTTGACGCGTTTGTTAACGCAGGAGACCACAACAAAGTATTCCAAACAGGAAGTGACTTTTCGTGAAAAAGTTAATCGAAAAAGGAATTATTGGAATAATATTCCTTGGAATAGTACTAGCCGGGTGCATCCAGCCGACGCAAGAAAGGACAGCGGAGTACAGCGCGGAAAAAGAACCATTCGGAATATTTGCCGCATTTGCACAAAAACACGGATTAACCATCGCACAAACACGCGAATTTTTTAAAAAAAACATGGGAATTACCCAAGAAAGCAAAATAATCGAACAATTGCCCTCGCCGAGCGAAACATTTGAGAAAGACAAACTAAAATTACTCGGAAGCACCGCCGAAGAATTAGATGCAATACCAAAGGAAAACTATTCACAACCAACCTTCTTCGGAGATTTTGAAACAAGCGGAAGAGACCAATGGATTAACGCCGAGGCCACCACCCCCATGTCCCACGGAATTATCTCCACGCCCGCCGACCAATATGCAACACTAGCACCCGAAAGCAAGGAAATGAGAGCAACACTATTTGTACGAGCCGCGTGGGGAAGCACCTACTATCAAGGAATCAAATTATACGCAACCATTTCCCCCGAAGCAGCCATCCAGTTTCACGTGAACCCGGAACAATTTTTACTCGAACCAACGTTCCCCACCATCCACCAAAACTGGGTCGAAAAAATAAGCATCCGTGGAGAATTAACAGGCAACGTGGAGCCAGGAACATATGTTATTACCATCAAGATGAGCGATCCAGATATAGAGAATGTGACAAAGTGGATAGAGACAAGAGAACCCTACACGAATGGCAACGGGTCATTCACCGACCCAAGAGGAGTAGCCACCCTCACGTTAAACGTGCCCGAATAATCAGAAAAAAACGAAAAAGAAGCCAGCTTAAAAACAAGGGCAATGAAAGAATGAGAATGAAACAAGAAATACGCGTGATACGACTTAGTGAAAGAGGGTATCGAGACCTCCGAATAACCACGCACTGCTGCCTCGTAACACGAGCATTCGGAGGAAAAGAAATATTTCTAAGCGAAGACACCGACCACGGAATCCAAAAAACAATCGAACGAATATCACACGAATTTGGGGGAGACTTTAAAGTAACATTCATCCCAAACACCATTCGAGAAATTAACAAACAGAGAAAAGAAGGAAATGTGGTTGTACACCTAACCATGTATGGAGAAAAACCCGACAACACCACCCTTGCAAAAATACGAAAAGCGAAAAAAGTGACGATTGTTATTGGGTCCGAAAAAGTACCCATGGAAGTATACCACCGAGCAGACTACAACATAAGCATCACGCGGCAACCCCATAGCGAGGTAGCCGCGCTAGCGGTGATGATGCACCGATTGAACGAAGGAAAGGAAGAAGAATTAATTTTCCCCCACGCACGAAAGAGGGTAATCCCCGAAAAAAAAGGAAAACGAGTGGAAAAAGTAGGTAATGACGAGTCATGATGAGCGTGAATGGTTTAAATGAGTAATGACCCGTAATGATGACATGGCCGCGCAACCCAGCATCCTCGATTTCAACGTTACTAAAGAATTCCTCCAAAACGCAGGAGGAGAAGAAGCCAGCGAAGTCGTTCGAATATGCTTGAAGAATAATGGAAAATGTCTGGATCAAGACATTGAAGAAGAAATGAAAACAAAAAAAATTACGGAAATACGAAGCATTCTCAATCGATTACACTATCGCGGAATTGCGTGTTATAACAAAACCAAAAATAAGAATTCCGGATGGTACACGTACACGTGGGAAATCAAACAACGAAGAATTGTCGAATTAATTTTAGAGCAGCAAGCCGAAATGCTCCAAAAGTTGGAACAAAAAGCGCGCTTCGATGGAAGCCACGAAATTTTTATTTGTAAAAAAGCATGCGCCGACACTGCGTTTGAAATTGCCGCACAATATGAATTCCGATGCCCGGAGTGCGGAGAAATGATGAACCCCGTGGATGGCAAGAAACGGCAGAAGGAAATTCAAAATCAAATTAAAGAAATTACGGAGGAATTAAGCCAATTACAAAAGATAGTATAACGCACAAACTTGGACAAGCGCCGGCTATTAAAAGGTGTTTGCCCAAAAGAATAAAATACAATAAAATGGCAAACAAACGACAAATATTCATTCATTAAATAACGTGAAATAGCGGGGCGGGGCAGCCTGGAGTGCCCGTCGGGCTCATAACCCGAAGATCGAAGGTTCAAATCCTTCCCCCGCTACTCATTATTTTACTCTTTTTTTAGGATGAATAAAAGCCTGGAAATACCCCTCTTTTTTGTGCCTCAGTATTCAACTTTTCGAGCTTTTCATTGATTTTTTGGAAATTTTGTGTCTCAGTAAACGCTTTTTTCATCCCAACACCTCGTTTTTTAACAAATTCATTGAAATGGCGAATTGTTTGAATTTTTAGTTGCTCTCACTCGCTATTTTTGACCAAGCAATTGTCAAATTATTAACATTTTACGTAATTACTGCATTGGTTTAGTGTATTTACTTTTATTTTGGTAATTACTAGTAATTACCATAAGGTTTTTAAGTAATTACTATCATTACAATCATTACTATGATAAAACTCCTCTTACGAACGGTGTTTAGAAGCCTTAGAAGCATTCAAGACTGGGCGGATGAGGGTGCTGAAAATGAGAGGACTTACCAAAATAGTCAAATTAACATTAATCAGCAAAATAACAAAAACATTAATCAAATTAGTAAAATGAGTGTGCCACAATACCGTGTCATCAATGTGTGGAACTATTTAACGTTCAAAGAGGGTAGTCAGGCACACCACATCACGAAGATATTAGATTTTGAAGAGTGGATACCCATGGAAGAAATACTTCGTCGCGTGAATGAGTTATTCGGCATCCAGTATCAAAATGAGCGCAGCCTTTACCCTTATTTGAAAACATTAGTTGATGCAGGATTATTAGAGGCCAGCATGTTAGGCGGCAAAATGAGATGGCGCAAGAAGAACTTAATGCAGACCATTAATTTGATGGAAGAAATAGAAAATGAAGTGGTTGTGCACTCACAACCCCTTCAATGACTTAACTTTTTCATTAAAATCAGTTAATTTTTGTGATTTGGGGTGGTGAAGTTTAAACCACTCGCTCGAAATGATAGAATTCACTTCGTTCAAAATCTTCGTTTTACGCGTTTCCTCGGGCTTTTCCCCGAGTTTATGCTTGTCCAAGATTGTGCTCAACTCGTCATGAATTTTAGTGGGAAAGCGCTCCGTATTCTCAATATAGGTGCGATCCACCCAATCCTCAAGAGCGGAAACAAGCTTGGCATCATCAATTTCTTTCTCATCCATATAGTAAACAGCTTTCCAATCCCCCTTGGATCGCCAATTATGAGAAGGATTTTGGCCCGTCGCAAAAAATTGTTTAATCTTAGGAAAAGCAGAAGGATGAATAATAACGGCATTTTTCCCAGGACGAACATATGGTGTATCGGAAAGAACTCCCTTGCGGTGGTAATGATAGACTTTACCATTAGATTTGGTGACATTTTGAGTATACCCATATATGGCACGAAAAAGTTTCTGATACGTATATGTGGAATGTTTAATGTTTTCAGGTAGAATAAACTTGTATTGTATGTAGTACGCGTTGGCCATGAAGACACCCCCCTTAGTTCCAGTATTGTTGGTTGTAAATGATAGTAAATTGAAATTTGTTTATGTTGCTTTAGAGGACATAAATACTATTTATTTGTTTGGATTGACGGTCGCCGAAAAAAATATTGGCCTCTTATCGGCGTCGAGTATAGGGCTGATAAGAGGGGCGGCGCAAAGCAGTTGTAGGCTCTTCTTCAGGCTCTTCAACCAGCGTAGGGCGAGCGCGTGTTCCAACTAACAAAATGTCTTTTGCGGAAAGCACGTTCTGATAGGGGATGCTTTTTTCTGAAATGATCTTGCGGGCTTCTTGTTTTGTGCGAACTTTCAATGGTTCGGTGGTCATGGTTTCAATTTTTCCTTTTTCTAAGTTGATAACCAAGTCAAAAATCTTGCCTTTGTACTCAGCGTTGTCTGTATAAATGTCCATTCCAAATAGTTTTGATAGGCGTACCGTCATATTATGTTCCCCCTTGAATTTCGATGAAATCAAGTGCATCATAGAACCCGAATTTTGTATATAAATCTTGTGCAAAATTTTGCACAAATTATGATTTACTAACTAAAATTCGATTTTTTACTCAACCACAATTATTAGTGGAAGTGAGGGGGGTCTGGTATTGTTAATGGTTTTTGGGCGTTATTCAAACAAACTACTAATTATGTATTTTCTTAATACATAATTGTATTTTTTGATTATTATTACTATTTCAAAACTTTTTTTCATATTTATTTACATGTTATCCAATGGACTTTGTACTTTTTTCAACTCTTCTTTACTCACGTGCGTGTATATCGATGTCGTACTCAAATTAGCATGCCCTAACAACACTTGTATTTTTCGAATATTTTCTCCACTTTCCAACAAATGGGTGGCAAAACTATGTCTCAACACGTGAGGGGTTACTCGTTTTGTGATTTTAGCTTCTTTTGCTGCATGCCTTATAATTCGTTCAACTGTATCCGTTGACAATGGTTTTCCATTTTTTTTACTAAAAACAAATTCACTAACTACTCGTTTTCTTCCCAAATATTTTTTGATAAACGTAATCCATTTTTGAGAGAGCACAACAACTCTATCCTTATTTCCTTTTCCACTCTTCACTGTAGCCGTGGCATTATCTAGATCCATATCATTCACCCGCATTTTCACGGCTTCACTCACACGTACTCCTGTTGAATATATGAATTGCAATAACAATCTATTGCGTCCCGCCTTCGTATTTTTAAAAATTTCTTTTAACTCACTAATTGTTAGTACGCTGGGCAATTTCTTTGCTTTTTTGGGAATTTTAATATCATCAATAATTTTTTTTCCAATATGCTGCTGAAAAAAAAATTTTAACGCAGAATGCATCAATGATAATGTCGCGTTCGAAACATTTTTTTCCCGAGCACGCGCCAAAAAACCCACAATATCTTGTTTATCCATTTCACTGGGACGCTTTGGAGTTTCTTCCAATAATTTTTGCACATAAATCAAATACATTTTGATGGTGCGCGATGAGTAACCTGTGACTAATAATTCTTGTTTAAATTGAGTCAGAATTTTTTGATGTTCCGCGTGAAGTGGATTAATTTGAACCGTTGAATTATTTTCAGCTAACTTTTCATCCATTAATTCTGTTTGAAAATTAGGCAATGGTGCTTTTTCCGCGTTAGTAGAAGAATTTACTGGATTTTTTTCAGAATCAACTGGAAGCGGGAAATCTTTTTCATTATCCATTAATCCAAAAGCGTTTTGCAGGATAAAATACTGTCTTTATTCTTCTTTAGGCGTTTCTTCCTTATTTTCCGTGCCCACTTCGGCTTCTAATTCCTCTAAAACCTTGCTTTTCTTGCCCTTTTTGACTTCTTCAAAGTCTTCGACCAAAATCTCTGCCTCATCGTCATCTAGTCCTAACAAATGGAGCTTTTCGAGGTGATCATCTTTACTCAAATGATCAAATTGTTCTTTCCAAATCTTATCTTCGGGCTTGACAATCTTCCCCTCGGGGCGTTTGCGGTTTCTCAATGTTTGCATATGTATACCCCCCTCTTTTGCCTTTTAAAGATTGACGAATAATCAGGAAATAGACAAATTCTTCAATTCTTCACTATAGTATAAAGCCGAATTAGTAATGTTTATATACAACCTTCACCCCATTAGGTATTCCCTAGCATTTTTTCCATTCATCGCGAAATGAGCCTCGCGGGTATGGTAGTAACACAACCAAGGAAGGGGGTTAACCCATGAGAGTCGAAGTCACCGAGGAATTGCGTCTCAAATTGTTGGAAGAAGAATTCAAACTCCGTTCCAAACAACCGACCGCCTGGACGAAAACGAAGTTTCGCCCCTACGCTAATTTCCGTCGACCCAAAACTGAACAAGTCGTGCAGTAACGCCTTGTTCAACTAATTTCTTTTTCTCTTATTTTTCTTTTTTCAACTTGTAGCACTTTTGTTCACTACTCTTAAATATACGGCATTCGTTTTCAACCTATGGAAATCAATCGCATCACAATTGGAATTGCATTGCTCATACTAGTCGGTCTTGCATTCGTATACGTATCTTTGCCTGATGTTTCTCCCACTGCGCTTGTCTCAGGCACGCTTCCCACGTACAATCCATTCATTGGCAAAGTTACTCACGCGGTGGAGAAAATTTTTGCAAACAATCCGCAAGCAGTCATCGAACAATCGAATCGTGTTGGAATTGTTTTGCCGGGCGGAAACTCGGTACAATTCGCAAATGATGCTGCTTCAACCAAACAAGATGTTGTTATCATTCTCAACGCGTCCACGAATACATTGACACAATTCAACACGTATCCGACGTTTGTTGATAATCAATTCACTTACATTCCCGTTGAACAGCTTTCGAGTGAGGGGCCCTACGTCAAAGCTCTTTATCCAAACGGATTATACTTAATGCCCATTGATGTGGGGTCATAATCATGCGCACCAACGAATGGTATTTTTCCATTATCATTATTTCAATTACCTACTTTTCTTTCGCATTCTTGTCTGCGTTTCGTCTTCCTATTTTGCTTGTTTTTTCATTCATCTTCTCTGTTATGATTGCGCGTGACGAAACGCGTTTGGGACGAGTCGTACTACAAACGATTGTCCCTATCCTCATTAGTATTGTGCTACTTTTTTCTCTCAGTATTATTTATTCCTCCCTTTCGGGAGAACTTGTTCTTCAGTCTTCTCAAATGTCTCACGTCGCATTGGGTTTTTTGTCCATGCTTTTGTTTGGGCTGATTTTGGGAGCACCTCTTGCGTGGTTGGGGGCGCGCTCACGCTTGGCTGATTATTTAATTCAGCGGGATTAATTATGCGTGGAATTTTTTTCCATTCTATTTCAACGATTTTTTTCTTTTTCCACTCGTTAAAACCAATCCACCCACCTACAAGTATAATGACCCCCATCAGAGGCCACACTTCGTTTGGAAGGGCAGAGAATCCTGTTATCTTATTGCTATTCAAATAGTTCAATACATTTTGAGAAATGTAAATGCTTTTTCCATATTCTCCATTCTTGAGTGCTTGTTGTGCTTTCTCATTCGCTTCTACCACTTCGTCTTTGCCTGATCGTTCGGCTTCAATAGTCAATATGTTTATTCGTTCCGTGGAATCGTTTCTCATTTCTCGCAATGCTTTGATTAATTCTATTGATATTTTCTCTGTTATTGCTTGTTTTTCTATCCAGTCACTTTCAACAAGTGTCCATTCCTCTGAAAGTTTTTCCGTGCTTAATTTTTCTTTTTTGCTGACCATTTTTTCAACTATTTTTTCATACGATGCAATATCTTTTTTGAACTGACTAATTATTTCATTGGTTAGTGGACAAACAAAATTGACTTGAATAAGTTTTTCGCAACCAATTTTTGTGCTTTTTTCGTATTCCTCAACTAATTTTCTCACTTCTGATAATGCCTTCGTTGCGTTTGTTAGCTTTTCATCATCTTTAATAGTGGTTTTAACTTTTTCTGGAGTCGTTTGTCGTTGCTGTGTGTTTGCGATAATGCTTCGCAGTTTCTGTTCATCCATTTTTTGTACCGCCTCCTCCCCCGCTAACAATAATTCATCACTCAATCCTTGTTCCGCGCTCTTTGTTTTGATTTTTTCCCATTCATTTACTAAGTAACTCCATTCTTCGTCTTTTTCGTGCGCCTGCATAATCAATTGGCTCACGTCATTCTGTATTTTTATCAGTTGCATCTCTTTTGTTAGTACATTTTTTTCGTTTTGAGTGCGAATAAGATTGTTCATTATTTTTTGGGCAGCCGTCACTATTACACTGTGATTATTTTTCAGTAATTGTTCTAATTCGCCGGTTAATCGCAATATATTCGCACTAAACTCTCCGTCGTTTTCTTCTTTTTCAATTCTTATGAAATAGCTGCGCGTTTGCTTTGCTAGCAAAACTTGCTCGCGCAGTATAATATTGCCACTTGCATCAAGGGTAACGCTCACCGCGTCTCCATTTTCGTTGATAACGGCTACATTTTCGACAGCGTGGGGGTCTCCATTTACTCCGCTATACGCGGTTGCCACGATTTTTTGTGTTAACTGGTTTTTGACGTGAACAAGATAATTTTGGATTATTTTTCTATCCAATTTTTCCGTTGATGAAACTGCCGTTTCTATTAAAATGGCAGAAGGAACTTCAATTACTGCGCGTGTAGAGGATTGTTTTTCATTTAGGGAGAGAATAATTTTGTTTTTTTCAGGAAAAATAATTTGTGCATCATTTTCGACAAACTGAACGATTCCTCCATCATATTCTTTACTCGGTTCCCATTCAGCTTGAATTGGGTAAAAATTAGTTTCTATTATGGCTGTTTTTTCTAACCGTGCACTGTGCCCAAATACTTCTGCATATGTATTTTCTTTCGTTGCGCGTGCCCCCCAAACGCTTCCTTCGCCTCGTAATTGAACTCCCCCTGCCGGGATGCTTTCTCCCTCAATAATAATGTTTTCTCCGTCGATGATTGTGCGATTGTTGCCAATGGTTATCACGTTAGTTAATCCCGGGTTTGGAATGCTGACGACAAATACAAAATCGATTTTTTCGCGCGTGTGCGCAAAAAGTATTCCTTCAACGCTTGCATTAATTTTTTTTCCAATGATTACCTCTTCCGTGTTTGTCAGTTTCCATGCTGCGTGTTCTGAAAGTTTCTGCAAGTATCTCGTTGCTTCTTTTTTGACTTCATTTTCTACTATATTCCATTCATTTTTTTTCTTACTCCATTCTTCTCTCGTCAATGGATTTGACAATTCAGTCACTTGCACTATTTTTTGAATATTTTTGTGAATACTTTCTTCTTCATTTGGAAAATCGGTGGCGGCTAACTGCAAAATTTTTCTGATTTCGTTCAGGCGTTTTTTTTGTTCACTCATTTCTTTGGCGTGCTCACTATTTTCATACGACCATTTTGCATTTGTATTCGCGTTTTCACAGCTTGCCTCGCTTTCAATTCCTGAATAGTACTCAAACCACTCTCTCGGAGTTGCCTCTACACCGAGTGCGCGCTCCCATTGATTTAGCTTCTTGACACATTCTTGCATTTGGATTTCTTTCGATCGATTTTTTTCATCCAGCAGCAGAGTATTTTGTGATAGGACGTTAGCAAATGCTTCCAGACACGGGGTGTTTGCCGTAATTTGTTCTTGTGCGCTTATTTTATTCATTATTTCTAAACACACTTCATCCCGGTTTTCGTTTTGCTTCTCCCTATTTTCTATTTTTTGCTCGAGTTGTGTTATTTTTCGTTCAAGATTTCTCCATTTCTTAATGCGCATTCCAATCGGGGTCGTATTTTCATTCCCGGCAGTAATTAATTCATTTGTTTCACTTTCAATCGCGATTATTTCATTTTCAGAAATAGTTTCGGTGGGTAAAACAATTTTTCCTGTTGATTTCAACCACGCGTTCATCTCTTTTTCAATTACTTTCCACTCGCTATCGTTTTCGGACACTTTTTCCCATTTTTCGCGCAAAACAGCTGCCTGCGCGGTCATTGTGATTTGTCTTTTTTTTTCATCCTCTTTTAGTGTGCGCAGTTCATCTTCTAATCGGCGAATACTTGACCAGATACTAGAAATAATTCCATTTTCGGGGCCCACTACCTGTTCGATGTGTGTTAACGTTTCATTCGCTCGTATCTTTCCTATTAATTGTAGTGCTTTAGACGATTCCTTTTTTCCATTAATAGAAACGAGTGCCCCTTGCCACAGCGGAGAAAGTGCGATAATCCCTCTAGCGTCATTCTTAGCTTGGATTTGTACGCCTGTTTTGTAAACGTCAAAGAGCGTGTTCCATGTAATTTGATACGGATTTTTTTTCGCTCCTAAAATAGTTGTGACAATATTTTCAAAATAGTTGATTGTATTTTCTTGTTGGGCCCCCCATTCGCTTACGGAATTGCCCGTTGTAATTTCTTGGTATTTTTTGGCTAAATCAGCATATGATTCGTACGCTTTCGTATCTTTAATCTCAACTAATTGTTGTTTTTCAGCTTCCCGGATGGCTTTCTCTAGTGCTTGGTAGGTTTGGCGCTGTGCTTCCTCGCTGGCCTTTAATGCCCATTGAATTTCAGACGCAGCCTGCATTGCTCTTGGTAATATTGATTCCACTTTCATCGTGCTGCATGACTCATGTACTTGATCAATGGCTTTGCTTGCCTTCGTGATGGCTTTCCACGCTGTGTTTATTTTTTTTCGCGCAACTATATCTTCTGCTCCAACACTTAAATGGGTAAATATTTTTCGCGGAGAGAAATCGTTTAGTTTCGATTCACATTCTAATTCGGTTTCACACGCAGGTATGAATGATTGTTGTGTGCTGGTTGAGAGTAAACACTCATTGGTTTCTATTGGTGTTAGTTTTCCTTCAATACAACCCGTAACTCCTATGAGTAAAATGAATATGATTTGCGCAATGCCTTTCATGACTCTCTTGGTTGCGCGGTCGGATTATAAAACTAGGGAAAATTTTTGAATTTTATTTAGCCGATTCACTTTTTTTTCAAGTGCACTCGTCTATTGCTGCCTTTCCGTGATTTTCTTGAATTCCGCTTACCAGGCAGTCTACCTGTTCTTTGAGTAGTTTGTTCTGCTGCTGGATGGTTTCCGTGTTAGAAACCAAAAGTGCTTTTTCAGGGGCTATCCAGGGAGATAATGCGTCCGCGGCATACGCTCCGATGATTATTCCTATTACGATAAGTCCAATTCCCACCATCATTTTGCCTGAAATGCCTTTCCTTTCGTGATTTTCATTACTCATACGTGTTCACTCACTCCAAATGGATGGGCGATTAATAATCCCTTTGGTTTTGCCTCTTGTATGCGTGAACGCTGGTTCGCTTTTCTGCTGACGCACCCCATGGGCGCCACGCTTTACTTAAGAGATCATTTTCCGCGCGTTCGTTTTCATATTGAAAAACGTCTCATTCGCGGTAACACGATGCATCGTTGGATTCGCTTCGATTTGGACGGGAAAACTATCCTCCGCGCTCGCTCTGCCGTTAATTTACAACTTTCTAATCCTCGCGTGGCAGAACTCCTGCGCACAACCGATGAGCCCATCGGTGCGATTGTAAAAAAATTCCGTGTTAAACGCACGCGGCTCAAATCCACGACACGCAGCCGATCATTTCACTTCATAGGCGATTTGCACGCGCGCGTGCATGAACGATTTTATCACCTGCCTAAATCGGCTATTGAAAATGAGTAATTTTGATTAATATTTTCATTTTTATTTCAATTTCTCCATTTCCTTTATTACTTCTTTCCTCACTCTATCATCATGCGCCCTCCTGAAAAAAGATGGTATGCTCCCTTATTGAAAAACCCGCAGGGAACGTCTGTTTTCATTCACTCGCTTCTTCCGACGGCAAAATATGTTTTTGAAAAAATAGAAAAGCGTCCTGGAAAAATTATTCGATATATCCGTTTTGATGTGGATGGCCACACTATCCTGCGTGGACGTTCTGAAATTGATTTGACGAAAACAAATCCAAAACTCGGCGAATTGTTATCAACCACTCACCAGCCTCTTGCTCCATTGCTTGAAAAGTACCGTGTTCACCGCACGCGCGTTCGTTCAACCACGAGAACGAGAGAGTTTCATTTTGTAGGAGAACTGCACGCTAAATTATTTGAACGATTTTATTCTCTTCCGCCTAAACAGAAGAAGCGATAGCCTTTTTGTATATTTTACTTTTTAAGTTTTTTTTTTTATTGTATTACGCCAAAGTCGTGCTCGCTTTCTTTGACGTTTTGCATTCCTACTGAGTATTTTTCCGCATCGAGATTCTCGGGAGGGTGTGTCACGTTCATTAATTCGAAAAATTTCTCAAAATCAATCCATGTTTTTCCATGAAATTTTTTCTTCGCGAGCAGTATTACATCGCTTGGCTTGTGCTCGCTGGCTAATTCATATTCATCTTTCAAAAATTCTAATAATTTTAACCCAAATTCTTTCACGTAATCAAAATCCGGCATCCGTTCACGTGAGAGTCTTTTCTGACTTTCCCCCACGTGCATGTATCCTTTCACTTCTACAAAATCAAAATCTCCTTTTCGTATAAGTTTGGCATAATTATCCGGTTCCACATCATTGATTCCTTTAACTACTGTCAATCGCGCCGTTTTACGATATTTTTTTTGCGAAACATTCTCAATGCTTTGAATATATCTCTCCCAATAGTCCGAAAATAATGGAATGTCTAATTCTTTGAGAATTTTTTGATTGGGTGCATCCAGACTCAAGTATAGTTGTGTAATCGTCTTCAGTTTTTGGATGGCTTCCGGGTATTGTGCATTCGTCACGATGAACGTGGAAATACGTTGCCGGTGAAATTGTTCGCATAACTCATTAATTTTTGGATACGCAATGGGTTCTCCTGTCAAACTCAATGCCACGTGCCCCACGTGCTTGCTTTGTTCAAATGCTTGCTTGGAAACTTTTTCATTACCGCCAAATCCGGCTAATAACGTATGATGCGCCTGCAAACTTTCGCGCACGATTAATTCAGGGTCGTCCATTTTCCATTCCCATTCTTGCGAAACGGGAGCTTTGCTTCCCCTCCAACAAAATGAGCAGCGATTTGCGCAACTTAGATTAGGGGACATTTGCATGCATTGGTGGGAGCGAATCCCGTAGAACTTGAACTTGTAACATCCCCCTTCTCCTCGGAGCATGTTTTTGGTCCACCCGCACACTTTGACGGCGGAGTGGCTTCCCACAAAACGATACTGTTGGTGTTCCAATTCCTTTCGATACGTCTCCGTGACCTGTGTTTTTTTCCCGGAAATGGGCAATTCTCCCTCTAAAAGGGGTTTTTGGCTCAGAGAATGGGTCATTTTCACCATAATAGTGCCTCCACAGGGTTAAAAACGAGTTTCCGGAACCTTGAAAAAGTCCAAAAAAACAAGGTGGGTATGGACGAAACCCACTCCACCCCGCGACGCCGGATACGCGCTGCTTCCCCCGCTTCCTTCCGGAGACAAATGGAACGTGAAGCCCTGCGCGATATGCGTCCCGATTCCACTCCCTCCTGGCAGAAAAAGCGACGCGGACACCATCATTAGCCCTTTTTTTTTCTAGCGCGTACATAATTTAGAGTGCTCGACCTGGTTTTTCTATCCTTTTGGTTGGTTGTTTGGAAAACGTTTTTATATCCGCTTTGCGTTCTTCCCGCACATAGGGGGTTTGTTTAACTATGTACAAGTACGCTATTGCCCGCCAGTTGGCGACCAAACGAGTGATTACGAACCGTGGAGATGAAGTGGGACGATTGTCTGACTTGCTCGTGGACGAGAATTCGGGGAACATTGAAGCATTAATTGTTGAAGTGGATGCCGAATCCAAGGTCATTAAACGCATGAATATGCAAGACCGCGTGATTCAGATTCCTTACGCAGCCGTTACCGCTGTTTCGGATGTTTTCATTGTGGACGAGCGCGAAATCACCTCGTTCGAAGAAAAGTAACCGGGTTTGTTTCATCACAAACCCCCCTATTTTTCATTCATTTCCCATTCAACAAGACCTTTTTCAATGTCAATATTTTTAACGCGGGAAATCTTTTTTTGCAATTCTTCTAATATCTTTTTTTCAGGAACTTTTTGACTTATCGCACGAATGATGGCATCATTCACGCGTTGAATTTCCGTGTAATGTTCATACACCCATTCACCCTTGCGCTGACTTTCAAATAGTTCATCTTCCCATTTTTTCATTTGTTCTTTTTGTCGCATGAAATTAATTTCGAGCGCACGTTTTTGTGCATCTGTCTTCGTGTCTATTTCTGGTTGGTTCCATTTTTCCAATACTTGGTTTTCTAATTTGGAAAAAAGTTCTTCCGCGCTCAACAAATTAATTTTTTTTTTGTTGGTTGGAAAAATACTTGTTTTCTTTTTGTCCTCGCGCAACTCAAACAAGGTGTTTTTTTTCCACTCTGTTGCGTTGTCGCTGACTTTTGTTACGAGTGTGTTCTGTGGCGGCACATACTTTTGTTTCATTTTGAGAGTGCGTCCTTTCCATTCTTTGGCAATGTGAACGAACACAATCTTGTCCTCGTTGTCCGTCACGATAATATTTCCTCCGCCAAATAATTCGATGATAATGTTTGCTTTTTCCCCTCGCAACTCGAGAATTCGGTCTCCCTGCAATTGTTTCACTTCAACAATTCGTTCATTATCCACTATTTTTTTGGTCGCATTTACGATGGGTTGCTGATCGTCTTCATTTTCCCATTTGTGAGTGCTCTCTATCATCGTGTGGGGGAGTGCGATGAGTGCATGGACGTTTTTTTCTTTCGTTCGAATTTTGAGAATGAAAATGTTTTCGTTCACGCTGCGTAATTGTTGGATGTATGCTCCTTTCCATTCGTCATTCCATTTTTGTGCCAGCGTATATACTGCAGCAGCGGATAATTCCAACGTCATATGCATTCTTTTCCATTTATCCTTTTTAGATGCGTGTGTTTTCATGCATTTTTTTGAGGGTGTTTTTTTTTGGTTGACGCAGACGTTTATTTTTTTCTGCCTATATGAATTGTTCATACGTTGACGCGTTGAACCGGTAGAGTGCGCGTTTCAATTTTTTTCCTTCAAAACGATATTTTTTGAAAACAAATGATTTGTCTCCGTAATATTTGAAGAAACCGTGGTTTACACTTGGATCGAGCAAGAGTGTTTTTCCATTAATCTCCGTAATCACTACTGCGTGCGTGCGCAAGTCTTCCATTTCCATTACGTAGACGAGTGCTTTATCATCGCCTAACGCGCATAGCGCGGTGCATGTGAGCACGGCCAAATCCTCATCATCGGATACTTTATTCGCTAAAATGTCGGTGGGGGAGAGCCAGAAGTTGATGTTGAGTTCGTTGGGCGTGTAGTGTATTTCCTGCGTGATAAACTCAAACACTTGTTGGGCGGTATACAAATAGTCTTTTTCTTTGTGGTATGCGTCGGGCTTGAATTTGGCTACGAGGCTTTGCACGCTCAGGTCATCCACATTAATGAGCGTCTTGATTTCCCCCACGGTGCGTTGTTCCTTTTGGTTGATGATGTCGGCATACTTGTCGAGGAGCATCTTGTAGAACACGAGTTTGTTGTCCGAACGCATATCAACCTATACATAAGTTGTTGGGACTTTTAACCCCTCCTTCGTGTTGCGGGGGTTTTTATTGCCGATTTAAATGGTTTTACCATGCGGGCACGCGGACAAGTGGGGTTGGAGTATCTTGTTTTCACCGCATTTTTGCTTCTGATGACGACGCTGCTTTTTGCGTACGCGTACGCGAATTATTCTAACACTATTCAAGTCGTTCAAACACAGGCTGCTATTGATTCACTGGCGTCTTCGATTGATTTTGTTTACGCTAAAGGTCCCGGGAACGCGGTGATCATTGATATTAAGCTACCCGTGGGGTTGACCGAGTTTAGAGTCGACCAGAATGTGGTTCGCGCCACGCTGACGCAGTATGGTTCTCACACGGTACTATTCGCATTAACAAAAGCACCCATTAACCCGCAGTACTTGTATTTTCAAGAGGGCTTGTACTCGTTGCGCGTAGCCATGGAAGATGTGAATGCGAGCGTGACTAATACATGAGTGCCGTTCCCCCGCGCAAAAATTTTTTTCAAGGCCAAGTATCCACTGAGATGCTTGTGGCAGTGATTATGGTTCTTTTTCTTTTTTTGATTGTGCAGTTATTCATCGAACAAACCAATATTGATGCTCGTCGGAATCAACAAAATGTTCAAGAAGATGAAGTTTGCACTAAACTCTCGACGATTATCACGTACATGAGTTCCAATCCCCCCTACACGGAAACGCGATTTGAATTATTATTGGATACGAATGTCATTAATGGCCGTATTTTTGTGGGAGACGCTTTTTGCGGTTTCCTCGGCCGCGCCCAGAACGTTCAACTTTATCCGGGCGTGGTCAAAGCATTCGATGTGAATGGTATAGTGGTTTTCACGAATGATTTGAATTATTCGCCATTGCAAACACCTTCCGGTGCGCCCGGTTCTGGTTCAAACCAGAGCGGGGGAATTTTACTCCTGATTGATGACCAAAACAATACGTGGAGCATGGAAGTGCAATCGGATGATGCGCTCTATGCTAGTTCGCACGATGACAGTAGTGTAGACCCTGATTGGGTGGAATTTCGTTTCACTAATTTAGGATTATCTCCCGCTAACATTATCACGGAAGTCCTGTTTCTCGCTAAACACTTCGAATCGAGTCACTTGGGATTAAATGGGAGTAAAAATCGCGTGCAATGCTGGGACGGCGCGACGTGGGTGGATGTGAATGCGTATACTCCTGTTTTCACGGAAACCTATTTTCAATCCGGCAACCTTGTTTCGTGTATTTCGGATTGGAATGCGGCCAATAACGCTCGTTTCAGAATGACCTACGAACCCAATGGGGTGGGTGACACTATTTCGATTGATTATGGTCGCGTGGACGTGAACTATACTCAAGTTGGTTCGCTTATTGACTTGTGGGAGTTGCAAACGGATTTGCCTCAACCGGTTGATTTTCGCACCGACATCAATTCAACGAGTAACACGTTTGGACCATTACTCGGAAATGATGGGTGGGATTGGAACGCGAACGTTTACGGCGGAACTCTTTCGAGTGCCGTCTATTTCAACTCCGATCCGGATGCGGACGGAAGCAACGCTGATAGTGTGGTTGGCGTACCTAAGCGTTTGGAAATTAAACTCGGTGGCGGAGTGAGTGGTTCTCCCTCCGATCCGGATGATAATGCTACTATTGGCATGGCCGCGAGCGGTTCATACGGTGTACAATTTGACATTACTCCCAGTCAATGGGCACTCATTCAATCGGGATCACAACTCTTGTTCACGTTTACCTACATGGTTGACGCGGATGCGGGATGGGGTAATTCGTTGGATGCGGGAGAAGAAGCCTGGGTCAAAGTTCGTTTTGGAAATGATTCACTCATGAATTATTTAGGCAGTGATTTAGACAGTGGCGCAGACGAAGATGCCACAAATGAAATCTGGTGGAGTTACCAACCCTCGGATGATAGCGGGTTTTACTACGAAGATGTGTCTTCCTATGTCTCAGGAGCGGGAACATACTATCTGGACATGGGTGGCGGTCTCTCCGATTGGGATAATACGAAAGAAGGATTAGGCATCTATATAGACAACATCAACCTGGTCGTGATCTGATGAACGAAGAAAAGCGCGAGATTATTCCCACTCGTTTCGAACTCAAATGGTTACTCGGACCATTAGCCATTATCCTAGTGGCGGGACTCATTGCCCTCTACCTCCCGACTGTTCCGACTTCCTCATCCAATGAAAATTTTACTCCTGAACAACCTATTATTGTGGAAGAACCCGTCAACGTGGAAGCCGCTAAAATTGCGGCCGCGGCACAGTGCTCCATGACATTTGATTGTTCCACTCTCGACTGTTTAGAAAAAGTCCTCACGCATATTGATTCATCCACGCAACGTATTGATGCTGTACTCCGAACTCCCGCCCCTAAAGTCTTGCGTGATCACTTGCGCATGGCCATCAAACGCGGCGTTATAGTACAACTGGTACTCGATCCAACCCTCAATCCTAAATTTTATTTACAAGGAGCGAATGTACGCATCAAAAGTGTGAATCGTTTTGTGGCATCCAATTTCATGATTATTGATTCATCCGTCGTTGTTCACGGAACGGATTTTTCTGTCTATGCCGCGTCACCCGATATTATTCACGTTGCGTGTGAACAATTAGAACGTGATCCCTATCTTGATTTGTTTTCCCGCGTGTGGCAAGACGAATCAACTCCATTCGTTTCCGAAACAATGGAAGAAGAAGTCATCCCCGATACTGAATTAAGTGTTCCATCCAGCGACTCGTGCGATTCCTCGGAATGCGGTCCCGACACATTCACGTGTGTGGGCACCACGAAAGTGTACACGGATTATTTTTGCTCCGACTCGTCCTGCGTGTATCAGATTGTTCCCCTCTACTATAATTCGGATTGCGGATACACGAACCCGGGTTTCGCTCCGGATGGGTCGCCTCTGATTATTATTACTGAAACGGAAGTTGATGAAGGGCAGGTTGCCAATGAGTTCATCGAATTCACTGCCCTTGAACCGGTAGAGTTAACCGGTTTCACTCTCCTGCGCAATGGCCAATCCGTCATCACGTTCAACGAGCCTTACATTCTAAACGGAGCGGCACGCACCTATACGGGTGTGGGAACGACCACGACTACGGTGGTGTACCTCAACCAATTCTCTCCCCAATGGAATGTTCCCGGAACGGTTGCCACGTTATTGAATCCTAATGGAAATAGTGTCGCGGAGCGGACGTTTGACTGAGTGGATTGTTATGCCCATTCATTTGTTGATAAAAAAAATCGGTCTTTCGTCGCGCGGCCAAGCGACTTTTCCTGATATACTTATGGCGACGTTTCTTTTTTTGCTCATTCTAGTGGGGTTGTTTACTTATTCCCAAAACACTCAGACGGCTGCGCAAGAAACAATTAATCGACGCTCGCTCGACAATGTTACATCCAACATTGCCGAATTTATTATCAAAAATCCCGGCATTCCTGCCAATTGGGAGTTGTTGGGAGATATTAATTCCGTTACTCAATTTGGTCTCGCCCAAAAAGACCGCGTGTTAGACGACCAAAAAGTGGTCGCATTTGTGAACTATGCTAACACGGATTATACCACCATCAAGTCGCGATTAAATATTCCCGCGTATGAATTCTACGTGACGCTGGAAGGAGGAGCATCCCTCTCTGCTGGGCAGCCAGCCCCGCTTACTCGACCCGTGAGTGTGGTACAGAGGCTCGTTACTATTAATGGAGTAGAAACTATTTTCACGTTGACCATTTATGAATCATAAACTCATGAAAGGAAAATCCCGTGCATTTGCCTTCAGCGCGGATGTCGTATTAGCCCTCATTCTCGTAACGAGCTTGTTTGTTTTTCTTTCTCTTCCTACTCAACCTGCACCACAACTCGAAGAGCGCAGAGTCACGGATCAATTCGTGGATGATTTGTTCGTCGCACTAGATCATTCGGGATACATTGCGAACGAGTTGGACGTGAATGGATATTCCACGCAGACCCTGCAAAATGTGTACGCGCGTGCGTTATCATTGTTGCCAAACGCTTACGATGTATCCCTGCGTTTGACGCAGTATCCGGTGGACATTAATTCCTGCCGCAATGGACAAGATTTTTCATCGTGTTTTCCGGATGCCAATGTTTCCTATGTAACCTATGGAAGCACCCTCCCCGCGGGAGCAGCCTATGTTCACGGTCGACGAATATTTTTACAGCAACAACCCGCTTCTCAATGCACGGCTTCCCCGCTTCCTTCTGAAAATGGGAATCCTTTCGCGCTTTATCCGCATGAAGAACCCCGCCCTGCACGTTTTGCCACGGATGTTAATCTCACGTTCGACGTGAATGTCTCCCCTGCTGGAACGCTGACGTGCGACCAAAATATCACGATTACTCTTTCCGTTACCGGCAACACGGGGGCGCGCAAACCATTAGACATGATGCTCGTCTTCGACCGCTCGGGAAGTATGAGCTGGGACGGGCAAGAAGACACGACCGATGCATTTGGTCTTGAATTGTCCGGCAGCACCGCATTCGTGGCCGATAGCACCAGCGGTTTACGTGATGTGAATATTCAAAATTATGACCTCCCCAACTTGATTGGAACGTACAACTCTCCCGGCACGGCGCGTGATGTGGATATCAATGGAAACTACGCGTATTTGGCCGACGGAACATCGGGATTGCGCGTCGTGAATATGACTACTCTATCTTCTCCTTCCTCTGTGGCGCAGCTTGACGTAGGCGGGGATGCATACGCCGTGTTGTCGCGCGACTCATTAACGTATGTAGCGACCTACGGTACAACTACTATTGATCAAGCAAATACTCCCAATTCAAACCGTGATTTAGTAATCGGACAAAACTCTTCCAACACGTACGTGGGACAATCTTTCATTCCATCATTGGATTTCATCACCGGCGCCACCGTGTATGTGCGCAAAGTAGGAAGTCCATCCGTTAATTTGCAGGTTAATCTGCGCAGTTCTCTGACTGGTGCCAACTTGGCCAGTGCAACCATAACTCCTGCTTCTCTTACTACATCTTACCAGAGTATTGATGTAAATTTTTCTTCACTTTATCCATTAACGAGTGGAAGCACGTATTACTTAGTGCTCACCACGTCATCCAATAATGCCACGAATTATTATCAATGGGGTGCGCGCAACACGAATGGTTACGCTAGTGGAACAGCCTACCAAAATAGCACCAATCAAAACTTCGATACATGGTTTCAAACACGATACGTGACTGGACTGATTGGTGTCAACACTGCCGCTAAAAATTCTCCGCAAGTCGCGAGTGCTCTCTCACTCACGGACCCGTGGCGAATGTTCGTGCAGGGAAATTATTTGTATGTCGCGGATGGTTCATCCGGCCTGCGAATCATTGATATTTCATCCACCCCCACGCAAGTGGGTGTGTACAACACGCCCGGCACGGCGTATGATGTTTATGTGGACGGATCCTACGCCTATGTTTCGGATGGAACATCCGGTTTGCGTATCGTGAACGTGTCCATTCCCTCTTCTCCAACATCCGTGGGAACGTATAACACGCCTGGAACCGCCTACGCGACGCGGGTGAACGGTACAACTGCCTATGTTGCCGATGGAACTTCCCTTCAGGTGATTAATGTGTCAACGATTAACTCGCCCGTCTTTGTGAAATCGTACGTGACACCATATAATTACCGCGACCTCGAAATATTGAATGGGTGGGGCTTCATTGCAGTGGACGCAAGTATTGAAGGAATCATGACGTTTGATTTGGCACTAGGACCCAAAATTGATCAAGCCAAAGTCGCTGCCCAATCATTTATGGATTTTAACGGATGGGACTCCACGAGTGATCAAATTGGACTCGTGAGTTATTCCTCCTCCTCTACCCTGGATCAAACACTCACCATTAATTATGTGCTCGTCGAATCGGACATTAATGCATTGGTTTCAGGAGGGGGAACCGCCACGGGAGATGGAATTAATACTGCCACTTCAGAGTTAACGAGCATACGTCACAATGCCTCAGCGCTTCGATTCCAACTACTCATGTCGGATGGACTAACCAATGCAGGGGCGAACAGCTCTACTGCTGCCATCAATGCTGCGAACAATGGAATAATCATTTACACCATTGGTTTCGGAGCGGAAGCCGACGTGACCGAACTCACCAATATCGCCAACATCACGGGCGGAAAATACTATTCGGCGCTAGACCAAAATGCACTCATTGATGTGTATACTTTAATCGCCCAAGAAATTCAACTCATTGCCACGGATGCCAATTTGGTGGCATCTATTCCAACGGATGTCAATGTTGTGATTGATGGAAACGGTTTCTTCACCGGAACAAGCCTCGTGTTTGATATTAATACCCAGCAACCCCAGCCGTGGATTGCACAGTACACCATCCTCATTCCATGCACTTCGCAATTGGCTTGCTCTTCAACACTTATTTCAATGCCTAGCCCCGGAACCAAATTCCAATATATTGATGCGAATGGCAATACGATCGCACTCGATTGGAATGTATTCGACACGCAATCATTCACGTTCAGGGACTTAAAAATCGACATTCTTTCCGGAAATATTATCGGACCCGACAACATTGATTTAGTTGTCAACGTCTCAAGTGCAGGTAATGCCGACACCAACTCTTCGACTGTCTCATTTTACGAATCGGATCCATCATTGGGGAATTTGATTACCACTACATCTATTCCTCCACTCTGCGGTTCACTTACTCCTGGGTGCATGTCCTCTGACTACACTTTCACCCATAATGTGGGAGCAGAAGGAGAATTGTGGGCGGTTGTTAACCCCGACCAGACTATTCCAGAATGTACGCACAACGATCAAGACGTCATATTTTGTTACCAAAATCCATCCACACAATTCTTCACGCTGGATTATTGGGTGTGGCTCCATGTGTGATGCATGCTCATTATCGCACAACAGCATTTCGTCCATGAATCAGCGCGGGGTCTTGTTTACTTTTCTAACATTTCTTTTCATTGGAGTGGTGATTGGTCTCATTGTCTTCAATACCAACCTCTCGAATCGCACATCCACTTTTACGGTTGAAATATCCGCGCTCAATGCTATCAATTCCAAATACGATGATATTACGGATGATATCATTACGCTCGATCATCCAATCGGTGTGCCCTCCATCCACCAGCGATTGCTGCCATTCACTCATTCGGTGGACAAAAATACCATCTCCTTCATACAAACCCTTCCTATTTCAAGTGGAAAACTCGCGCTCTATTTTGATTTGATTAATGCATATTCCATATTTGTCACCGATCAAAACACGCAGCGAACATATGATGGAGTGACTGTGACGCTGGACACTCCAAAACCTTCTGCGTGGGGAGGAAATAATCAATCCGCGCGGTTCAATATTTTGCCGCAGTGCGTACAATACTATATCCAAGACGAGAACACGGTTGGTTTGTCCAGCGACAGCACCATTGGATGCGAAACCGATTTCTCCATGCTGGCCCACGTGTCGCGGATTGACATTAACGTATACTTGCCCACGTCCGTGGATGATTATAACGCGGTAACGTGCAGCATCAATGGAAGCTCATCTTGCCCACATGAAGATTATAACGCGACAAACGGACCCTATTTTTCTATTTTATTTTTCGACACGAATTGTTCATCGTGCGCGCTCTCTACGAGTGACAAAAATATTTCAGGACACTTCGACCCAGACTTAGTGAGCACCCTCACTTATTCCTGCACCACGCTCCCGTGCACGTCTCAACCCCTATCGTTTACTTTTGACGAGGGAGTGGCAATCACGCACAGTGATTCCCCCGTCATATTATCATCCCGCATTCATTTCACGGATGCGATCCGCACATTCTATTATCAGGATGCCAATTACACCGTTGGAAAAACCGGTTTCGAAACGACTAAAAGTAACGTGGTGGTGTTTCCACAATGAGCATACAAGATGTCCTCATCGGACTCATCGCTATTCTCGTATGCGGTTCCGTGGCGTATTTCTTCATTTTACCATCCGCCGACTATGCTTCACAAGGAGAAGCAAAACTATACATGGATGTTCTCCCCACCGCATTTGTAAAACAACCCACCATCATAACCATTACCGCAACATCCGCATCTGGAAAAATGATTGCTGTAGCGAGCGGAGAAAAAAAAGAAACTCTTTCCTGTCAACAAGACCCGTGCTATTTTTCTCTCACGTTCACGTATGCTGCACCCGGTACGCAAACAATTACTGCGCGCGTTGACAATATATTGCTGGAAAAAAAAATTGAAGTAACCGAAAGTGTTTCACGCTGTCTCGATGGGACGACTGATGGAAAGTGCTCGACCCCTCCCCTGCATTGTGAAAAATCACAACTAGTATCGCGTTGCTCCCAATGCGGTTGCCCTGATCAAAAAATATGCCAAAATGATTCATGTGTTAATCCCATTCTCGCATTCTCATTCATCTCTTTCGACCCTCCGTCCACGTATTACACGGGCATCACGCGCAGTGCTTCATATACCATTCAAAACACGTCAGGGTATGAGGCTGATGGACTTTTTTTATTACTCATTTCCTCATACGATGCAACCGACAACTTGTTACGTGAGAGTGCGCAACAAGTGCAATTAGATGCATTACAGCCATTCGAAACATATGCGGGAACATTCGATGCCGCATTTCCAGCAACAGCTAAATTTGTTCGCTTGAAATGGTACGACCAACCCGACACCTATCCCTCTTCCACTCTTTTAGGAGAATCATCGCGTTATTCTATTACCGTGACCACGGACACGACTCCACCCCTGCCCCCCAGCCAGGTAGCGATAACTTCCACGGGCGGAAATGTCACCCTTTCCTGGAATGCAAGTCCATCCAATGATGTCAAGACCTATCGCATTTACCAGCAAAACTTTGCCTCAGGAGGATTTACCACGTATTCCGTGCTTACCGAAGACAATCAATCCCCCTACACGTTTAGCGAGACCCCTGAATCATTAGCCTATGTGATTCGCGCCGTGGATTATGCCGGAAATGAGAGTGAACCCACGCAACCCGTGTTTGGGGGCGCCTCTTAGATTAAAAACTCGGACTCATTTTTTGACGCATGCCCAATGCTCCTTCCGCGAGACCTGGTTTATTTGCCGGACTAGCTAAAGTTCTCCATCTTCACCAGCTCCCGCGAAACGAGGAAAAAACACTTGTTACTGCACCCAAACGAGAACCCTCCGCGGGAGAAATTCTGCCCGTTAATTCTCCTATGAATAATCGAATAACCGTTTCCACCCCCAAAAATGAATCATTTATTCCATCGCCCATCACTAAAACGACGCCTCCATCCATGCCTTCTCAACCTGTAAAAAAAAATAATTCAACCACCCCCATTCCTGTTACAACCCCTTTGACCAAATCCCCCTCCTCGCCGCGATGGCCCGTGAACACGCACCCATCTTCTTCTACTCCCGTGTCAAAAGGAATGATTATCACGGACTATGACCGCATCCTTGAGTTGGTGAAGACAAATCATCCCGTAAAACTCGATGAGATTGCCCGCATCTTGACGATGAAAGAAGAACAAGTCGCGCAAGAACTGCAAACACTTGAAGACAATGGATTAGTCGAAGTCAAATACCCCGCATTTGGAGAACCACTCATCTACTACAAACAACCCGAGGCCTGATCATGAGCTTTCAACGCACGGAAACATACACGGTCCAGACGGACATCCTCGTGAGTGTGGACATTGGTAAAGCCGACACGGAATTCGTGAAGAGTTACATTCTCCACACACCCGAATTTGGACCCGGAACGCGTGCATTGTTAAACGATTTGAAATCACGCATCATTACCGAAGTAAATATTTCTTCCGAAAAAATGCTCGATGCCAAATTCGTAAACGAACTCAAAAAAACATTCCACGAAAAAGCAGAAGCACTCCTCGGACGTGAACTTCCCGAATTATCAGCAGACGCGCGACACCAATTAGCTGCCGTCATCCTAAATGAAATGGTGGGACTAGGGCCCATTGAATTTTTGCTCGCGGATGGAAACCTCGAAGAAATAGTCGTCAACTCCGCCACGGAACCCGTGTGGGTGTATCACAAAAAACACGGGTGGCTGAAAACCAACATCATCATCAACCCCGAAGCTGAAATTCAAAATTATGCAAGCATTATCGCCCGACGCGTAGGAAAACAAGTCACCATCCTCAATCCATTATTAGACGCTTACCTAGTTACGGGAGATCGTGCCAACGCGTCACTGTTTCCTATTTCCTCGCGCGGAAACACGATAACCATTCGTCGCTTTCGCCGTGATCCGTGGACGGTAACCGATTTCATTGACTCCAAGACCGCGAGTGCAGCATCAATGGCAATGCTGTGGCTAGCCATGGAATACGAACTCAACATCATCGTTTCCGGCGGAACTGGAAGTGGAAAAACAACCTTGTTGAATGTCATGCTTCCCTACATCCAGCCTAATCAACGCGTACTCACCATCGAAGACACGCGCGAATTACAACTCCCCGACTTCTTGCACTGGGTTCCCATGACCACGCGTGAACCCAATGCGGAAGGAAAAGGAGCCGTCACCATGCTCGACTTGCTGGTTAACTCCCTGCGTATGCGCCCAGACCGAATCATTGTCGGTGAAATTCGTCGTCAACGCGAAGCCGAAGTCATGTTCGAAGCCATGCACACGGGACACAGTGTTTATGCGACGGTGCACGCCAATACCGCGGAAGAAACCATTACGCGATTGATTAGTCCACCCATTGAAATCCCCTCATCCCTGTTAGAAGCCGTGCACTTGAACGTGGTCATGTTCCGGAATCGTAGGTTGGGCGTGCGACGCATTTTGCAGCTAGCGGAGTTTGTTCCCCAAAAAGCAGGAAGCGAAGGAAAAATACAACTCAAACCCAATATTTTGTATCGCTGGAGAGCGGCCACGGACACGATTGAAAAATACGCGGAAAGCATCCGCTTGTTTGACGAATTAGCGTTACACACGGGTTACACCGCACAAGAACTCACTCAAAATCTCTCCGAAAAACAACGCATCCTCGAATGGATGGACAAACAAAAAGTGCGCGACATTAATGAAGTAGGAAAAGTCATGGCCCAATACTACGCGGAACCGGAAGCCATTCTCAAGAAAGCAGGAATAAAGTGACGGAGTGTTGAAACGCATGATCACGCACTTTAACATGCCCCTCAATGTGCTTCCCATGCCACTCTTACGATGGGCGAGCAAACATCTTGTAGGATTGGGAACGCGTTTTGGAAAATTCATGCCCCTCAATGATGTGGACATGAGAAAAGCCGAAATTCCCATGTCAGCTAAAGAATATGCAACCATGAGCATGGTCATTATTCTCTTCTACTTCGTCTTCTTCGGCTTCTTATTTTTTGTCATGGCATTCCGATTATTCACCAAACTCGACATTTTTCTTCCGCTAGTTGTCAGCATGGTCTTTTCACTCTTAGTTTTCGTACAACTCGTCACGTTTCCCATTATTCGCGTCACCAAAAAAGTCCGCGACTTAGACCGGAATCTCGTATTCGCCCTCCGCACGATTCTCGTGCAACTGCGCTCAGGCATAAGCTTATTCGAATCCATGAAAGTGGTAGCGGAAGGAAACTATGGCGCCGTATCCAAAGAATTCAAACGAGCTGTGGACCAAATATCCACGGGAACTATACAAGAAATCGCCCTCGAACGGATTGCGGAATACAATCCCAGCATCTTTTTCCGCAGGGCCATATGGCAAATCGTCAATGGAATGCGCGCCGGAGCAGACATTACCACCGTATTAGGAGAAAGCGTGGACTCCCTCACGGAAGCACAATCCATCCAAATACGCAATTACGAGAGCCAAATGAAAATACTCTCACTCGTGTACATGATGTTAGGCGTCATTGTTCCCGCGCTCGGAATCACTTTCCTCATTGTCCTATCATCATTTCCACAAATTCAAATAACTGAATTATATTTCTGGATTCTCCTCGCAGGAGTTGGAATCGCCCAATTCATGTACATGGGTATTGTGAAAAGCAAACGCCCAACATTGCTGGGAGACTAACATGACCGCACGAAACAACATTGCATTTTTGCGCGGCATCGTGGACGCGTTTGAGAAGCAATTCATGTACTTGGGAATACGCATCTCTTCTCGAAAATTCGTCATCAACATGATCATGTTTTCGTTTACATTAAGTGTCGTGTCAACCATTGTAACAAGCATCGTTTTCAAATGGCCCTACTTCCTCGTAGTAATTGGATTCTTCCTAACTTTTTTGCTGGTCATGGGAGGAATTTACTTATTTTTGGACTTACAAGCCGAAGGAAGAGGAAAACAAGTCGAAAAAGTTCTTCCGGATGCACTCCAACTCGTGGCGAGCAACATCAAATCCGGACTCACTACGGAACGCGCACTATTGGTTTCCGCCCGACCCGAATTCGGTCCATTTGAGTACGAACTCAAACGCATCTCCACACGCGTACTCTCCGGTGTTCCGATTGAAAAAGCAATATTAGAAGTTCCCAAACACATCAAATCAACTCTCGTGGAGCGTACCATGTGGCTGCTTGCGCGCGGAATTTCCTCCGGAGGAGAAATTGCCGATTTGCTGCTGCAGCTTTCACGTAATCTGCGCACGCAACTCACGTTACAAAGCGAAGCCCGCGCATCCATATCCATTTACGTAATCCTCATATTTTTCTCCGCAGCGTTTGGCGGGCCCGCATTGTATGCAGTATCGAGCTTCATCGTGGAAGTCATGAACGCGCAAGTATCATCCCAACCCCAAATTAATGCAGGAAGCATGGCTGCTGCTGGATCACGATTCTCCGGATTAGGTTCATTTGTGGGTGGCCGCACCGAAATGATTTCTCCTGAATTTGTCATATTCTTCGCACAAATCATGCTATTTGTCGGAGGAATATTTGCCGCACTCATCTTGGGAGCCATCGCCACCGGAAAAGAAAAAGACGGAGTCAAATACATTCCAGTAGTTATGCTATTTTCATTCGGATTGTATTACATGATACGGTTTGTTTTACACTCAGCGTTTGGAACACTCTTGCTGGGAGGATAAAGTCATCCAGCATTTTTTTTTAATTCGTTCTTCTATTTTTTTTTATGCTTCTGAAAATAATTCTTCAAACTTTTTAGAAAAGTTTGATCAAAATCACGCTTCTGAAAACAATTCTTCTTTAGGAAGCACTTCAATTCCCTGCGCGGTGATTCTCACGGGGCGAAGCTTGTCGCTTATTTTGGTATCGCGCATTTTGAGAATACCAATACTTCTCACGAAGCGATTTTCCACTCTTGTGTGGTAAAGCAACACGACTCCATCTGCGACATATTCTTCCAAACCATACAATCCTTCATGCTGACCCGTCGTGCTTTCGTTCGTAATAATCGTCGTCACATTCAACTTCTTGAGCATTTTTCCCAATGACAAAATACGCTTACGTGCATCGAGTTCACGTTCAAAATACAAATGAAAAATAACGCCAGGGTCAATAATGATCCGCGAGGCCTTGTGTTTCGCGACCAAATCCTCAATACTGTCTCTCAACTTATCAAAATCATACAATTCAACCGTTTGCAGAATTATTTTTCCTTTCTTCACCATTCCTTCTACATCCCAACCAAAAATAGCAGCCGTCTCCATCAATTCTTCGGGCTTTTCTTCCAATGAAATAAACACGCCCGTCTCATTATGCTTGAATGCGCCGTGATACAAATACTGCAAACAAAAAATAGTCTTTCCCGCACCGGGATCACCTGTCAAAACAACCAAGTTTCCCTTCGGAATACCCCCTTCAATCAACTCATCTAAGCCCATGATTTCAGTGGGAGTGCGTTCAACAATGGCGTTGCCCATACCTCACCCCATTGACTTGGGAGATATATACGTGATGGTGACTCCTGCAGTAAACACCCTCGAATCCCGTTTCTAACCCCACGATTTATATATTGCGAATTGTTTTCCTATGTCAGAATTAACCTTTCTTTGCAAAGGAGGAGATATTGCATATGCATTTTGGAAAACGAGGGCAGTCCGCACTCGAATACTTAATGACTTACGGATGGGCGTTGGTCGTTATTGTGATTGCGGTTGCAGCATTAGTAGTATTAATTGACCCCAGTAAGATTCAAGGAAACCAATGCGATCCACGCTTTGGACAATTCACGGTGAGTCAGAGTAATTTAGTTGCCGGAACATCGCAGTTCGCTTTGGTTAACCAGACCGGACATGGTGTGACATTGACTGCTGTTAACGTAAGCGGAACCTATGCCGGTTCAACAGCCTACAATGACACCGGATCAGCCATCACATCCGGAACGACGTTGAACCCTAACCAAACGGTCACGGTCATCGTCGATCAAGACCCTGATTTGACATCGGGATCATACAACTTGACCTACACGTTCACTTATGACGCGGGTCAGTTGACAGGACTCACCGCTGCCGGAAGCTGCCACGGAACCATCTAAATTCATTCGCTTAGCGGTTGTGCTCCGAAAGGAGCCAACCTTCTTTTTTTTATTCTCACCACTCCTATCTCACGCAGTATGGCTATTACTCCACGCCCCCTCAATACAATGACTCCCCCTTCTCCCGCGTCTCCGGACGAATCCGTGCACCCTTCCCTGTCCGATGAACAATTAGCCGAACTCTTGCGGCCGGGAAAAGAATTTGAAAATAATTTACACGCGACCCTGAAACAATTATCCGCGGGAAGCATCAACCTATTAGTCGTCCCCCTGAAAGATTATTCATCCACCGCCCACGCACTCCTAACCTATTATCACGCGCAAAAAACATCTGGAGTATATGTGAGCATCAACAAACCCACGCAGGACATTCTCAAAGGAATCAACGTTCAACTCACGCAAACACAGTTCGTGGATGCCATCACCGCATTAACCGGAAAAGGAACCGAGGACACACAGCAAATAACATTTATTGACTCTCCATTAGCACTAGTTGAATTAAATCTCGCCATTTCCGACCGAATGAAAGGACTAGTCAGCAATCAAAAATTTCTCGTCGTGGATTCCATATCCACATTATTAGTGTATAACACCCCGCAATCCGTGGAAAAATTCTGCCACACCATCATCGCCAAAAACCGCGGAGACAATGTGATTGGCTTATTGCTCATGATTAATTCCGACGAACACCATGACGTGGTGGAAACGCTCGCCCAATTCGTGGATCATGTCATTATTGTAAAATAATTTTATCCAATTCAAAATTAAGCTGCGTTTGACAAACGTGATTTGCCTCTTTCCAAATTACTCCAATTTCCTTTGCAATATTTTCTCTCGCGTGAATACTATTGAAAATGGCCTCTTCTGTTTTCTCTTGATTCAAAAGAATACTATTCTCGCGCTGCTGCACACCCATTAATGCCCGGTGCAAGGGATGATTATCCCGTTCATGTTGATTAGCCACAATAGCCGCATCAAGCGCGTGAACATGTTCAATATACTGCACAAACAACGGGTCCTCGAGTGCATGCAAGATAGTGTCGCGAACATCCTCTTTATTCATTCCCACAAACACATTTTCATCCAACTCCAATGCGGAAACTGCCAAGCGCAAAATCATTACTAATCCTTGCCCGTGCGCATCTTTTTCACGCGTCAACGCGGGATTAGTCAAATACAAGTGCATCATCCGGTGCTGCGCGTTCTCCCACGACGCAGAAGCATTTTCATTTTCCGTTAAACACTTGAAAATAACACTCAATGATTGCCACGTGTTCATCCAATGTTCATTCAACGCGCGCTTTTCCAACAATAATTTATCAAATGACACATTCAAACGCGTCAACGTGTCAAATCCTGGACGCGAACGGTATTCCTCCGACTCGTGATTCAAAAAAATACTCTCACGAGCTAAACGATTCTTCTCACCCTGAAGAAGAGCATACTCGCTTCCTAACTGTTCATATTTTTCAATATGCTCACTCAATTTCGTCAACAAATTATAGGGACGCAGAGCAGGATGTTTAGACAAATTCTGCATCACGATGCGGCGCATCTCTAACAACGTATCTTCCAGCTCACGCAACCACGAACTATTTTCATGCGCTCCAGGAGCGTGTTCAAGCAACGGCTTGTAATGCGTCACAAACGCTTCATGCATCGTCAACGCGTACTGAATTAATGCATCCTCCGCACCCGGGGAAGGGGGATTCATCTTCGCGTGCAACCCCGCAACACTCTCATGGGAGAATAATGGGGAGCGGTTCATCACATATTTCACTTGAGCGACGCGCAGCATGAGTAATTTGACTACTTTTTCATGGTCGTTCTTGACGAGCTCATGGGTCCGCGTCCGTGCCTCTAAAATGCTCATTTTTTTCATAGGTTACTCAGGGTGCACGCAACTATATCTCTTTGCGTTCGTTGTTCAGCATAACTTGGTACAAACATGAGCAGATTTATATACTCAAATAATTTTCTCCATGAACGATTCCTATGCGCTACACTTATTTACTGACAACTGGACTAATATTATTAGTTATTTTTGGCACATTTGCTTTAGCAAACGTGTCCACGACCACGATGACGTGGTTTGTTGCTACCGCTAAGTCGCTCACCGTTACGTACGGTTCCCCCTGCACCTCCGTGGCATTCTTCTTCCCGGAAACCAAGGCCTTTTTCGACTCCGATACCGATGGAAACTGGGCCCAAGTCGTACCTCACACCAACCGTGCGGGTGACACCAATTGTCAAACCTCCGCACAAGCGGGAATGACGGTCTCGAACACGGGAACCTCCGCGATAAACGGGGACGGTAACTTTGCTTCCCACCTTTCAGGTGCGGACGTTAATGTCGTGTTGAAAGTCTGGCTCGGAACCGGCTCCGGATGTGGAACCAATGGAATGGGCGGATGGGAAAAGGATTGTACGATCACTGAACGCGATGCGACAACCGCTCCCACCACGACGACGTGCCGTAACTTCAATGTGTTTAACGATATCAACGGCGGACGCCTCTTCTCATCCTTAGCGGTGTTTGGCGCCCAGCAATTGTGCTTCTCCGGTGATGGAAATGGATTCGTGGGGGCAGGAGATCACAATGGAAACTTCCAGATCGGAAGCGACTTTAGTTAATGGCCGGGCTTCTAAAATCCGGCTCATTTATTAATTTCCAGTGAGTAGGGGAGTGAGGTGGGTTTTCGTATGACCGTCGCAAAAGAATCAACTAAATCGTCTAGTGCACCTAATCCCGTGCTTAAATTTGTCGTGGGGGGCGTTATTGTTGTACTCGCTGCGTATCTTTTCCTCAACGCATCCACTCTTTTCCCCGCCACCACTCCCCCATCTACGGACACCGCCCTCTCTCCTGCCGAAGCAACCCTTCCCGAAACATTTGATGATCATTCTGCTAACTTGCAAGTGTTGAAATCCACCTTGAGTAAGGAAAAGTTTTTGAAAAAACTATTTGAAGTGGATCGAAGCACGTATCACTTATACGATAAAGCGGCGCAATTCCTCGGCGTTTCCAACGAGGAAGTCACTCAATTCTTTTACAATTGCTGCGACCTCACGAAAGAATCGGACATTTTTTCCGAATTGCCCCCCATTTCCGATCATTTTTCCGCTACGGCGTACGATGTGTCCATTGGCAAACTCAACCAGATTGGATTGCTCGATGAAGGGTTCTACAAGCAACCCGAGTTCTACACGTTTATTGATCAAGAAACGGGTGTCGTGAATCGTGAATTTTCTTTTCGACCGTGGACGCGACCGGAATTAAACCAGTGGGGAGACAATGGCATGCAAGCCTACCCCGCGGATCAATTTGATTCGGTTGAAATCACGGGAAGAGACACGTTCACCGCAGTCGTGTTCGTTACGGCGGGGTGGAACATTCAAAATTACGTGGGAGTAAATCTCGTTCCCAACCACGATGTCACTAATTATTTTGACATTGCCATTTCGGAAGAGAAGACGGGAAAATCATACTTCTTACTCGGACCCACATTCCCGCGCTTCTCACGAGAGTGGGCAACCAAAGTAGTGATTGATGGAAAAGTAAAACCAGGCACGCCCGCCGGGAGATATGTGATAGGAATAAACCCCGTTGCTCCCCCCAGTCAATTAAACCAAAAATGGTCGGAAGAATACCCCGGATTGTATGCACCGCACGGGTTCATTCGACCCACGGACAACTACATTAGCCTTGTCATCGATGTCACGGCATAACCTCATTCGGATTATTTTTTTCAGCCGAGCAAACCATATTAACCGTGACTTTTTCCTTTGACGCATGGGTAGACGTACGTATCGACTATGGTTTGTGCTCGCAGCCATCACCCTATTATTGCCGGCATTCACCCACGCCGCCGCGAGTCAAACCATTACCTGGTATCCTGCTATCGAAGCAGGGTACTTGCTGAACGTTGACTATGCCCAATGCCACGCATCCACGGGTAATGTTTCGTTCAGTGCAACGGTTACCGGGACAACATTTGGAGGAACCATTACCGACGCCAACGTATTCGCTACTTTTCGCCGACCGGACGCAACCACGTTTGATGCCAATTTTACAAACGATTTGAGTGGAACATATGCACTCACCACTAACTTGACTCAAAACGGCACGTATTTTTTCCAAGCCCACGCGTACAAACCAGGATACACGCGCGGGGATTTCAATGGATACATTTACGTGCGCGATTTGAATTGGACAACTTCCTTTTTGAATAATGGATTCGACCTCAACATTGGACAATTAGGAACTATACGAAATCTCGTGATCAACAATGATGGCAACACCGTGTATGACATCAATGCCAATACCACCATTTATTATCCCGATGGAAACGTCGCCGATGCCAATAGCACCATGAATCAACTAGCTAATGGAGAATTCGCCAAAACATTTTTCGGACCGTCCCCCGCAGGAGCGTACACGGTATCCACATTATTTACATGCGGAAGCCTCATGGACCATAATGCATCCGGAACATTCACGGTGCACGACACGAATACGGGAGGGAGTGGAGGAACCGGTGGCGGCGGTGGAGGATCCGGTGGCGGCGGTGGAGGCGGCGCCGGGGCCGGAGGTGGAGGAGGAAAACGCGCGCGAATCATTTCAATTGAATTCAGTCCCGCACTCGGAAAAAATGCTCCCTCGCAAATGGAAGCAACCGTGCAAAACTTGGGAGCAGGAATCATTGATTACACGCTCGCCTACACGATTACTACGCCCGCCGGTTTCGTAGCAACGGGACAAAAAGACATTTTGGCTGTAGGACCGTATGGAATAACCACTATCACACTCGACAGCGGGTTCACTCCCCTCGAAACAGGTTCGTATGTGGTGCAAGCAGACTTATACAAAAAAGACACGATTTCCAAATACGACAGTTATTCACGCACATACCCTGTATTGGGTGCTCATTCCATCACATTCGACGCGGTTCCCGCATCCGACAAAACAGCCGTGGGACTCAGTTACCCATTCTCAATCAATCTATTGAACACAGGTGATTTTCTAGAAGATGATGTCCACATTGAATGGTATATTCTCAACTCAAATGGAGAAGAATACATTCGTTCTACTTACACGACTGAACTTTCTCCTACAGAAACGGCATCATTGCCATTCGCTCCATTTATTCCCATTAATGCTCCATTTGGATTGCATCAACTCGTTGTCAACGTGCGCGCATACAATGTGACCCAAACCCAAACCATCGTGTTCACCGTATCATCGCCCACGGATTATTACGCACAACTCATCCAGGATTTAGAACTGCGCATCGATCAACTGGATGAAAAATTATCCAGCCTCGAACAGCGTGGCTTTGACGTCAAAGAAGCGCAACTTACACTAGTGGATATCAAAACCGCGCTTGCACGAGACAAAGCATTGCTTCTATCCGGACAATTCGAAACACTCAACAAGGAAATCATTGACTTATCCGGACGCATCACTCGACTGGCTGCATTAGTGGATTTATTGGAACAACAATCCCCTCTCCTTTCGCGTGAAGGGCTCAATTTACTCTTGTACATCGGCGCAGGACTCTTATTGGCATTGTTTGCATGGCTGTTATATTGGCTCCTTGAACGCGAAAAACACGAGCGGGGAAAACGCGGAGGGGTTGTCGTCGTCCCCGCGTCTCTCCCGTGGTTGTCCAACCTTATTGGTGTACAAAAAAGCTACCTTTTAACCACGGAACGCGAAAAAATCAAGCGTAAGCCTTTAATAGACCGGTTAATTGGATTGGTGCAAGGTGAGTCCAAGCATGATGTCGACTGAACTCCTAGTAACGGTGGCACTATTTGTCGTGCAAATGGTTATAGCCGTATATTTGATACGTTATTCCAACCAACAACTCATGAAAAGCATCTCCGGATTGAGAGACAAGAACTTGGAACTCATGAAACTAAATGCACGTTTAACGAAAACAGTCATCATGAACGAAGACGGCTTCCGAAAAGAACTCGACGGTTTACGTAAAAGCAAATCCAGCGACAAGACCGTTGTCCAAGCGGTCACCGCCAAGGAGTGAGCGTGTCCACCATGCCCTTTGCCGAAATCATTGTTTCCGTGGGATTCTTCGTCATGTCCATGCTTGTGGCGGTGTACCTCATACGTTATTCCAACCAACAACTCACGCGATGCTTGACATCATTAGAAGAAAAACACAACGAATTAGTGGACTTGAATGGTAAACTAGCCAAACAAATATTCTCCTCAGACAAAAAACTACGAGACGATTTGGAAAATATTAAACGCGCCCACAAAAAAGCAAACGCGTCATAAATAATTACTCCAAATTCTCCTTCATTTACGTTGCGTGTTATAATTCTATTATTTTTCATTTTTTAGTATGGGACAAGCCGAACGCGACCGAATTCTTGCGAAATTTAATGAATTAAACATTCCATTCGAACACCTCAGACACGAACCCGTGTACACATCGGAACAAGCCATGCGCGCACGCAAAGGAGAATTGCACAATGGAGTGAAAGCCATGGTTTGCAAAACCGAACGAGGAACGATTCTCGCATTACTTGCCGCGGACTTGCAATTAGACATGGAAAAACTTGCCAAACTCATTTTGTTCAAAAAATTATCCTTAGGAAGCAAGGAAAGAGTTCTCACTGCCACGAATTGCGAACCCGGGAGTGTGCCACCATTTGGTTTCTCGCAACCTTTACCCACTTACATTGATGAATCCGTGTTCGACCATGAATGGGCGGAATTCAACATTGGACTTGTAACCGAGAGCGTGAAAGTCAAAACGGTAGACCTGAGGCGCATCCTTGCCCAACGCCTCCTTTCTTTTGCCCAAAAGCCATGAAAAAGGACCATTTTGACTATTTCAAATAGCCCATCAGACGCAGTCTATTTTCCCGCCCCACGGGGTTGCTTTATAATCCCTTCCCAGGGGTTTTCACGTATACACGGCCAAAAAAGGCCCGATGAACCACTCTCAACAAGGGGTGGCGAGGTGAAAAAAACATGTCTAAAGACCATTTTGAAGTTCCTGCCGAACTCAAAGAAAAACAAGCCGAATTCTTACAAGAATTGGTCAAAAAGAAAGGAAAATACCGCATTGGCGTGAATGAGGTCACCAAAGCCATTGAACGAGACACCGCGAAATTAGTTTTCCTCGCGAAAGACGTTTCTCCAGCCGAATTAATCATGCACATCCCCTTGTTATGCAAGGAAAAGAAAGTCCCTTTTACCTTTGTGGATACGCGCAAAGACTTAGGAAACGCTATCGGAATCGGAGTCGGAGCGGCTGCCATCGCTGTCGTTGAAGCCGGCGATTCCCAACAAAACCTCGAACAAATCGTCAAAAAAGTCCAGGCATTGGGGAAATAATACAAACTTTTTAGGAAAAAGTTTGATCAAAAAACGGAAAAACAAAAATGGTGAAACACTATGGCTGAAATCGGAACCCCTGCTGAAGTCGTTGAAGTCGTCAAGCGAACGGGAGTACATGGAGAAATATCCCAAGTACTTTGCCGCATTTTAGACGGTCCCGAAAAAGGACGCGTAAAACGACGCAACGTCAAAGGATTATTGCGAGTCGGAGACAAACTCATCTTACTAAACACGGAGCGCGAAGCCAAAGAAATTCGCGCCCACTAATAGGGGGAATGAAAAATGGGTTGTTCATTTTGCGGAAAAAACATTCCTCGCGGAACAGGATTCATGTTCGTACGAAAAACAGGACAAGTATACACGTTCTGCTCTCGAAAATGCGAACACAACATGATTCACTTAGAACGACAATCACGCAAAACACGATGGACGAAAGAATTTGCTAAAACAAAAGCATCCAACTTATCCATCCGTGAACACGCCCAAAAAGCAAAAGAAAACGTGAAAGAATAACTCAAACAGGAAGATGAGCGCGATGATGGAACGAACATTGGTGTTATTGAAACCCGATGCCGTACAGCGCGCACTCACAGGACGTATTATTCAACGATTTGAAGACGTGGGATTGAAAATCATTGGAATGAAACTCGTTCAAGCCAGTCGAGAACACGCCACAACGCATTATGCGGACGTGGGCGTGCGACGCGGAGCCAAAATTTTGGAACAAAACGTGAACTTTTTACAAGAAGGACCCGTTGTGGCCATGGTATTAGAGGGAATCCAAGCCATTGAACTCGTACGAAAAATGGTCGGCAGTACCGAATCAAAAGCTGCACCACCCGGAACCATCCGAGGGGATTTTTCGCACCAATCGTATGCGTACGCGGACACGCACAATATGGTCATCAAGAATTTGATTCACGCTTCCTCTTCACAAGACGACGCCAAAAAAGAAATCGCATTGTGGTTCAGTGAAAAAGAATTGTACGCATACAAATCCGTTCACGAAAAACACACATTTGGAAAATAATCCCACGCTTGACAGAACACTATTCCAAATGCTTTTATTTCTCGCAACCGTCTATCATTTCATGCACCTCCGCGTGAAAAAACTCACTCCCACCGCCGTATTGCCCAAATACGCTAATCCCGGTGACGCAGGTCTGGATATTTATGCCGACGAAACCGTGGTTTTGCAACCGCATGAGAAAAAAACCATCCGTACTGGAATTGCATTCGCACTCCCTCCTAATCACGTGGGATTAGTCTGGGACAAATCAGGGTTGGCGAGTAAATTTCACTTGCATACCTTCGCAGGGGTCATTGATGAAAGTTATCGCGGAGAATTACAAATCGTGATAGGGAATTTTGGCAGTTCCCCTTACGTGGTTGAAAAGGGCAAAAAAATAGCCCAGTTGCTGGTGCAACCTATCGCATACGCGCGCGTGGAAGAAGTAATTGAATTAGACGAAACCTCGCGCGGGGGCGGGGGATTTGGTAGTACGGGGTTAAACTAATGACTATTTTTCGTTGACTCATTCCGAGAGATTTTAATGCCCTTGCGCTGTAAGTGGTGTATCCTATGATTCTATCCGATGGCGAAATCAAAGAGCTGATTCAGCAGGGAAACATCTACGTTCCCACGGACAATCATCCCATTGACTTAGAATTACAATTAGGACCCTCCTCCCTTGATCTGCGATTGGGGCCCGAAATCTTATTGTTTGACAATCATGCCATGCGCATCATCGACCTGAGCGAGAAAACCCCTCCCCGCATGAGACGGGTACAAGTGGATGAAAAAGAAGGATTCGTTTTGCATCCGGGAGAATTTGTACTCGGAACCACCCTCGAAGCGGTAAAAGTGCCCGTTGAACTCGTGGCCCGACTCGAGGGACGCTCTTCTCTCGGACGATTAGGATTAGTTATTCACGCCACCGCCGGATTCATTGACCCCGGTTTTGAGGGGCAAATTACCCTCGAAATGCAAAACATTGGGAATCAACCCTTGTTATTGCGCCCCTACCAACGCATTTGCCAATTATGCCTCATGCACATGAGCAAAGTCCCCGAGATCCCCTACTTCAAGAAAAAAGACAACAAATACCACGGACAATTCGGTCCCGTTGCCTCGCGGATAGGCAAAGAACAGCGAAAAACGACTGGGAATACCCTATAATGCGCATTCTTTCCTAGAAGCCTCCTTTTTAAACGATTCGCGGGCATTTCTCTATAGAAAGTCACCGCTGGACCCACGATTATTTTTTGGTCGAGCTTTTTGCTCGCAAAAAGGTCGCTGGCCGTGACCTATATTCCGGGAAAGTGAAAAAACATGACCACCACGCTCCACCAGCTGCGCACGCCCATTGTCGCCGTATTAGGACACGTGGACGCGGGCAAGACTAGTTTTCTTGACAATGTCCGCTCAACCAATGTCGCGGCCAAAGAAGCCGGTTTCATCACTCAACACATTGGGGCGACAGAAGTCCCGGTTCAAACCATCAAAGACATTGCCGGACCATTAGTTCAAAAATTCGGATTCAAACTCTCTATTCCCGGATTATTATTCATCGACACGCCCGGACACGAGGCATTTACCAATTTGCGCGAACGCGGAAGCAGCATTGCGGATTTAGCCGTATTAATGGTGGACGCCCAAAAAGGATTGCAAGCCCAAACCAAAGAAGCCATTACCATTTTGCGCAACTACAAAGTGCCATTCCTCGTGTGCATCAACAAAATCGATTTGATTGACGGATATGAAACCAAACCCGGTAGTTTTTTAGCAAATGTAAACACGCAACCAACATATGTACAACAAAAACTCGACGAAAGAGTGTACACGATTTTAGGAGAACTCCACGAATTAGGATTCCAAAGCGAACGATTCGACCGGGTTCATGATACGACAAAAGAAATTGCCCTCATCCCCGTGTGTGTGAGTACCGGAGAAGGAATCCCCGAAACACTCGTCTTTTTGGCGGGATTGGCGCAGAAGTTTTTGGAGCAAAATCTGAAGCTGGAAGCAGATGGACCAGGAAAAGGAACCTGCTTAGAAGTCCGCGACGAAAAAGGACTCGGCACCACACTGGATGTTATTCTGTATGATGGAAAATTGAGTGTAGGCGACGTGTTCGTGGTCGCGGGAAAAAATGGCGTCATCGAAAGCAAAATCCGCGCCCTCTTACGACCGAACATTTTGACGGACATTCGTGTTGCCGAAAAATTTGTCTCCGTGAAAGACGCGTACGCGGCCACGGGAGTCAAAATTTCGGCCCCCAATTTGAATGATGCATTAGCGGGAAGTCCCTTTTTAGTAGTGAAAAATGGAAACGAAAAAGAAATCATTGAAAAAGAAGTCAAACGCATCAAAATTGAAAGTGACAACGTGGGAATTATCCTCAAAACAGACACCCTCGGAAGCCTCGAAGCACTCGTTAAACTTATTCACTCTCACCACATCAAAGTCAAGCGCGCCGACGTAGGAGAAATCACGCGGCGAGACGTATTAGAAGCCGCAGCCATTCGAGCCAAGGATCCTTACTTAGGAGTTATCTTCGCATTCAACACACTCATACAGGACGCGGCACGCAAAGACGCGCAACTCGCACAAATTCCCATTTTCGAAAGCAACATCGTGTACTCGATCACGGAAGAATACGTGAAATGGGTTCAACAACAAGAAGCCGAGAAAAACAAACGACTGCTTGAACAGGCCATTTTCCCCGCGAAAATACAATTCTTACCCGGTTTTGCATTTCGTAATTCTAAACCCGCGGTCGTGGGTGTGCGCGTGGTGGAAGGGCGATTGAAGAACGGCGTCGAACTCATGAATTCAACAGGAGAACTCGTTGGACGTGTACAAGCGATACAATCCGAAAACGAATCCGTTACCATTGCCGAAAAAAATGCCGAAGTGGCCGTATCCATCAGTGATGCGGTCGTTGGACGCAATCTCTTTGAGAATGATGTTTTGTACACTGTTCTAACACCCAACATGCTTGTCACGCTCAAAAAAATAAACGCACAACTATCGGAAGACGAAAAAGATTTGCTTGTTTTCGTCACTCAACTCAACTCACGCTCCTCAACGAATAACGTAGAGAGGGAGGAATAATACATGAACATCATTGTGTCAGACCCTAAAACAAGGAAAGCCCACGTCAAGGCCGTAGACACCATGCCCTACCAAGGGATGAAACTAGGACAAGAAGTGGACTTGAGTGAAATAGGACTAGACGGATACAAAGGAATTATTACCGGAGGAAGCGACAAAACAGGCACGCCCATGCGAGTCAATTTTCCCGGAACCGGACGAAAAAAACTACTCATCTACCCGGGAGTAGGATTTCGCGACGGTGAAAAAGGAGAACGAAAAAAGAGACCTCTCCGAGGAAACGTGATTGCAAATGATATTCACCAATTGAATATCAAAGTCACTCATGCCGGGAGTAAATCATTGGACGAATTATTGCCCGCACAGCCTAAAGAAAAGAAAGAATCCAAGAAGTGAGGGTAGGCTTAAAGAAGCCTTCCTCTCATTTTCCATTCGTCCTTAAGCGATGAAGACGGGGAAAACCCGATTAAATGATACCTATGCCTCGAACGAAGAAAACCAGTGAACCCATTGCGGGAGAACCAATCCCCGGAACAACTCCCTCTCCTGCTTCTTCTACGGAAACCAAACCTGTGAAAACCACTAAAACAAGGGTAAAAAAAAGCGGTTTGTCGGCAGCAGGAGCCACTCTTGTCCACGTGCACGAAGGAAAAGAATCTTCCGCCAGTGAATCAGCTCCCAAAACACATGCCGCAACGGTTTCTACCCATGCGAAAGAAAAAACCATGCAAGCCGAAGTCAACATTGGACTTACGGGACACGTGGACCATGGTAAAACCAGTTTAACCAAAGCATTAAGTGGAAAATGGACGGACACCCATTCGGAAGAACTCAAGAGAGGAATATCCATTCGATTAGGTTACGCGGACACGACATTCTATGAATACTCGAACGTGAATGGATTGGAAAAATACGGCGTTCACGCCGAAAAAAATGGACACAAAGGAAAAGTATTGAGAAAAGTCTCATTCATTGATGCGCCGGGACATGAAACACTCATGACGACGATGCTCTCCGGCGCCGCACTCATGCACGGGGCATTGCTTGTTATTGCGGCGAATGAAACATGCCCCCAACCACGCACCGCGGAACACTTACTAGCATTGCAAATTGGAGGAATCAAAAACATTATTGTGGTGCAAAACAAAGTAGACTTAGTGGACAAAACCAAAGCCATGCAAAGTTATCACGAAATCAAAAAATTCTTGAAAGAATACGGATACGAGAACGCACCCATCATCCCCATCTCCGCCAACTTCAATGCCAACATTGATGTGTTGATTAACGCCATCCAGACCCACATTCCCACGCCACATTTTGACGCAAGCAAACCATTGAAAATGTACATTTCACGATCATTCGACGTGAACAAACCGGGAACGCCCATTGAAAAACTCCAAGGAGGCGTGTTAGGAGGAAGTATCGTGCAAGGAACACTCTCCCCTCACCAAAAAGTAGAAATCACTCCCGGAGTGAATGGAAAACCACTCCTAATTGAAGCATTGTCCCTCAACATATCATCTGGACACTTGAATGAAGCACGACCCGGTGGTTTGATTGCCATGGGAACGACTCTTGATCCGGGCATTACGAGCATGGACAAATTCAAAGGACAAATTGTGTGCGCACCCGGAACACTCCCTTCTCCTACTGACTTCCTGAGCATTGACTTTCATGAATTGCCCCGCTTACTCGGAGAAAAATTACCTTACCCCCACACGAAAGAACTCATGGTTTTGACGATTGGAACCAACACCTTAGCGGGAGAAATTTCCCTCGTGAAAAAAAACCAAATCGACATGGTATTGAAAGGAAAAATGACGATTGAAAAAGGACAAAAAATAGCCATTTCGCGAAGGGACAAAGCCGGCTGGAGATTAGCAGGATGGGGAGTCGCGCGCTGAGGCGCGACACCATTTTATTTTAAATTCCACCGGACGCTCCATGGACAACGGCCCACTTTCATAGGCCGTTTTCCACTATTTTCTATTTAGTTCAGCGTTGTGGTCCCAGCACCTACTGCTCCAATCAAACTAGCCAGCATGGCTCCTGCCATAAATAATCCTAAAATGAATCCCACAATCATCAAGATGACCCATACTACAATGGCTTTTCCAAGACTCAATGCGTTTGCCACTGAGACAAGTACCACCATCAAGTACACTGTGTAAAGGAACCAAACTAGATTGATTATTCCTCCAATGTATGGAATCATGGTCACAATAAACATGATGATGTTAACCACGATTAATGGAAGAAGTAATTTAGCAGCCAAAAAATAATTTGCATCAAATGAACCATTTCCTCCTAATAATTTGGCAATGAACGCCACGATGTGATAGAAAATGTAGCTACTAATAACGGTTAGCAGTGCCATGAGAATGGGCATAATAATAATAGCCAAAAAACCCAGGCCGGCAATCAAACCAAAAACATCACTATTTTGAGTAGCTCCTCCAGCAGCAACACCAATTATTCCTCCTAGAACGGCGAACATGAGTCCAAACAACAGGCCGATAACCGCCCCATAAATGGCAAATCGTTTGTGCGCCCAATTAACATCTACATTTCTCAGTTCCTGCTCCATCCTCTCTTTGGGATGAATAAGTATTTCAAAAAACTCCATATCATCATCTCCTCAATCCACTGTGTGGAAACTATATCCCGAATAACCTCGTCGTATTTAAGGAATCGTTTCAATAGCTTTTTTTTTATCGCTAATTAGTGCCTCGGCACGATCCACTGGCCGTTAATCCAGTCAAATTTCCCCAGTCGTAGTTAAACTTATACAACAAAGTATAGGTCCCCACTCCCAATGATGGGTGGCTGACTGTCACTGTTTTGGTTTCATTTGCATTAAATTTATCCGAAAGATTGGTATTTGCTGAAAAGGGTTTTCCCGCACTAGAAACTCCTGAAATTTCGACTGAATTAAACGTAACAGATTGCCCCGTTTGGTTAACTAACACAAATTGAGACATCTTATCACTGATATTCGATTGGGTGATAACAAATTGACCAAATTTAGAATCGCATTGATCTCCTTGAACAGTGCTTGGATTGACGAGTATTAGCAATGCAGTCGAGGCTAATAGAGTGACAATAATAATTCCCGGGAGAAGCAACACCACGAGTGCGCGGAGACGAGAAATGTTGTTAGCCACTGAAATAACGACTGTCGTAAGATAAATATTGTAAAAATACCAAAAAAACGAAAGAAGGGAACCAATGACCAATCCGAGAATGGGAATAATATTCAAAATGAAAATAACAATGTTGATGATAATGTTCCCAGCAATGGCGGGCCACAATAATCGCGACCACAAATAATAATTATTTTGGAACGTTCCCGTTCCGCCTAACAGTTTGGCCAAAAAATGAACGATGTGCATTCCCACATGAGTGAACACGAGTGCGAAAATAGCTCCTAAAATGGGCATGATAAGAATAGAAAGCAATCCCAACCCCGCAATGACTCCCACTACTGGGATGTTTTGTAGCATTCCTGCTGCGACTGCGCCAAAAATAATACTAAAAACGGAGAAGATGATTCCAAACAACAAGCCAATAATTCCACCATATATTCCAATTGTGCGGTTGGCCTCTTGCATGTTGACATGCTTAACATCTTCCACCATTGTTTCCTGGGGGCGCAAAACAATATCGAAAAAACTCATACTCATCCTCACCTGTCCACGTAGACTAGGGGAGTAAAACCCCATTCTATTTAAACCAGAGGCGCCAGAGAAGAATGATAATCAGGTGATTAACTATCGAAAAACCACTTGTGGCTCTGGATACCAATTTTCTATTGGATATGGTGCGATTGAAAATACGCATTGAGGAAGGAATCCAGGAACTGGTGGGTAATCACGTGTTGGTCATGCCTATCCAGGTTAAGCAGGAATTGCAAACACTCTCCACGGAGAAAGGGAAAAATGGGGTGGCAGCGCGCATTGCATTGGAATTTTTAGCCAAAAATAAGGTCAAAATCGTCTCCGCCAGTGGAGAAAGCGGTGATCAAGCATTGCGCGAATTGGCTCAAAAAGGCTATATCGTGGCAACCAATGACAAGGACCTGCGCCAAAGCCTTAAAAACACTCCCCAGCGAGTCATTGTCGTACGCCAGTCCAAATACGTGGCCTGGGCCTAAATAACGCGTTAACCATTCAACAAGGGGTAAAACCATGTATACACTCGCAACGATTCGAGACACTATTCGCGTGACACCCAACAAGTTCACGAGCGATCTGAACCAATCCATCTTAACGATTGTCCGCGGAGACTTAGAAGGACTTGTGGATAGCGAATTAGGCGTTGTTGTTGCGGTAACCGACGCGAAACGAAGAGGTGAAGGAAAAATTGTTCCCGGTGATGCCGCCGCGTATTTTGATTCCGAAGTCACACTCTTGACATACAAGCCCCAAGTCAATGAAACGGTGGAAGGATTCATTTCCGAAGCCACTGAATTTGGCGCATTTTTGAAAATAGGACCGGTTGAAGGACTCATTCACGTTTCTCAAATCGCGGATGATTTCATCACGTACGATGCCAAAGTCCCCGGATTCGTGGGACGCGACAGCAAACGCACCCTCAAAGTGGGAGACCAAGTCATGGCACGCATCGTTTCAGTATCCATGAAGAACACGATTCCCGATTCCAAAATAGGATTAACCATGCGACAACCCGGCTTAGGCAAAAAAGAATGGGCCAAACTCAAAAAAGTCGTTCGCACGGAAAAGAAAAAAGCACCCCCTAAGGGAGGCGACTCCGAATGAGTAAAGAAAAAGCCTGCCGCACATGCCACAAACTCTCCGAAGACGTGAAAGAATGCCCCGTGTGTAAAGGAACAGACTTGACCACGTTCTGGTCCGGATTCTCACTCGTTGTAAACGCCGAAAAAAGCGAAGTCGCCCAAAAAATGGGTGTCAAAACGAATGGAAAATACGCATTAAGGCTTAGTCGATAATTCATGGGAATAGTGAACAAAGGGGGAAATGAACATGGAATTAGAAATCGAAGGACGACACAAGAACATGCTCTTACACCGAGAGGAAATCAACTTCGAAATACTCAACGTGAAGAAAACCCCCTCTCGAGCCGAAGTCCGAGCCAAGATTGCCGGATCATTAGGCGTGAATGAAGAACTCGTCATGGTGGATGAAATCGACCACGAGTTTGGAAGTACTCGCATTGTGGGATTTGCCAAAAAATATGATAGTGTGGAAGACTTGAAACGAATCGAATCCACGCACATGCGCAAACGCCACGGCGAACAAATAGAAGAAAAGAAAAAAGACGAAGAAAAGAAATAATCACCATTAACCAAGGAAAAGGTGGGTAAACATGGCCGGAAAAGAAACTTCCAAAAAAGATGCAAACGAGAAAAAAACCAGTAAATCAACATTATACGAAAGCAAAGGCGAACAAATCAAACGCGCACGTAAACACTGCCCCAAATGCGGACCCGGAGTGTTCCTCGCCCAACACTCCACCAGGGAAAGCTGCGGAAACTGCGGGTATAGCGAATGGAAAGCCAAATCAGCGTAACCATTTTCTACGCTTTACCGGCCATCGGAATGCTCATCGCGAGCATTCTACTCATTCTCTTTTTCAAAAAACCATTCACAAGCATAATCGGAACATTTTCTCCCCGACAAACCATTTTGAATGGAATCATTATTTTTTGCCAATTACTACTCGTGAGCTTGTTCATCGATCTTTTTACTAAAAGTATGGGAATCAATGACACGCAACTCGTGGAACAAACCATTTCCACGCTGCGCACGTTTAACACGGAAACTATTGCGACTATTATTGGAAATGTGGCCATCGAAGAATTATTTTTTAGAGGAATCATTTACACGTGGTTAGGGAGTGCCGTTTCCATCCTATTATTCGGATTATTCCACACGGGTTATCAATCCTGGATACAGTTGGCCGCATCACTTGCCGCGGGATACATTCTCATCCGTTCACGTGAACAAAACCAATCCATTTTTCCAGGCATAATTGGACACGCGTTATATAATCTCGTGATTATTTTCATCTTAAGTTCATAACACGCAGGATGACTAACCATGTACGCACTCGGAATCGAATCCACTGCCCACACATTCGGAATAGGAATCGTGGATGAAAAAGGCAATGTCCTCGCCAATGAAAAAATGACGTATACGAATCCCGATGCGGGAATACATCCCCGATTAGCGGCCGAGTTTCATCTCGCCAATGGAAAAAACGTCCTAACGCGTGCTCTCAACACGGCCAATCTCTCCATCAACGACATGGATGTCATTGGCTTCGCACAGGGACCAGGACTAGGGCCCTGCCTGCGCGTGGGAGCGATTACCGCACGCTATCTCTCCACGCTCGCCAACAAACCAATCTTAGGAGTCAATCATTGTGTAGCCCACATTTCCATCGGAAAAAACAAAACACCCTCCACTAATCCGGTTGTCGTATATACATCAGGAGCGAATACGCAAATTATTGCCGAAGAAAATGGAAAATACCGCGTGCTGGGAGAAACACTCGACATGGGAGTGGGAAACGCCCTCGACCAATTCGGAAGAAAACTCGGACTAGGATTTCCCGCAGGACCAGTCATTGATGAGAACTATTTTCTCGGAAAAAAATACATTCCTCTACCCTATTCCGTAAAAGGAATGGACCTCGTTTTCGCGGGACTACTCACCGAGGCCACAAGCCAAATAGGAAAACATGACGTGAACGATTTGTGTTACTCCTTCATGCACACCGCATTCTGCATGGTGGCCGAAGTCACGGAACGAGCACTTGCCCACTCGGAAAAAAAAGAAGTCCTAGTAACCGGAGGCGTGGCCGCGTCCCGCGCACTCACTCACATTTTACAAAAACTCTGCGACGAACGCGGAGCAACCCTGCACGTGGTGCCGCGTGCATACGCGATGGACAATGGAGCCATGATCGCGTGGCAAACCCTCTTAGAACACCGCGGGGGGAGAAAACAGCGCATGGAAGATACGCAAGTGGAACAACGTTATCGCACGGATCACGTAGACATTTTCTGGTGAAT
>Ga0194121_10001022_pt1 | contig 48952 bp, 51 predicted proteins | sample TA2MahCa50mmetaG_FD_148609 | JGI IMG/M metagenome (GOLD analysis project Ga0194121, IMG submission 148609) | Freshwater microbial communities from Lake Tanganyika, Tanzania - TA2015020 Mahale Deep Cast 50m | ecosystem: Environmental > Aquatic > Freshwater > Lake | place: Tanzania: Lake...
CCCGGCCTCCTGTCCTCGCAGAGCCTGCGGATGTCGGCCGGGCACCCCCCGGCCGCCGACACCCTCGCCTCGCGCGCCGTGACGGAGACGGACAGGCCGTTGACTGCGACCATTTCGCGATTCGCTGCGATCAGCGCGGCGGTCAAGCAGCTCGGCTCGGAGCCCGTCGTCCACGCCAACGGCTATCCGGCGCGCGAGGCGCACGCGGTCGCGGATCGGCCGCAGAATTTCTATATGATCGGCTCGATGGGACTGGCCTCGAGCATTGGGCTCGGTGTCGCGACTGCGCTGACGCCTTCGGCGTCGTCGGCATCCGCACCGGCAACAGCCGCCGCGACGGCGGCGTCGCGAAGCACGGTTGTGTTCGATGGCGACGGGAACCTGCTCATGAACCTCGGGATTCTTCCGATGGTGGGCGCGCGACAGCCTTCGCGGTTCGTGCACGTCGTGTTCGACAACGAAGTGTACGGGTCCACCGGGAATCAGGGGTCGCCGGCGCCCGGCGTGAGACTCGATCACGTTGCCCTGGCGGCGGGGTACCGGACCGTGAGCGCTGTCACCACCGAAGATGAAGTCGCGGCGGCCATGGTGGCGGCGCTCGCCTCCGACGGGCCGCACTTCATTCTGGCGAAGGTCACGCCGGAGCAAGCCGACGCGCCGCGCATCGCGCACACGCCGGCGCAGATCCGCGATCGGTTCCGCGCGAGCCTCGCGGCCTCGGCATGAACGCCATCATTCTCGCGGCCGGCGTCGCGCGCCGGCTGGCGCCGCTGACCGACACGACGCACAAGGCCCTGCTGCCCGTCGGCGGGCGGCCGCTGCTCACGCGCATGCTCGCCGCGCTGACCGAGGCCGGGATCCGCGAGACCGTCATCGTCGTCGGGCACTGCGCCGACCAGGTCCGCGCGATCGGCGGCACGCGCCTCGGGCGCATGGCGATCCGTTACATCGAGAACCCGCAGTACACGAAGGGCTCGGGGCTCTCGCTCTACGCGGCGCGCGCGCACCTCGCGGAGCCCGCGGTGGTGATGGACGCCGACGTGCTGTTCCCGCGTGAGATGATCCGCCGGCTCCTCGCCATCCCCGCGCCGAGCGCCTTGCTCATCGACCGCGGGTTCAACGACACCGGCGAGGAAGTGAAGCTCTACACGCGCGGCGATCGCGTCATCGCGCTCGGCAAGAAGACCGTGCCCGAGGCCTTCGAGTCCGTCGGCGAGGGCGTCGGGTTCTTCAAGTGCGGCGCGGCCGCGGGGCCCGAGTTCGTGAGCGCGATGGAGCACGTCATCGCCACCGGCGACGGGCTCAACGAGTACGAGGACGCGCTCCACATCCTCCTGCAGCGCGTGCACGTCGGCTGGGTCGACGTGACGGGCCTGCCGTGGACGGAGATCGACTTCGTCGAAGACCTCCACCGCGCCGAGGACCAGGTCCTCCCGCGCGTGCGCGCGCTCGACCAGGAGCGGTGACGGCGCACACCGCCGTCATCTACCTCCCCGGCACCGCCGCTCTCGACGCCGCGTCGCTCACCGTCGCCGGCCGTCCCGTCGTCTTTCGCGCGATCGCCGGCGCCGTGCGCGCGGGGGCCGATCGCGTGCTCGTTCCCGTGGCCTTCCGCGAGCTCCTGACGCCCGCGTTCGCCTCCGCCCCGCGCGTCACACGCGCGGTGGAGTGGACGGACGCGACCACTCCGCCGCCCGGCGACGCCCTCCTGATCCCGGCAACGGCGGTCGCCGGCCCCGGCGCGATCACCGCGGTGATGGCCGCACGCGCGCGCGCCACGCAGGCGGCCGTCGTCCACCAGGCCGCACGCGAGGCCGGCATGCCCATCGTCGCTGCATCCGCACGCTTCATCGACGCGCTGTGGCCGTTGCTCGCCCCCGGCGCGGCCGTCGGTTCCGCGCTCGACGACGCGCTCTCGGCCGCGGCGGTGACACGCGTGGACGATCGGTCGCTCGTCCACGCGGTGCACGATGCCGACTCCGCGAAGGTCGGCGAGCGGCGCCTCTACACCACGCTCGGCAGCGCCATCGACACGCCGTTCGACACGGCCTTCCACCGGCGCTTCTCGCGCCACGTGAGCCGGCTCGCCGTCGCGCTCGGCATCACGCCCAACACGATCACGCTCGCGAGCCTCCTCGTCGGCCTCATGGCGACCGCGATCCTCTGGCGCGCGACGCCGCTCCAGGCCGCCGCCGGCCTCGTCGTCTACGCGATCGCGGTGATCCTCGATCACGCGGACGGCGAGGTGGCGCGGCTGACGCTGACCGAGTCCGCGATCGGCGAGTGGCTCGACATCGTCGTCGACACGGTCATCCACGCCGGCGTCGTGCTCGCGCTCGGCGCGACGAGCGCCGCCGTCACCGGGCAGGGCATCGGGCTCGGGATCGCGGCCGCGCTCGGCATCGTGGCGAGCGCGGTGGTGATGAAGATCTGGCCGGGGCTCGCGATGCCGGACCGGCTCGGCGCGGCGATCGCCGGCGTCGGCAACCGCGACGGCTTCTACGCGATGCTGATCGGGTTCATTCTCGTGCACGCGCTCCGGCCGGACGCGCTGCCCTGGCTGATGATCCTCGTCGCGGCCGGCGCTCACGCGTACTGGGTGGGCCGGGTGCTGTACCGCCTCACGCGCGGCGCGTGAGGTTACGCGGCGGGCGCCGTGTTGGTGAGGAGCCAGTACTCCTTCACCGCCTTGATGTGCGCGAGGAAGTCCTGCGAGGACACGGGCTTCGCGATGTAGCTGTTCGCGCCCGAGTCGTAGCTCGCGGCCATGTCCTCGGCGCGCTCCGAGGTGGTGAGCATGATCACCGGGATCGTCTTGAGTCGCTCGTCGCCCTTCACCCGGCGCAGCACCTCGTGCCCGTCGACCTTGGGGAGGTGGATGTCGAGGAGGATCAGCTCGGGCCGGGGGTCCGGCGGAGTCTTCGCGGCCTGGTGGCGGTCGAGGAACGCCAGGGCTTCGGCCCCGTCCTTCGCCCACACGACCTGGGCGGCGGGGGGTCGTTCCGGAGGGCTTTCAGCGTGAAGACCGCGTGGTCCGGGTTGTCTTCGACGAGCAGGACGGTGGGTGCCATGCTCGTCTGTTCGGCACGGAAACGACCCTCCTTTAGGTAGTTCTTTCCGGGTGGCGCCGGGCGAAGACCGAGCGGAAGCCGAAGTAGAGCACCGCGTCCTTCATGTTCGAGATGAAGCGCTTGGCCGGGTGCATCCCGGGATCGGTCACGTACTCGAGCGTGAGGCTCACCCGCTCCTCGTCCTCGCCGAGCGGCGTGATCTTGTGCCAGAGCGTGTCGCCGTTGAAGAGCACGAGCGTGCCCGGCTCGGTCGCGATCGTGAACTCGCGCCGGCGCGCGGGATCGTCCTTGTGGATCTGGCAGACGAGACGGCTCGACGAGCGTTCCACCAGCCCGACCAGCACCGTGTAGCGCGCGCCCTTGTAGTACGAGGTGTCGAAGTGGAAGCCCATGTGATCGCCGGGCTCCGTGTAGTAGTAGAGCGCGCACGAGTGCGGATCGTTCTCCGGGCAGCGGTCGGCGGGCGCGCCCGTCACCGTGCGCACGAAGTCGAGGAACGCCCCCGAGCGATAGAGCGTCAGGATCGCGGGCGCGTGCTCGCGCAGCGTGTAGTAGCTGACCGAGCCGCCCTTCTTGTGCCCGGGCAGGTAGTTGCGGTTGACGGCGGCGCGCTGCTGCCGCACCTCCTCGACCATCGGCGCGATCACCGAGTCGGGGAACAGCCGCTCGAAGTACACGAACTCGTTCTGCGCGAGGTACGTGGCGCGCACGGTGCCGAGGTCGAGCGAGGCCAGCGTGCGCGCGATCTCGTCGGCGACGGGCGGCAGCAAGGCAGTCGGCATGGAACCGCATGTTACACTGGCCCTCGCGCAATCCCGACGTAGCTCACCACGCAAGGGAGGGGCCCCCCGTGGGATCCGTTCGAGTCGCGATCATCGGCGTGGGCAATTGCGCCTCGGCGCTGGTTCAAGGCGTCCACTACTACCGCTCGGCTCCCGAAGACGCGTTCATCGCCGGCCTCATGCACCCGCGCGTCGGCGACTATCACGTCGGCGACATCGAGTTCTCCGCCGCCTTCGACATCGACGTGAACAAGGTCGGGCGCGACCTCTCCGAGGCGATCTTCGCGAAGCCGAACAACACCGTGACCTTCGCCGACGTCCCGGCGCTCGGCGTCCCCGTCCATCGCGGCATGACCCACGACGGGCTCGGCCAGCACCTGGCGCAGATGATCACGAAGGCGCCCGGCAGCACCGCCGACATCTCCGGCATCCTGCGGGAGACGCGGACCGACGTGGTCGTCAACTTCCTGCCCGTCGGCAGCGAGATGGCGACGAAGTGGTACGTCGAGCAGGTGCTCGAGGCGGGCTGCGCGTTCGTGAACTGCATCCCGGTGTTCATCGCGCGCGAGGAGTACTGGCAGCGGCGCTTCGAGGATCGCGGGCTGCCGATCGTGGGCGACGACGTGAAGAGCCAGGTGGGCGCGACGATCGTCCACCGCGTCCTCACGCGCCTCTTCATGGAGCGCGGCGTGCGGCTCGACCACACGAGCCAGCTCAACGTCGGCGGCAACACCGACTTCTACAACATGCTCGAGCGCGAGCGTCTCATGTCGAAGAAGATCTCGAAGACCGACGCGGTGCGCTCGCAGCTCGGCCACGCATTGCCGCCGGACGACGTCCACATCGGCCCGAGCGACTACGTGCCGTGGCTCGCCGACCGCAAGTGGGCGCACATCCGCCTCGAGGGACGAGGCTTCGGCGATCAGCCCATCAACGTCGAGCTCAAGCTCGAGGTGTGGGACTCCCCCAACTCCGCCGGGGTCGTGATCGACGCCATCCGCACCTGCAAGATCGCGCTGGACCGCGGGCTCAAGGGCGCGCTCCGCGCGCCGTCGGCCTGGCTCATGAAGTCACCGCCCGAGCAGTGGGCCGACGACGTGGCCCGCGTCCGGCTCGAGCGCTTCATCGCGGGCGAAGAATAGGGATCCTTCCCCGTTGTCGCTGATGTCGCAGCTCGGCCGCGCCTTGCGCGGCATCGTTCGCCTCTGCTGCCTCCGGCCGCGCGTGACCGTGCTGATCGCGCTCCTCCTCTCCGCGCTCTCGGTCGCGTACAGCGTCCGGAACATGGGCTTCAAGACCGACCAGTCCGAGCTCCTCCCGCGCACGACCTTCATCGAGCGCTACGCCCACTTCGAGCGGGAGTTCGGCGCCCTCGACGACCTCGTGATCGTGGTCGAGGCGCGCTCGCTGCCCGAGGCCCAGGCGTACGCGGCGCGGCTCGTCCACGAGCTCCGCGTGCGCTCGGCGCCGCTCACGCAGCTCACGTACAAGATCGACCTCAAGCAGTTCGAGGGCCGCGAGCTCCTCTACCTGTCGAAGGAGCGGCTCACGGAGATCCGCGAGAAGGTCTTCGACTACCAGGAGTTCATGGAGGCGTTCGCGGCGCGGCCGAGCCTCGACCAGCTCGTCGACGGCATCGCGACGCAGATCGCCAACGCCTTCGTCGCGAGCTTCTTCAACATCGGCCTGAGCGATCAGAAGTCGACGGTCGACCTCCGCTTCATCGACGACCTCGTCAACCAGATCGGCTCCCGCCTCGACCGGCCCACCCCGTACCGCTCGCCGTTCGGCGCCCTGTTCACGGTGGGCGGGATCGACGAGACGGCGGCCGGGTACTTCCTGTCCGAGGACCGCAAGCTGCTCTTCATCCTCACCCGCCCGCGGACCGAGGAAGGGAGCTTCACGGGCAACCGGGAAGCGATCGCATCGATCCGGCGCACGGTCCGCGCGATCGCCCCGGACTTCCCCGGCGTGCGCGTCGGCGTCACGGGCAAGCCCGCGCTGGCGAGCGACGAGATGACCGCCGCGTTCCGCGACAGCGAGATCGCCGGCATCCTCTCGTTCGCGCTGACGCTGGTCCTGCTGCTCATCGCGTTCGTGCGGCCGCTCAAGCCGCTCGTGATGCTCGCGGTGCTCGCGATGAGCATGGGCTGGGCCATCGGCCTCGCCACGCTCTGCGTCGGGCACCTGACGCTCTTCTCCGTGATGTTCATCTCGATCGTCACGGGCATCGGCATCGACTACGGGATCTACTTCCTCTTCCGCTACGAGGAGGAAGTGTTCCTCGGCCGGAGCGTGCGCGAGGCGATCGAGACGACGGCACGCCGCAGCGGCGCCGGCATGCTCATGGGCGCCCTCACCGCGGCCGGCACGTTCTTCGTGCTGATGCTGACGGAGTTCCGCGGGCTCCAGGAGCTCGGCTTCATCGCCGGGATCGCGATCCTGCTGTCGTGGATCGCGATGATGACGGTGTTCCCGGCGCTCGTGATCCTCATCGACCGGCGCCGCGGGGACCGCGTGGGGCGGACCATGCCGCGCGCGATGTCGCTCGAGCACGTCCGCGTCCCGCTGCTCGAGCACGTCGCCGGCCACAGCCGGACGGTGCTGACCCTCGCGGTGATCCTGACGGCGCTCGCGCTCTGGGGCGCGAGCTACGTGAGGTTCGACTACAACCTCCTGAACCTCCAGTCGAAGCGGACCGAGTCCGTCGTGTGGGAGCGGCGGATTCTCGAGACCGCCGGCCGCTCGGGATTCGCCGCGCTCGCGAGCGCGGGGTCGCTCGAGGAGCTGCGCGCGAAGCACACCGCGTTCTCGAAGCTCGGCAGCGTGTCGGAGGTCGACTCGGCGCTGCTGCTCGTTCCCGACGAGCAGCCGGCGAAGCGCAAGATCATCGCGGACATCGCGCCGATCATCGCGCCCGTCCGCGTCGGGCGGCCGCGGCCCGTCGACATCGAGCGGCTCACGCAGGCGCTCGAGACGTTGCACCGCCGGCTCGGCATCGCGGCGAACGAGGCGCCCGAGGGCGCCGCCAAGACGAAGCTCATCACGACGACGACCAACATCCAGCGGGTGATCCTCAAGCTGCGCCAGAGCGACCGCGCGCAGACGACGCCGCCCCTGTCACTCCTGCAGTACCAGCTCTACCGGGACTTCGTCGGGAACTTCCAGCGGCTGCAGGACAACATCTACCCGCGCGACGTCGGGTTCGACGACCTGCCGGAGGAGATCCGCAAGAAGTTCGTCGCGCCGAGCGGGCTGTTCCTCCTCCGCATCAATCCCGCCGTGGACATCTGGGAGCTCGAGGGCGCGCGCCGCTTCGTCCGCGAGCTCCGCGGCGTCGATCCCGACGTGACGGGCACGCCGGTCATCACGTACGAGACGATCCTGCTGATGGAGCGCTCGTACCGGCAGGCGACCATCTACGCGATCATCCTGGTCGTGGCGGTGAACTACTTCATGATCCGGCGCGTGCGCGAGACGTTGCTCTCGGTGATCCCGCTCGCGCTCGGGCTCCTGTGGATGATGGGGCTGATGCCGCTCTTCGGGCTGAAGTTCACGATGGGCAACATCTTCGGCCTGCCGCTCATCATCGGCACGGCGGCGGAGTTCGGCCTCAACGTCGTGCTGCGCTTCATGGAGGACCGCGACCACGGCGGGCCGCTGCTCTCCCGCAGCACCGTCATGGCCGTGCTCGTCAACGGGCTCACGACGATCGCCGGCTTCGGCAGCATGATGGTCGCCGATCACCGCGGGATCTTCGGGCTCGGCCTGCTGCTGACGATCGGGATCGTCACGACCCTGATCGCGTCGCTCGCGGTGCTGCCGGCGGTGCTCCGTCTGATGCCCACGCCCCACGCGCCGCCGCCGCCCGCGCCGCGCGTGGAGACGAGCGAAGCCGCCACGTCCCGCTAGGCCTCGCCGGCGCGCTCCACTTCGACCAGGTTGGAGTGGAACGCCGGGCCGCCCCCCATATCCGCCACGCGGTCACTCGTCAGAACATTCACGTTCCTGCCGCCCGGCTGGAAACGGTGCCACCAGATTCCCTCGATCACCACGACGCCGGACTGCGTCGCGTCCGTCACGTGGACCGCGAAGAGCGCGCTGCCGCGGTCGTTGAACACGCGCGCGCGATCGCCCTCCGCGAGTCCCCGGCGCGCGGCATCATGCGCCGCCATGAACACGCGCGGCCCCTGCTGGCGGCGGCGGAGCAGGTCCGACTGGCTGAAGGACGAGTTCAGGAAGAAGCGGTTCGGCGGCACGATGCACTGCAGCGGATAGCGCGCGGCGAGCTCGGTGTTCGCGGGGCCTTCGCTGAGCGGCACCCATGTCGGCAGCGCCGGCAGCCCGCGGCGCTCCAGCCGAGGCACGAAGAACTCCACCTTGCCCGACGGCGTCGGCGCCCCGTCGGCGAACGGCAGATACGGGTCGGGGATGTCGAGGCGCGCCCAGCCGTCACGCTCGAGCCGCTCGTAGCTGATCCCCCGGACGTACGCACCGCTCTTCGCGAGGAACTCCCGGATGAGCGCCTCCTCGCTCTGCGCGTAGTGCTCCGTCGCGACGCCGAGCTTCCGCGCGAGGCCGCCGAACACCGTCCAGTTCGAGCGGGCCTCGCCCGGCGGCGGCAGCACGGGCCGCGCGAGCTGCAGCGTGAACTGGCCGTAGGACTCGTAGAGATCGAGGTGCTCGAGCGACACCGTCGCGGGCAGGACGATGTCCGCGTAGTGCGCGGTATCCGTGAGCACCTGCTCGTGCACGACCGTGAAGAGGTCCTCGCGCGCGAGGCCTTTCAGCACGAGCGACTGGTTCGGACACACCGCCGCCGGGTTCGAGTTGTAGACGTAGAGTGACCGAACCGCCGGCGCCATCTCCGGGTCCGTCAGCGCGCGGCCGAGCTGGATCATGTTGACGCTGCGCGGCGCGCGGCCCTTCGGCGCCAGGTCCTCGCGCATGAGGACGTTGAAGTTGAACGTGTACGCGCTGCTCGACGACAGCAGCGCGCCGCCGTGCGGATCGGCGTACGCGCCGGTCAGCGCGGGCAGGCACGCCAGCGTCCGGCACGTCATCCCGCCGTTGTCGTGGCGCGAGATGCCGATGCCGATCCGGATGAACGAGCGCTTCGTCGCGCCGTAGCGTCGCGCGAACGCGACGAGCGTGTCCGCCGACAGGCCGGTGATCTTCGCGGCCCACTGCGGCGTGAAGTCACGCACGTGCCGCGCCAGCTCGGCGAAGCCGTGCGTCGCGCGCTCGATGTAGGCACGGTCGATCAGGCCGTCCGCGATGAGCACGTGCATCATCGCGAGCGCGAGCGCGCCGTCGGTGCCGGGCCGGACCATCACGTGCTCGTCCGCCTGCTCCGCCGTCGGCGTGCGGTAGGGGTCGATGCAGACGACATAGGCACCCCGCGCGCGCGCCTGCTTGACCAGCGTCATCACGTTGATCGACGAGTAGGCGGCGTTGATGCCCCACAGCACGACGAGGTCGCTGCCGACCATCTGGGTGGAGTCGTTGCCGGTCACCGTGCCGAGGGTCGCGCGCCAGCCGGCGTACGCGGTCTCCACGCAGATCGTCCGATGCAAGCGGCTGGCGCCGAGCGCGTTGAAGAGCGGATGCCCGGCGAAGTACTGCACCTGGCCCATCGTACCCGCGTAGGAGAACGGAAGGATCGCCTCGGCGCCGCTCTCCGCGATGATCGACCGCCACCGCGTGGCGATCGTGTCGAGCGCTTCGTCCCACGAGATCGGGACGAAGTCGCCGCGTCCCTTGAACATGGGGGCCCCACTCCCGGAGGACCCCCAAACTCCCTTTGGCCCGACGCGCTTCAGCGGACGCAGCACACGGAGCGGCGAGTGCACGCGCTCGGCGTACTCGCGCACCTTGCCGCAGATCACGCCCTGCGTGAACGGATGCTCGGGGTTGCCGGTGACGTCGACGAGCCGGCCGTTCTCGACGGTGACGACGAGCGAGCACGCCGACGGACAATCGTGCGGGCACACGGAGAGCATCGTCGCCGGTACGTTATCATGCGTGAGTGCCCCGTCTGTTCAGCCCCTTCCGGTCGCCCGCCGCCCGGCGACTCGCGGTGCTCTTCGCCGTCGTCTACTTCTCGCAGGGCATGTACTACGTGATCGTCCAGCCGCTGAACCTCACGCTGAAGGAGCGCCTCGGTCTCACGGCGACCCAGGTCGCGACGTTCGGGACGATCACGCTCATTCCCTGGGTCATCAAGCCCGTCTACGGGCTCCTGTCCGACGCGGTGCCGCTTTTCCGGCGCCGGCGCAAGAGCTACTTCATCATCATGTCGTCGCTGGCTTCGGTCGCGGGACTCACGCTCGCGGCCGACCCGACGCCGACCTACTGGACACTGGCGGTGTTCGTCACGTTGATGGCACTGGGCGTGGCGTTCACCGACGTGCTGACCGACGCGATGATGGTCGAGAACGGCAAGCCGCTCGGCCTCACGGGCGCGTTCCAGTCGATCCAGTGGGCGGCGATCAACGCCTCGTCGATCATCGTCGGCCTCGCCGGCGGCTACTTCGCGCAGCAGCGCTACCCGCAGGGCGCGTTCCTCGTCGCCGCGATCTTCCCGCTGGTCGCGCTGCTCATGATGACCTTCTTCGTCCACGAGGCGCCGTCGAAGTCGCGGCGAGAGGAGCTGCACGCGGCGTGGACGGGCATCAGGCGGGCGGTCACCGACCGCACGATGTGGGTGGTGGCCGGCTTCATCTTCTTCTGGGCGTTCAGCCCGTCGATCGGGATTCCGCTCTTCTACTATCAGACCGACACGCTGAAGTTCAGCCAGCAGTTCATCGGCATGCTGAGCTCGTCGGCCGCGGCGGCGATGATCGTCGGCTCGCTGGGCTACGCGCCGCTCTCGCGCCGCTACTCGCTCCAGCGCATCATCGTGGTCTCGATCGGCGTCGCGACGGTGGGCACCCTCGCCTACCTCCTCTACAACGACTGGAAGTCGGCGCTCATCATCGACGTGACGTTCGGCGGCGTCAGCATGATCATCCAGCTCGCGTTCCTGGACCTCGCGGCGAAGGCCTGTCCCGAGAATGCGGAGGGCACGTTCTTCGCGCTGCTCATGTCCGTCTACAACCTCGGCGTGCAGGGCTCGCAGATCACCGGCAGCTTCCTCTACGACAAGATCGGCTACACGCCGCTGGTCCTCATCTCGGCGGCGATGACCGCCGCAGCGTGGCTGCTCGTCCCGCTCGTCAACATCCCGGCCATCGAGGGCCGCGCGCGCCTGGCCGGGCCGCCGCCCGAAGCCGTCCCCGCCGCTCACTGACGTGGCGATCGACGAAGCCCCCGCGCCCGAGGCCGAGCTCAGCGCGTTCCGCAAGTGGACGACCACCGCCTCGGTGATGCTCGTCACCGTGATGCAGGTGCTCGACGTCACGGTGACGAACGTCGCGCTGCCGCACATCCAGGGCTCGCTCTCCGCCGGCGTCGACGAGGTCTCGTGGGTGCTGACCTCCTATCTCGCCGCGAACGCCGTGATCCTCCCCGCCACGAGCTGGCTCGCGGAGCGCCTCGGCCGCAAGCGCTTCTTCCTGATCTGCACCGTGGGGTTCACGGCGGCGTCGGTGCTCTGCGGGCTCGCGCCGAACATCACCACGCTCCTGATCGCGCGGATGCTGCAGGGCATCGGCGGCGGACCCTTGATGCCGCTCTCGCAAGCGATCATGTGGGAGATCTTTCCGCTGCGGCAGCGCGGGATGGCGATGGCCGCGTGGGGCATGGGCATCATGATGGCGCCGATCTTCGGCCCGACGCTCGGCGGCTGGATCTCCGACAACTGGTCGTGGCGGTGGATCTTCTACGTCAACATCCCCATCGGCTTCATCGGGTTCCTCGTCTCGAGCGCGGTGCTCTTCGATCCGCCGTACCTGCGCCGCGCGTTGCGCGTCGACGGGCCCGGCCTCGTGCTGATGGCCATCGGGTTCCTGTCGCTCCAGCTCTTCCTCGACCAGGGCGAGCGCAACGAGTGGTTCGAATCGTGGGCGATCATCGCGCTGGCGCTGAGCGCGACCGCCGCGCTGTTCGCGTTCCTGATCCGCGAGCTCACGACCGACGAGCCGATCCTCGACCTGAGCGTCTACGCGGACCGGAACTTCGCGGCGGGCAGCCTGATCATGCTCGTCGTCATGGTCGGGTTCTTCTCGAGCATGGTCCTCCTCGCGCTCTTCACGCAGAAGGTGCTGGGGTACGACGCGTGGACGTCGGGCCTCGTGCTGGCGCCGGGTGGCGTCGGCAACCTGATCTCGCTCCTCATCGCCGGCCGGCTCATCACGCGCATCGACCAGCGCGCACTGCTCGCGCTCGGCTGCGTGCTGAACGCGATGTCCACGTGGTGGATGTCCGAGGTGACGATCACGGTCGACTACTGGTCACTCGCGTGGCCGCGCTTCGTGCAGGGCGTGGGCGTGGGCTTCATCTTCGTGCCGCTGAACACGGTGGCGCTGGCGAACATCCAGCGCGAGAAGATGGGCAACGCGACGGTGCTGCTGAACGTGGTGCGCAACCTCGGCGGCGGCATCGGCGTCGCCGTGATGGCCACGCTGCTCGCGCGCCGCGGTCAGGGGCACCAGAGCGCCATGGTGGCGCACGTCCAGGCCGGCGACGCCGAGACGATGGAGCGTCTGCGCGCGTGGACGTCCCACTTCGCCGCGCAGGGCGCCGACAGCTTCACGGCCGAGCGCCGCGCGATCGGCGCGCTCTATCACGAGGTGACGCAGCAGGCCCAGCTCCTGGCGGTGGCCGACGTCTTCTGGCTCTTGTTCGTGCTGTTCTGCACGTCGCTGTTCCTGCTGCCGCTGCTCCGCCGCGTGCGGATGTTGCCGCCGAGCCGCACGTCGGCGCGCGAGGCGTCCGCCCCGGCCGCCGTGCACGCGGAGTGAGAGTCCGGGTGACTGTATCTCATTCACGGCATTGGCAGCACTCTCGGCTATCTCTACAGTGCGTAAATGGAGCTGCGGTTCTACATCGATCCGGAAACTGGAGAGCCGCACATTTACAAGCATGATGTCGAGGAGCAAGATGTCGAGGATGTACTCGGCGACCCTCTGGAGGATCGGGCACGGCGCGATGGCGCACGTCGCCCTCGGCCACACGCGTACAGGAAGGTACTTGCGGGTGGTTTACGTTCCGGACGAGGGAAGGAGGTCGGCGTTCGTGATCACGGCGTATCCGGTGAGCTTCAAGGTGGTGCGCGCGTTGCGCCGACGGCACGGGAGAGGGTCGTGACCGTATCCAGGTTTCCTCCGGGATGGGACGAAGAGCGAGTGCGCCGCGTCCTCGAGCACTATGAAGGGCAGTCGGAAGCCGAGGCCGTTGCCGAGGACGAAGCTGCGTATGAATCGACGACACACACCATGATGGCCGTGCCGGTGGAACTCGTCCCGGCCGTACGCGAGCTCATCGCCCGGCACAGCGCGGAGTAGCTCGGAGCTTATCCCGAGGCGCGAGTCGAGGAGTCCTTCGACGTCGCCGAGAAGATGCCGCGGGTCATCAGCGCGTTCGCCTGCTTCGCGCGGCGGTCGTAGATCTCGGCGCGGGCCACGTGGACCGCACGGTTGTCGGAGGCGGCCGCCGCCCAGTCGATGAGGTGGCCGGCCAGACGGAGGTCGCCCTCCTCGGCCAGCTCGCGAGCGCGCGCCACCAGCGCATCCACGCCGCCCGCGAGGGAGGCCACCTCGCGCGCGATCGACGCGTGCGGCGCCGGCTGCAGATGCGACGGCACGCCGTCCCACCAGCCGCCGTAGAGCCGCCAGATGTTGCGCACGACGTACTCCGGATCGTCGTAGACCGCGGAGAGGTACGGACGATCGGCGAGATGCGCCGGCGGACGCACCTCCGCGAGGATCTGATCGAGCGTCGCGCCGGCGTTCATGCGCGCGACGGTTTCGTTGACCAGGTGCTCCAGCCATTGCGCGGTGTCGTCCAGCGCCTGCCGCACACGCGCCGCGCCGAAGATCGGCACGCCGTGGCCGGGTACCAGGATCTCGGGCTCGCGCGCCGCCATCGCGCGCAGCGCCGCCGCCCACTCCGCCGCGTAGCGCTGCACCTTCTGCGGATTGCCCGCGTTCGGCGACACCCAGATGAAGAGATCGCCCGTGAACAGCACGCGGTGCGCCGGCCACCAGATCCACGTGTGGTCGTCGGTCTCCCCGCGCCCGTGGACCAGCTCGAGGGTGACGTCGCCGGCGGAGAACCGGAGCGTGTCGTCGTAGACGAGGTCCGGATAGTCGTACTCGCGCGGCCACGTCGGCGGGATCGAGAACTGGCGCGCGTTGATCTGCGCGTTCCAGTCCGCCGTCGCCTTGTAGCGGTCGAAGCGCGCGGCGACCGCGCGATGCCCGACGATGCGCGGCCGCGCCCAGCTTTTCGAGCGCGCCTCGTCGAGGAACGGCGGCATCCCGCACGCGTGGTCGGCGTGGCCGTGCGTGTAGATCGCCGCATGCACCGGCGCGGGATCGATCGTGCGGACCGCGGCGAACGTCTTCGCCCGCGCCTGGTAGTTGCTGGTGTCGATCAGCACCAGCCCCGCGCCCGTGCGCAGCACCGACACGTTGGCGAACGCGTGGAGGAACACGAGGCCCGGGGCGAGCTCCTCGGAGGACCCCGTCGGCTTCCAGAGCTCCCGCGGATCGACCTCGCCGCTCCAGAACTTCCCGGCGAGGTCGCGGATCGCGCCCACGGTCAGTCCGTGATCGAGCGGTAGATCTCCACCTCGACGGCGCCCTCGACCAGACCTTCCTTCTCGCGCCGCGCGCGGTACTCCGCGAGGATCGGATTCTTGCGGTGGGCGTCGAACGCGGCGTCGTCCTTGTACTGCTCGTAGAACATGAACGCCTCGGGATCCTTCGACGACCGATGCGGGCGGTACACGAGACACCCGGGCTCGGCCTTCCGCACCGCCGCCACCTGCTCCCTGAGCAGCGCGGCGAGCGCGTCGCCCTTCCCCTTCGCCGCCCGGAGCTTCGCCACCACCGTCAGCACGTCAGCCATCGGTCGACTCTCCTTTCGATTCCCAGCGCTCGGCATGGTGATACGCGCGCCTGAGCCACCGCAGCGCGCGCGAGACATCTTCCGGCGAGTCCACGTCCATCTCGATCCACCCGCGGCTCGCGAAGCGGCGGTGCGGTCTCAACCCCGACTCGCGCAGCGCGCGCGCCTGGTCGACGGGACTCAGCCGGATCCAGAGGTCGTGCTCTTTCTCGCGCAGCGGAAAGCAGGCGAAGAGCTGCTCGCCCAGGAAGTAGCCCCAGCGTCCGAACATCGGCGTGATCTTGACGCCGGGCCACTCGCCGATCGCGGTGTTGAGCCGGCCGCCGGCGCCGCTGCCGCCGGCCTTCAGCGTGCGGCGGAGCCTGCGTCCATGCCCCATGCCGCGGAAGCGACGCGGCGCCTGCGCCATGGGAACGATGTTACGGCCACACCTGCGTGTAGGCGAATCGCGCGCGCTCGCTCATCGGAAAGTGCGCGTCGTATTCCGCGCGCAGCGTCTTCATGTGGTCGGAGGCGATGAAGCGTCGATACGTGGCCTCGTCCTGCACCTCGTAGACGGCCATGTACTGGTACTTGTCCTCACCGTCGAGCGCCTTGTAGCGATGCGCGCTCACCATGCCGGGGAACTGGAGCGCCTGCGGGCAGTGCTCGTCGTTGTACCACGTGTTGAACGCGGCGTCCTTGTCGGCGGGAATCGTGGCCTTCACGATGAACAGCACGGTCGCCATACGGCCTCCTTTGCGACGAGCCGCCTTCCGACTCCGCGTGTGGCCGTCAAGAGGCGACGCCGTACTTCACGCGGCGGTTGTGGCGGCCCTTGTTGTCGATCTTCAGGATGCGCAGCGGACGCGAGCGTCCGGTGGACGCGAGGTGGGTACCGCCGCAGGCCTGCCGGTCGAGGCCGACGATCTCGACGATGCGGATCATCCCGTCCGGCGACGGCGGCGGCGCGACCGAACGGCTGCGGAGGAGACCGGCCTGCGTTTCGGCTTCGGCGCGCGGGACCCAGGCGTAGCGCACCGGCAAGTCCTGGCGGATGGCGTCGTTCAGCGCGCCCTCGAGCGCGCGGAGGCGATCGTTGTCGACGTCCGGCAGATCGAAGTCGCAGCGCGCGGTGCCGTCGTCGCCGAGCTGGGCGCCGGTGAGCAGCGCGCCGTTGAATTGTTGATACACGAGCGCGTTGAGCACGTGCGCGCCGGTGTGGAGCTCGGTCTGCGCCGCCCGGAAGCCGGCGTCGACGGTCGTCTGCACCGTGCCGGCCGGCTCGACGGGCTCGGCGAGCAGGTGCCACAGCGTCCCGTCGATCGTCTCGAAGCCGGTCACGCGCGTCTCGCCGGAAGCCCACGCGAGCCGCCCGCGATCCGCGAGCTGACCGCCGCCGCCCGGGTGGAACGGGCTCCGCTCGAGCACGACGGCGCCGGGCCGCGCCGCGAGGATGGCGGTGTCGAGCGAGAGCACGTCGGGATGGTCGTGGCAGAAGTAGCGGGACATGCGTCAGATCATAGGGTAGTATCCCAGCCGCGATGAAGGTGCTCTTCACCGCCCTGGTGATGCTGTACCTCGTGCTCGACGTCACCCACCCCGGCCTGCCCGGCGCCGTGAGCGTCGACCCCGAAGACTCGGTCGAGGTCGTCCGGCTCCAGCGCACGCCGTCGGCGATGCCGCGCACGCTGGCAGCCCTGCCCGAGCCGGGCGTCCCGCTGCCGCGTGTCTCGCGTGCCGCCTTCCACAACGGGCGCGTGCCGCGGGGGCCCTTCACGCCCGCTCCGCTCCACGTCATCCGGCGTCTTCCGCCGGACGCTTCCGCATCCGACGAAGGCTGAGGCCGGGCGCCGCGCGCGCTCGATCTTCATCCTTCGCCGAATGAGGAGCTCGAATGGTGGACGACGACAGCGATCCCGGCCGCGGCATGCGGGTCCTGATCGTGGACGACGACGACGTGGTCCTCGAAGTGTTCGCCGACATGGTGGCGGCGCTGGGCGCCGACGTGACGACCGCGACGTCGGTGGCCGAGGCGCGACCGATGCTGACGACCTTCAGACCCACGCTCGTCATCACCGACGTCTACATGCCCGGTGAGAACGGCCTCGTCATGCGCGCGGAGGTGCGTCACTGGAATCCGTCGGTGCCCGTCGTCGCGCTGACCGGTGCCGGTGACGCGGAGGTGCAGCCGGACGCCGGGTTTGCCCACGTCTTACGGAAGCCCGTGGTGCTCGACACGCTGGCCGCCATCTTGAAGACCGTCCCGCGCTAGGGAGGGTCTCCGTCACAGCCGCTCGAACGTGGCGCCGCGAAGCGCGGCCGGATCCGCGACCATCGCGCTCGCCTCGAGGATCTCGATCCCAGCCGGTCGATTGTGCGCGTCGTAATCCAGCGCGATGTCGTCATGCACGTGGCGGCTCGCGACCGGCGTGTCCTTGAAGCGGATGTAGAGAGCATCGACGCGCTCGTCGTAGGTGATCTTCATGCGGCGACGGCGTCGTCGAGCGGCTTCGTCCTGACGAGGTAGCCGTACACCGTCACGACGACGAGCGCCGTCGGCTCGTCGAAGAACACCACGCGGACCTGCTTGGTGTCGCCGCCCGCGCGCTTGGGGCACGGAGAGTTCTTGCGGCATTCGACCCGGCCGGGGATCTGGCGGTGCCACTTCTCGGTGCGGATGGCGGCGATGATCTCGTCGAGCGTGACGCCGCGGCTGTCGGCGTAGGCCAGCACGTGCTCGGAGAAGACGATCAGCTTGTCGTCGATCACCGCGGCGGAGTCTGCCACCCGCCGCGCAGGTCCGCTAGAGTGCTCTTTTGATACAGCCCTTGTCTTAGAGGGCAGATTGGCTCGCTCGCGCGCGTGCTCGATCGTGAGCGCACAGATGTGTCCTTCGGCATCGACGTCGAGCTGCGTATCCTCGTCGAAATCCTTCGTCTCGACGATGCCCTCAGCCTTCAACGCGATGTAGAGGGTGTCGGGTCCAGAAAATACGCGATCTTCATCGTTTTCGGCGTTTCGGCGGTCGCTTCCGGCGACCCGAGGGCGAATCCGGCAGTGCCGCGAGCAGGCTCCTGAAATCGGGGTGTTGGCTAAGCGCCACCCACTCCCAGCCAATCTCGGCGAGCGGCACGACGGCAGCGATCGGCCGTCGGCCCTTGGTGACGACGAGGATCTCGTTGCCCAGGCCCGCGGCATAGGACGTCAGTGGTTCGACGGTCGACGAGAGCTCCATGCGCTTCATATCGTCAGCGTCCGTACGCCGTGGCCAGCCGTTTGCGGCGCTTCGCCCTGGTTTTCCCGGAGAACCTGCGCTTCATCTCGTCCAACGAGAGCCTTTTCCCCGCCGCGAATCGAGCACGCGACCTCGCGAGCATGCGCATGAAGTCAGCGTTACAGCTCAGCGCCAGGGTCTCGCGATCCACACCTCTGAGCGGGACGAGGGCGAGCACGGGTCGGCGGCGCTTCGTCAGGACGACGACGTCCTCTCCGAGTTCGGCAACGTACTCGGCGAGCGGCCTCACTGCGGACGAAAGGGTCATCTGTTCCACAACCGTAGCTCCTTGCCGCCCATGATAACGACGTTCCCGCGCTTCCGGCCAATCCCCGTGATCCGAACCACGTTCGTGGCGGTTACTTCATAGAAGACTCTCAGATTCTGAACGCGAAGCTCCCACTCCGCCAACGGGTTCGGGCGAAGGCGCTTGCGATTCCGCGTTTCAACGAGCGGCTGGTGCACGAGCTGGGCGCCGATTGCATCGAAGACGAGCGACCGCTCACGGGCGGTCAGGTGGTCGAGATGACCAGATACGGCTTCATCGAACTCGATGTCGTACGGCACTCACGGCGACCGAAGCGCCTAACCAGATGCCTGAGAATGTCCAAAGATCGATACGCTGCCCTCCCGGCCGGGCAACGCGTCGCGTAATATGAGGCCCAGGCGCCGGGCACCCACACGCGCCAGTCCCAGCTCGAAAGGACCGATCGAATGCCGAGCCGTGTCACCCACGCGCCCGTCGAAGGCGCCGCGAAGCTCTTCACCCAGGAGTTCAACGACTACCTGGTGACGCTCCACGACGCGCTGGACGGCCGCGCGCGCCAGCTCCGCGCCGCGCGCGAGACGCTGCTGCGAAGCGCCCTGGATGGCACGCCGGTGACGCACCTCCCGCCGAGAGAGGCGACGACCGGCACCTGGAAAGTGCCGCCGGTGCCCGCGGATCTGGAAAAGCCCGGCATCGAGATCTCCGGCCCGTGCTCGATCACGTCGATGTTCATCAACGCGCTGAACCCCGGCCTCGAGGGCGAGCGCGCCGCCGGCGACCTGGACGACGACGAGGACAGCGGCGGCCATCGCCTCATCGACACGGTCAACTCCGCGCTGAACCGGCTGGCGGCGGTGAATCGCGAGCTGGCGTTCGACGACACCGCGCGGAATCGGAAGTATCGGCTGCAGGAGGGCGAGCTGCCGTTCTTCATGCATCGCGAGCGCGGCCTGCATCTCGACGAGCCCGACGTGCGGATCGACGGCACGCCGGTGAACGCGGCGCTGCTCGGCACCGCGCTGACGCTCTACTACGCGGGCCGCGCGCAGGCGCAGCGCGGGCAAGGCATCTATTTCTATCTGCCGAAGCTCGAGCGTCCGGAGGAGGCGCGGTGGTATCGCGATCTCTTCAAGCTCTCGCAGGAGCGCTTGCCCGGCCTGCGTGACGCCACGATCCGCGCGATCGTCCTCGTCGAGTCCCTCCCCTGCGTCTACTACATGGAGGAGATGCTCTGGGCACTCGGCGAGTACTCGGCCGGCCTGAACGCCGCGCGCTGGGACCTGAAGGCGTCCATTTTCGAGTACGTCATGGCGGACCCGCAGCAGGTGTGGCCCGATCGCTTCGGCGTGGACATCAAGACCACGCCATTCCTCGGCGACATCTTCCGCCGTCTCGTCGCGATCTGTCTCAAGCACGGCGCGGTGCCGATCGGCGGCATGGCGACGGCGCTGCCGAGCAACGATCCCGAGGTGAACCGCGTGGCCGGCGAGGCGATCAAGGCCGACAAGCAGTGGGAAGCCGAGCAGGGCTTCCTCCGAGGATGGGTCGCGCACATCTTCCACATGAAGGTGGCCGGCGACCCGTTCAAGGAGCTGCGCGGCTCCGGTTGGAAGCCGTCGCCTGAGATGGCTTCAGTCGAGCGGTACCCGGTACGTCTCGAGGTCCCGAAGGGCCCGATCACCGTGGAGGGCACGCGCCGCAACGTCCGCATGCTGGTGGAGTACGTGGAGGGCTGGCTCAACGGCCGCGGCGCGAAGGGTATCGATTCGCTGGCCGGCAAGCCTGGCATTCACCCGGCGCTGATGGAGGATCTGGCGACCGGCCGGATGTCGACCGCGCAGATCGCGCAGCGCGTGTTGCATCGCGTGCGGTCGGACGACGGCGTGGTGCACGACTTCGCGCTGGTCCGTCGCCTCCTGCAGGAGGAGACGGAGGACATCATCAAGCTCGGCTCGCTGGATGCGGATTCGGCCGCGCGCTATCGGAAGGCGTCCAGGATCGCCGCGCAGTGGATCAGGAACTACACCGCGTTCGATTTCCGGTCGCTGGGGTCGTACACACGCGCGGATCTGGAGAGGATCGCAAGCGGACCGGAGGCGTTTTGATCAGCGATACGCGGTAAAGCCAGCGCGGAGCGTCCTCATCGACGGCGGCGGCGGCGGCGCGCCCCATAGAGATAGTGGTCGACATCCACTGACAACGCCGGATCAGGCGCGGGGTCATCGAAGGGTTCGGCCAGTAGAACTTCTCTGATGGCGCCGGGCACGGGCTGGACGGTTTCCGCGGGTCAGATATCGTGCGAGCGCCTCGCGCACGAGGCTCCCCAGCGAGACGCCGCGCGCGCGGGCAGCTCGAGCCGCGCGTCGGTGTAGATCAACTGGGAGCCCGAGCGGAATACGGCGCATGTGTGAAGCGTTCTAGGCCATTCCTCCGAACCGCGCCACCGGGACGACTCGGCGCCTCGCGAGCCGTCTTCGATCTTGCTTGATGCGCTCGATCTCGCGCAGCGTCTGCGCCGTGAGATAGCTCTCCCCGCAGCGGGAACAACGGACAACAGGGACACCCTCGATCAGAAGGAAGGTCTTGCCGTTCCCGCACGTGCGCGTCGCGCGGCGAACCCGGGCTCCTCTCTTGCCGCACACGGCACAGACCATCGTCATGCAGCGTAGCGGACGATTTCTAATTCCTTCGCTGCGTCGACGCGCTGGAGGATCTGGTCAACCTCGGCGAGCACGGCATCTTCTAGAAGATATTGGGGGCAGTTGCCGCACTGGAGGACCGGGAGTCCCTTGACGATGACGATGCCTCCCTCCCGAACCTTGAAGGGAAGGTCGGTCTTCACCGCCGTCATCTGAGCGCCGCAAACGTCGCACTTCATCACTTCGGCCTCCTGGTCTTCAGATCCGCTCGCCACTCCACGGGGTCCGGACGGTACGAAGTGACGACTCGGACATTATCGCCTTCCACGTCCGCAGCGAAAAGCACATGGAACGCCTGTGGTCCCTGCCCCGCGAGAATCAGATAGCTCGGGAGGTACTTATCCGCCGGGTATGCTTCGACCAGCTCGTACGTCTCGCAATCCTGGATGAAGCTGACCGGATCAAGAGGCAATCTGCGGTCAGTCGCCGCGGCTCCGCTATACTCCGGCGCGATGGGTGAGACCCGCGTCGATCTCCTCCACCTCCTCGAAGACCTCCGCGACGCGTATCCCGGCTCGACCGAGGAGACGATCCTGACCGAGATCGTCGCGAACGCGCTCGACTCGGGCGCCGCGACGATCACGCTCGCCACCGATCCCGCCGCGCCCGCGCTGACGATCGCCGACGACGGCCGCGGCATGAAGCGGCGGGAGCTCGCACGCTATCACGACATCGCCTCGAGCACGAAGACGCGCGGGGCGGGCATCGGGTTCGCCGGCGTGGGCATCAAGATCGCGCTGCTCGTGTGCGCGGAGGTGGTCACGGAGACCCGGCGTGACAAACATCACGTCGCGTCGGCGTGGCGGCTCGCGTCGCGGCAGAAGGCACCGTGGCGCTGGATTTCGCCGCCCGGTCTCGTTGCCGAGCGGGGCACCGCGGTGCGCCTCACGCCGTCGAGCGCGCTGTCGCCGCTGCTCGATGCCGGCTTCATCGAGGTCGTGCTGCGACGCCAGTTCGCGCCGCTCTTCGATCCGACCCTCGCGGAGATCCTGAGCCATCACTATCCGCGCGGCGTGCGCGTCGTCCTCGACGGCCAGGCCCTGGCCTCGCACGTCCAGCGCCCCACCGAGACCGCGCCGCTCGCGATCCGTTTCGGCCGCCGTCGCAAGCCCGCGGGCGTCGGCTATCTCGTGCGCGAGCCGGCGCCGCTTTCCGACGAGGAGCGTGGGCTGGCGATCAGCACGTACGGGAAGGTGATCAAGCGCGGCTGGGACTGGCTCGCGCTCGCGCCGTCCACACCCGACCACGTCGGCGGCCTCATCGAGGTGCCCGCGCTGGCCGAGTGCCTGACGCTCAACAAGGCGGACTTCATCCGCGCCGGCAGCCGCGGCGCGACGTATCTTGCCCACCGGAAGGCGATCCAGGAGGCCCTCGCGCAGCAGCTCGCGGCGTGGGGTGACGTTCCGGCGTCCGACGAGCGCGCGCGGCGCCGCGCCGCCCGCCCGGTCGAGCGCGACCTCGAGTCGGTGCTGGCGGATCTCGCCGCCGACTTCCCGCTCCTCGCGGCGCTGGTGGAGCAGCGCGCCGGAGGCCAGCGCCGCCTCGCCGCCACGGCTGACGGGGGCCGCCCCGAGCCGGCGCACGCGGCTGCCGAAGACGCCGCGACACCCGTCGTGACCGCGGACATCGCTCAGGAGCCATCGCCCGAAGCTCGACCTTCGCCGTCAGCGGGCAGCGCTATGCCGGCCACCGGCCACGTGGCGACGGAACGGCGCGCTCGCAAGCCAACGCGCTACGGCCTCGGCATCCAGTTCGAAGCGCGGCCGGACGATCCCGAGCTGGCCCAGCTCGTGGAATCGACGGTCTGGATCAACGAGTCGCATCCGGCGTACCGCCGCGCGCTCGCCTCGCGGTCGGAGGGCTATCACGTCGCGCTGGCCGTGGCCCTGGCGCTGGCGCCGCTCGCCGTCGAGCCCGAGAAGGAGCACCGCTTCATCACGACGTTCCTCGCGCGGTGGGGCGAGGCGATCGACCGGCGAAAGGGCACACGGCGCCGGCGGGGATAATGGAGCAGCCTCCTCAATCCGGGCGTGGTTGACGTCAGCGAATCCGATCGGACACGGTCAGCGCGCCAATGGCCGTCTCGTCGCGCCCTGTCTCAAGGTTCCCGGTGCGTCTCGAGGTCCCGAAGGGCCCGATCACCGTGGAGGGCACGCGCCGCAACGCCCGCATGCTGGTGGAGTACGTGGAGGGCTGGCTCAACGGCCGCGGCGCGAAGGACATCGATTCGCTCGCCGGCAAGCCGGGCATTCACCCGGCGCTGATGGAGGATCTCGCGACGGGCCGGATGTCGACCGCGCAGATCGCGCAGCGCGTGTTGCATCGCGTGCGGTCGGACGACGGCGTGGTGCACGACTTTGCGCTGGTCCGTCGGCTCCTGGAGGAGGAGACGGAGGACATCATCAAGCTCGGCTCGCTGGATGCGGATTCGGCCGCGCGCTACCGGAAGGCGTCCAGGATAGCCGCGCAGTGGATCAGGAACTACACCGCGTTCGATTTCCGGTCGCTGGGGGGACGACGCATACCGGTCGACCAGTTGTTTGGTCGAGTACCAGTGGGCACCTCGCCGCATTGCGTGGAGTCGTCCTCGGGACGCCGCACGGCGCAACGCCACAAGGGAGAGCTCCCGGGTCGCGAGCGCGCTGAGTGGAACCATTCGATGCGGACCCGCCAACCCCGGCAGGACGAAGCGATCGATGCTGTGCTTCACGGCTCGCGCGAGAAGCTCCGCCAACAATCCTGGGTCGCCACGATCCGCGCGCCGGAGCGCGTAGAGATACCGGGGACGATCCTTCTTGAGAATCACGGCGGGCGGATACCCGTGCCGCACCAGCAGCAGATTGAGGACCAGGCGGCCGGTTCGTCCATTTCCGTCGAGAAAGGGATGGACCTGTTCCAACCGACAATGAGCTTCGGCGAGGTGTCGGAAGAGATGGCCTTCGTGAGAACGCCGGTTGCAGAATCTCAGCCAATCCTGAACGGCCGTCTTCGATGAATTGTGTCAGATCGTCGAGGAGGCCATCGAGCTGTATCACCGAGACGGGCAGCCCCTGCCGCCAGCGTCGCTTAGCCTCGCTCTCGGTTGAGGAGGTAGCCGTGAGGTACAAGATCGCGCTGCGGAAGACCCAAGAAGGCCACAGCGTCTGGGTTCCCGGCCTGCCCGGTTGTTGGTCACAGGGCACCACTGAGGACGAGGCGATCGCCAACATTCAGGATGCGATCCGAAAGTATCTTGCTGGGCGCGATCAACTCCTCGATGGGGCAACGATCCGCGAGGTCGAAGTCAGCTGCTAGCCAGCTCCACGAACCGGCAGAGCGCGTTGATCAGCCGCATCTGCTCCACCGTCCGCGCGCGCGATTCCAGCAGCCGGGGCGACGCCACGACGTAGGCGAGACACCGCGCGCGCGAGACCGCCACGTTGAGCCGGTTGCGCGAGAACAGGAACTCCAGGCTGCGCGGGACATCGTCGGCGCTGGACGTCGCCATCGAATAGAAGACCACCGGCGCCTCGCGGCCCTGGAACTTGTCGACCGTGCCGGCCTCCACCCCGCGGAGGCCGGCGGCGTCCAACGCCTGGCGGAGACGGCGCACCTGCGCGTTGTACGGCGCTACCACCATGAAGTCCGAGTCGCTCAGTGGCGCCGTCACGCCCTTGGTTGAAGTCCACGACCCGCCACGCATCGACGCGAGCAGCGACGCCACACGCGCCGCCTCCTCCGAGGACGCGACCTGGTTGCCCACGTGGTCCACCGGCACGAAGCGCAGGCCCGTGCCGAAGGACGTCGACTGGCGCGCGACCTCCGGAATCCCCGTCAGACGGTTGTCGTAGACGATCTCGGAGACGAAGCGGCAGACGTCCGGGTGCATGCGGCGCGTCCGCTCCAGGAAGACGCCGCGGGCCGGCGGGATCGTGGCCGCGTCGCCCAGCAGGTGCTCGAGCACCGACTCGCCCGTGCCCGGCGGATGCGTGCCCTGCGAGACCTGCGCGAGCTGCAGCGGATCGCCCAGGAGGATCACGTTGCGCGCCGACGTGCCCATCGCCAGCGCGTCCGCCAGCGAGACCTGGCCCGCCTCGTCGATCACCAGCGTGTCCACGAAGCCATCCATGTCGTGATGCGCGAAGAGCCACGCCGTGCCCGCGACGAGCGGCGCGTTCGACGCGACGACATCCGCCACGTCGTCCACGTTCACGATCGACGTGCCCGTGTAGTACGACTCGTCGTTGCCGCCGCTCGCCTTCTTCACGCCGTCAAACGCGAAGCCCGTCTCCCCCACCGCCTTGAGCAGGTTATGGATCGCCTTGTGGCTCGTCGCCGCCACGCCCACCCGGCGGCCGTGGCGCATCAGCTCGACGATCAGGCGCGCGCCCGTCCAGGTTTTGCCCGTGCCGGGCGGGCCCTGGATGAAGAGCGCGCCGCCGTCGAGCGACGCCGCCAGCGCGCACAGCTCCTCGGGCTCGGTCACCTGCACGCTCTCGCGCGGTGTCGACAATCGTGGGCGCGCACGCTCGACGATGTCGCGCAGCGCCTGATAGCGGCCGTCGCCCGCGAGCACCGAGCTCGCCAGTCGCGCGAGGGCGTCGCGCTGCTCGATCGTCTTGAATGGCCCCGGCGGGATCAGCGCCAACGGCAACGCGACCTCCGCCATGCTGGGCCCGCGACGCAGCCCCAGCGTGCCCGCGGCTTCGTCGAGCGCGACGATCGTGCCCGCGGCCTTCTTCGTGGCCGGATCCACCGGCGCGTCGCCGACGCCGAGCTTGTACTGCTGCGGCGGGAACCTCATCCGCCACTCGAGCGAGCGCGCTACCCGCTGCGGCTGACCCACCGGCTCCAGCCGCGCGATCGACTCCGCGTCGGCCACCAGATCGTCGAGCGACATCTGCTCGCAGCGCTCGAAGAACCACCACCACGCGGGGCGCGCCTCGCGGCGGTGATACTCGAGCAGCTCGCCGATGATCCAGCGCGGCGATCCCGTCTCTTCACCCGCGACGAGCTGGTCGCGGAGCGGGTTCGGCGCGTGCTCCTCTTCCTCCGCGACGACAGGCCCGCGAGGTTGGACGTCAGACGGCCGGTTCACCGCCAGCCAGTCGCGCAGCGCGCGCGTGGCCAGGCAGTCCTCGCGGTTGTACGCGGCGATCGCGTCGAGGCGCTTCGGCTCATGGCGCTCCATCCACTGCTCGTACTCGAGCACCGCGAGCGTGCCGCTTTTCACGCTGGCGTCACGCGTGAACGCCGCCAGCTTCTCCGTCTCCTTGAGCGAATAGCCGGGCACGCCGGCGCGCAGGCCCTGGCGGACGACCGTGTAGAGATCGACGAAGACCTTGCGCCGCAGCAGGTCGTCCACCTCCTGCTCGCGCGTGGCGTAGACACCCATGAGCTCCTTGATCGCCGTCTTCTCGTACGCGCCGTAGTGATAGACGTGCATGTCGGGATCGTCGGCGAGCCGTTGGTGGAAGAGATCGATCACCCGCTCGAACGCGGCGCGCTCCCCCGCGCGGTCGTGCGCCCAGATCGCGCGATAGCTTGCCGGAGTGATCATCCCGTCCGCGTCCTGGACGCCGAACAGGAAGTGCAGGCCGCGCGCCGGCTCCCAGAACGGGTCGCCTTCGATGTCGAAGATCAGATCGCCCTCCGACGGCTCCGGCAGCAGCGCGAAGCCGCGATCCGACTCGCCGGGGATCGCGTGCCAGTCGATGCGGCCGGTGCGACGGCGGCGGAACTGGAGCTGCGCCTGGTCGCGGAGCGCCGCGAGCGCCGTCTCCCCAACCTCGCCCACGCGCGCGTCCGCCGGCAGCGCGGCCAGCGCGGCCACTGTCGTCACACCGACCGCGCGGAGCTCCTCGACGTGCGCGCGGCGGATGCCCGCCACGAGCGTCAGGTGATCCTCCGCCTCCCAGCGCTCGTCGCAGATCTGGCGGAACTCGCAGAGCGCGCAGTGCTCGACGGGATAGGGCTCGGTCGGCTGCGGCTCGCGCGCCGCCCGCTCGAAGCTCTGCCGCACGCGACGGAAGTAGGCGGCGAAGTCGTGGTACCGCAGCGCGCGCTTCTCGCCGCCGCCGAGCAGCACGTGCATGCGCTCCGGCGGCTCGCCCTGGATCGCGGCGATGCCCTCCGCGTAGAAGCAGAGCTGGAGGAGATACGTCGGCTTCTCGGCGCGCGCGAGCTTGGCGTCCGCCGGCTCGTAGCCCCAGGCGCCGAGTGCCGTCTCGCCCTCGACGCGCTCGAGGAAGTCCGCGCGCCCGCGCCAGTCGCCGACGACGAACGTCGCCTGGTAGATGACGTCCGCGCCGGCGCGCATCGCTTCCTCGGTCAGGCGGGCGCCGGTGGCGAAGTCCCACGTGTCGGGCGGGGTCACATCGCGCACTTCGCGCCCGTCCGCGCGCAGCTTCACGAGGTAGGCGCGCTCGTGGTCCTCGCCCTTGCGTCGCAGGAGATCGCCGTACGCGGCGGCGACGTACGGGTGCGGGCGAGTCTCGCGGGCGACCTCGAGCGCCAGCGTCGTGAGGTGCGCGCACTCGACGTGGTCGTTGAGGTCGGAGGGCGAGAGGATCAGCCGCCCGTCGACGACCTGCACCTATCGGGCTCCGCCCATTGTCATCGGCGGCATGGTACCGCGGGGTCCAAGAGGTAGATACCGGCTGGGCAACGGACGCCTGACACTGTCTGAAACAATGGACATTGACCAGACGGGCTCGAGACGTCACTGATGGCCCGTGGCCTACGTATTCGAATGGGATCCCGCGAAGGCTGCCACGAACAGACGCAAGCACGGTGTCACTTTCGATGAAGCATCCACAGTCTTCGGAGATCCGCTCGCGTTGATGATCGCGGATCCGGATCACTCCGAACAGGAAGATCGCTATGTACTCGTTGGGGCGTCCGTTCGGGAGCGAGTGTTGGTGGTAGCATTTGTCGAGCGTCCGCCGTGGACGAGACTCATTTCGGCTCGACCGGCGACGAGAAGCGAGCGGAGACGATATGAAGCGAAAGGCTAGAGACCGCGACACAATGCGTCCGGAGTACGACTTCTCCAATGGCGTCCGCGGCGTGACGGCTCGGCGATATGCGAAGGGCACGAATATCGTCGTCATCGCCCCCGAGGTGCTTGACGTGTTTCCTGACGGCGCATCGGTGAATGCGGCTCTGAAGGCATTGGCGCCCGTGATCAGGAAGAGTCGCCAAAAGGTTCGTCAGTCTGCGAAGCGTTGAAGTGAGCCGTTGGAGTGAGGATGTGTTGAGAGATGTGATCGGGCGCGGTTTCGAGAGGTGTTCATAGACGGCGGCGGCACCATCGCCTGGCCAAATGGCGCCGATATCACTCCAGAGACGCTGTACGCGCTCGTGTCCGGCCGGCCGTCGAGCTCAGCCTAGCCCCGAGCCCACTCCTTCTCCCACCGTGCGAAGCACTCGCGCTCGCCCGGCATCTTCGGCCACCCGGCGAGCAGCCTGACCGGAGCGATCAGCAGCCGATCGCGCAGATGCGTCGAGTTGTGTGAGTACTCCTCGAACGAGGAGTGCGTGATCTTCTGGTTGTGCGGGTCGTCCTGGAACTTGCACGCGGTGACCGCCACCGCCGCCTGATACGCCGCGCGATCCCCGCCCGACGCGAGCCACGCGCGAGCCAGCGCCGTCGCGCGCGGGATGTCGAACGCCAGGATCGCCTCGTCGAGCGCCTCGAGCGACACAGCGCCCGTCACCTCGGCAAAAGGCACCGGCGAGAGCAGCTTGTTCGCCCGCGCGGCGTCGTTGATGAAGTTCGCCATCAGATAGAGCACGCGCGCCTGGTACGGGCTGGCCGTCGACCGCAGCCAGTAGTTCGCCACGTTGCAGTAGTCGAACGCGTGCTGCGCGTCGGTGAACTGGCGCGGCACCGTCGTCCTCAAGATCAGCTCGGCCGCCGCGATCTGGAGCGTGTCGCCGATGCTCCGCACCGACACGCCCGCGCGCAACAGCGCCGTCAGGCGGCCCCACACTTCGTCCTGCGTCGCGGTCGTCACGAGCGCGATCAGCTCCTCGACCTCGCCCGGCTTCAGCACGCCCTGGTTCGCCGTCAGGCCCTTGCCCACATCCGCGGGGAACTCCGCGGCGAGCACCACGCACGCGGCGTCGTAGAGCGAGTAGTACAACGGCCCGACGGCCATGTCCGGCACGCCCATGTAATGGACGCCCTGCGCCTGATCCCAGCCGATGAACTCCGTGAGATCGGCGACCGCCCGCGCGCGCAGCGCCTTGTGGCCGGTGTTGCGCGCCTTGCGGCCGATGATCGTGTCCTGGAGATCGATCAGCCCCAGGAACAGCAGGTGATCGCGCAGCGCCGCGCGCGACGACGGCTCCTGCGCGATCCCGAGGAAGAGGCCGTGCGCGCGCCGCGCGTCGCCCGTCATCGTCGCGATCATGTGCTGGTGCAGCCGCTCCTGGAGCGTGCCTTCCTCGACGATCGGCTCCTGCTCCTGCTGCCACACGACCGGCCCGTAGCTGGGCGGCGGCACGTTCATGCCCTTCATCGTCGCGTAGCGGCCGGGATACTTGCCGAGGAGCTGGTTCCAGATGTCGAGCCCGGCGGGGATGTACCAGACGCTCTGCAGCAGCGGCAGCAGCTCGTGGCCCGGCGGCACGAACGGGCGCAGCGCCACCGACGTCCTGAGGCCGAGGATCGTGTGGTCGTTGTTCACCAGCGCGATCGACCCGTCGCGCACGTTGACGTGGCATGGCACGTTCACGAACGGGGCCTCGGCCTTCGTGACGGCGGCGAGCGCGTTCGGCAGCGAGCGGCCCTCGCGTCGCACCATCTGGAAGAACAGGTCGGTCGTTCGGACGGGATCGCGCTCGAGGATGGCCTCGGTCAGCTGGGCGACGGCTCGATCGGACATTCGCGCACCTCTCTCCTGCGGTAGCGCGAATGTACCAGAATTAGGCATGCGCGCCATCCGGATCGCGGCGACGTCGGCCCAGGCGGAGGAGTGGGCGCTCGTGCTCACGGCCGCCGGGATCCCGAACGCGGTCGAGGCCATGCCCGACGGTTGGGCGCTGCTCGCGCCGGCCGACGACGCGCCCCGCGCGCACGCCGCCCTCGCCGCGTTCGACGACGAGCGGCGCGCGGTCGCCGCCGCGCCCGAAGCGCCGGCGTATCCGTGGATGACCGGCGTCGCCGCGGGCCTTCTGCTCCTCTGGCTCTCCACGATGACGACCGCGCCGGCGTGGGCCGAGCGCGGCGCGGCGGCGGCAGGTCGCATCGTCGCGGGCGAGGTCTGGCGCGCAATCACCGCGCTCACGCTGCACCTCGACATGGTTCACGTGACGGGCAACGCGGTCGGGCTCGCGGTCCTGCTTCCGCCGCTCGTGCAGCGCTTCGGCGCCGGCGTCGCGCTGCTGCTGCTCGTGCTCACGGGCGCGGTCGGCAACGTGCTCGCCGCGTTCACGCACGACGCGCGTCACGTCGCGGTCGGCGCGTCGACGGCGATCTTCGGCGCGGTGGCCATCCTCGCGGCGTTGCGCGTGATGGACGCGGAGCCGGCGCCGCGCGGAAAGCGGTGGACCGCGCCCGTCGCGGGGGTCGTGCTGCTGATGATGCTCGGGACAGCGCGCGGCTCGGACCTCGCCGCGCACGCGTTCGGGTTCGGCGTCGGTGCGGTGGTCGGCGTCATCGCCAGCCGCGCCGCTCCCAGGCGGCTCGGCGCGATCACGCAATGGACCGTCGGCGGACTCGTCGGGTTGTTCGTGGCCGTCTGCTGGCGTCTCGCGCTGCGCGTTTGAGCGCTCGGCCGCGGGCGCGGCCTCGTTCCGCCGGTCGTTCGGGCGCTACCGCATCCGGTAGCCACTGACGACCGCGGGCGGGGCCGCGCCGACGCGCGCAGGTGGCCTAGTTCGGACTCACCTCACGCCAGCGGCGATACGGGCGCCGGCGCCGAAACTCCGGACGTCCGCGCTCCATCTCTTGATGGCCACGTGGCCGACGGCGGCGACGCCACTCGTCGCTTCGCTCGTCACCGAACGCCGTCCGCACGCTGTGGAGCGGCGGGATCATGCCCATCGACGTCGCCGCCATCGTGGCCAGCATGTCTGCCTCCCATTCCCCGGATGTGCTGCACTTGGGCGGAGGTAAGGGCACGAACCGTACCACGGCGGACGGACGACCTTTCGCGCACTTACGAGCCGCGACCGAATCTCGTGCCTGGCGCGCGCGCCAGAGGGCTGGAGCGGGCTCCCGACGAAGCCGGTGCCTTCCCAAAACGATGTCCAATCTTCGAGACAGGGCACAATTGGAGACATGCGGGGTCGGTGGCTCCTGACCGTCGCGCTCGTCCTCGGACTCGTGTCCGCCGCCGCCGCCCGGTCCCAGCAGCCGTTCGACGAGTGGCTCGCCGAGCTCGTCGCCGAGGCGCGGACGAAGGGCTACGCCGACGAGCTTCTTACCAAGACGCTCGCGGGCCTGACGCCCCTGCCCGGCGTGATCGCGAGCGACCGTCGTCAGCCCGAAGCGATGCTCCCGTTCGAGGAATACATCCGCCGCCGCGTGACGCCGGAGCGCATCCAGCGGGCGCGCGAGCTCGCCGAGCAGCACCGCGCGCTGCTCGACCGCGTGCGCGAGGCGTACGGCGTGCCGCCGGCGATCATCGTCTCGATCTGGGGCCTCGAGTCACGCTTCGGCGAGCGCAGCGGCGACATCCCCGTCTTCCAGGCGCTCGCCACGCTCGCGTGGGAGGGACGGCGCGCGGCGTTCTTCCGCGGCCAGCTCTACGAGGCCATCGCCATGGTGGATCGCGGCTACATCGACGCGGCGAGCATGAAGGGCTCGTGGGCCGGCGCGATGGGGCAGCCGCAGTTCATGCCCTCGAGCTACCTCGCCTGGGCGGTCGACTTCGACGGCGACGGGCGGCGCGACATCTGGGCGTCGGCGGCCGACACCTTCGCGTCGATCGCGAACTACCTCGCGGGCCACGGCTGGAAGGCGGGCGAGCCGTGGGGTCACGAGGTGCAGACGTCGCCGGGGTCCGAGCAGCGGGCCGCGCGCGCCTTCGGACGGCGCGAGTCAGGCTGCCGCGCGATGCGCGAGATGATCGGCCCGGCGCGCCGGGCGGAGTGGTCCCGGCTCGGCGTGCGGCGAACGGAAAGCGAGGACCCGCCGAAGCCGGTGGAGACCGTGAGCTCGGCGAAGACCGTGCCGACGGCCGCGCTCGTCCGCGCCGGCGACCGCCGCTTCCTCGTGCACGGCAACTACGACGCGATCCTTCGCTACAACTGCTCGCACCACTACGCGCTCTCGGTCACACTCCTCGCCGACCGGATCGAGTAGGTCGCCGAAGATCGCCCCTGACGCGCCCCCGCGCGTGATACGATCTCCAGGCTTGGTTCGGGCCGCTGGTCCATCGAGGGCCCCTTCCCCCATCAGGCCACGCTCGAGCGCACGAGTCCGCGGCGACAGAGCGCGTGGTCCCTCAGCGGAGTGGGAGCCATACGGTGCAGGTCACTGCCTTCTCGACCCCCGCCCGGCCCGAATGGCGCTGGCGCATCGTCAACTACGCGGGAGAGATCCTCGAGGAGTCGCGCGAGTACTTCGCCGACATCGCCGCCGCCGTGGCGAAGGGCAAGGAGCGCATGGTGGCGATGAACGTCGTCGATCGCTCCACGCCGGCGCCGTACCGGCGATCGACGTCGCACTTGAGGTCGCGTTGACGGAGCGGCGGGTGCGGGTCATGTCCCGCCTCCAGGTGGGCGATCTGGTCGTGCGCCGTCACCGCCTGCTGAAGACGCAAGGCGTGCTGCTCCGCTTCGACGGCGAGGACGAGAACGGCGCGTCGTGCGCGTGGATCAAGTGGAACCATCCCAACACGCTGCCGAACCCGAGCCGCGAGGCGGTGGACGACCTGGAGCGGGCTACTCCCCCTTGAGGCGCGGGTCGAGCAGGTCGCGAAGCGCGTCCCCCATCAGGTTGAACGCGAGCACCGCCATCATGATCGCCACGCCCGAGAACGTCGTGATCCACGGGCAGCACTTGATGTACTGCCGGCCCTCGCTGAGGATGTTGCCCCAGCTCGGCGTCGGCGGCGGGATGCCGAGGCCGAGGAACGACAGGCTCGCCTCCGTGCGGATCGCCGTCGCGATGTAGAGCGTCGCCACCACCACCAGCGCGTACAGCGCGTTCGGGAACACGTGGCGCGCCATCACCCGGAGCTGGCTGCTGCCGATCGAGCGCGCGGCCATGATGTAGTCCTGCTCGCGGATCTGCAGCGCGAGGCTCCGCGCCAGGCGCACGAAGTTCGGTGTGAGCGCGATGCCGATCGCGATGATCTCGTTGACGAGCGTGCCGCCCAGCGCGGTCACGATGATCAGCGCGAGCAGCAGCGTCGGGAACGCCATCAGCATGTCGGCGCAGCGCATGATGCTCGTCTCGCACCTGCCGCCCTGCACGCCCGCCAGGATCCCGAGCGGGACGCCGATCGCGAACCCGAAGATGACGGACGCGAGCCCGACCTGGAGCGAGATGCGCGTGCCCCAGATGATGCGGCTGTAGATGTCGCGCCCGAATTCGTCGGTGCCGAGCGCGTGGCGGTCCATGAACCCGGGCCCCTTCAGGACGGCATCCGAATACTGGGCCGACGGGCTCAGCGGCGCGATGAGCGGCGCCGCCGCCGCGATCACGATCATGGCCACGGCGAGGACGATGCCGATGCCGATCGGCGCGTACCGGCGCAGCAGCCGGCCGGTGGGCCGGGCCGGCGCCTGCTCGATGGGGGGGGCGATCTCGGAAGCGTCGCGTGCGATCGCCATTTATCGGTACGTGATCCGCGGATCGACGACGGCGTAGAGCATGTCGACCACCAGGTTGACGACGATGATGATCATGGTGAACACCGTGATCGCGCCCTGAGCCAGGGGATAGTCCCGCGCGCCGATCGCGTCCACCAGCATCTTGCCGAGGCCGGGCCGCGTGAACACCGTCTCGGTGAGCACGGTGCCCGTGAGCGCGATGGCCACGAAGAGGCCGATGATCGTCAGCAGCGGGACCAGCATGTTGCGGAGCGCGTGCTTGTAGACGACCGCGCGCTCGACCTGCCCCTTGGCGCGCGCGGTCCGGATGTAGTCCTGGCTGATCACCTCGAGCATCGCCGAGCGCGAGAGCCGGCTCACCGTCGCCGCGAGCGTGAAGCCGAGCGCGAGCGCCGGCAGCGCGAGGTGATGGAGCACGTCGAGCACCGCGGCGAAGAAGTCGCGCGGATACTGGAACATCTCGCCCGTCTTGACCATGTTGATCACACCGTCGAGGTCGCCGGCGCCGATCAGCGGGAACCAGTCCAGCCGGAGCGAGAAGAAGATCAGGAGCAGGATCCCGAGCCAGAACACCGGCATCGAGAGCCCGAGCAGCGCGAAGATGCGCAGCGGATAGTCGATGAGCGGGTTGCGGCGCTTGAGCGCCGAGAGAATGCCGACCGGGACGCCGACCAGCGCGGCCACGACCGCCGCGGCGAGCACGAGGATGAGCGTGTGCGGGAACATGCGCGCGATGTACTCGCTGACCGGGTATCCCTGCCGCAGCGACTTGCCGAAATCGAACTGCACCGACCGCCAGATGTAGTCCGCGTACTGGACCGCCAGCGGCCGGTGCAGCCCGAGGTTCTTGGTGCAGTCGGCGAGGGCCTCGGTCGTCGCCTGGTCCCCCATCATCGCGATACACGGGTCGCCCGGCAGGATGCGCATGGCGAAGAACACGATGCTCATCGCCCCGAGCAGCATCGGGATCGCGACGATCAGACGACGCAGGACGTACTTGAACATCGCGCGTCTACTTGGCGCTGATGATCTTCAACATCTCCGGGTAGTTGTAGCTGTAGTGCAGCGCGTACTCGCCGTACTCCGGATCGAACGGCGTGCTCACGCGCTTCGGGTTGCGCGGCCACTGGCTCGGGACGTCGCTGATCGGCAGGCAGACGAGGTCCTTCTCCATGCGCTTCTGGGCTTCGGCGTAGATCGACGCCCGCTTCTTGACGTCTCGCTCCACGCGGCCCGCCTTGAGCAGGTCGTCGATGTTCTTGTAGTGGGCGAAGTTGGTGCCCTTGTTCCCCGTGCCCGGGTCGGGGATCTGGGTCGAGTCGAAGAACAGCGACAGCCACGGGTCGGCGTCGGTGATGCGCGTGCCGCCGTAGAGCACGAACGGGTTCAGGTTCTTGCGGATGTTCTCGTGGTAGGTCGCGTGCTCGACGATCTGCATCTCGACGATGATGCCGGCCTTCCGGAGCTGCTCCTGGGCGAGCGTCAGCACCTTCGGATAGAAGAAGGACTTGCTGATGAAGTAGTTCTTGACCGTGAAGCCGTTCGGATGCCCGGCCTCGGCCAGGAGCTTCTTGGCCTTCTCGAGATCGTGCTCGGGGAAGTTCATCGGGATGTGCCCGAAGTAGCCGGGCGGCACGCAGCTCGACGCCAGGCGCGCCAGCCCGCCGGGATACATGGTCTCCTTGATGGCCTTGCGGTCGATGGCGTGCATGAAGGCGCGCCGGACGCGGATGTCGTCGAACGGCTTCGCCGTCATGTCGACGTAGAAGCGCTCCTGGCCGCCGGGGCCGCGCCGGTCGATGACGGCGCCCATCTTCTTGACCTGGTCCGCGACGTCCGCGGTGACCGCCTCGGGATAGAGGACGTCGAACGTGCCCTTCTCGAGGCCGATCAGCTTGGTGGCGTCCTCGGGCACGTCGAACCAGTGGACCTCGTCGATCTGCGGGCGGCCGGCGTGGTACGTGTCGAACGCCTTGAGGACCAGCTTCTCCCGCGGCGAGTGCCGCTCGAAGTAGAAGGGCCCGGTGCCGATCGGGTTCCACTTGAACTTCTCGTGGTCGGTCGCGGCCTTCTTCGAGACGATGTAGCCCTGCTGGTAGCCCACCATCCGCAAGAGGAAGATCGGGTCGAAGGCCTTCAGCGCGATCTGCACCGTGTGCTTGTCGACGACCTCGATGGCCTTGATCACCTCGAGGTTCACGCCGAAGCGCGTGCCCGGGGTCTTCTGGAGCTGTCGCTCGAAGCTGAACTTCACGTCCTCGGCAGTGAGCTCGCCGAAGTTCTTGTGGAACTGGACGCCCTTCTTCAGCTTGAAGGTCCACACGGTGCCGTCGGGCGACAGCGTCCAGCTCTCGGCGAGGTCCGGGTCGACCTCGGCCGTGGTCACCTTGCCGTCGCGGATGGCGAATCGCGTGAGCCCGCGGTACATCCAGCGGTAGATCGCCTGGCTCTGCCCGAGGATGCTCGTGTGCGGATCGAGCGTCTCGGGCTCCTTGGCGGCGACGTTGAGGATCTTCTTCTGCGCCTCCGCCGGCGGCGGCCCGGCGACGAGCGCGAAGGTGAAGACGGCGAGGACGGCGGCGAGCAGCGCGAAGCGGAACCGTTTCGGCATGGGTTTCCCCTCTTTTGCGTATGCGTCAAGCATCAAGAACTCCGGTGACCGGTTCAGGTGCGCGAGAGAATACGCGAGGTTCGCCCCCTTGACAAGTTTCACGCCTGTCAGAACAGGGGGCTATTCGACTCCAGGCCCAGGACGGTGCGGCCGACGGCCTCGTAGTTCCCCGCCTGGAGCTGGTTGTGGCGGGTGACGGTCTCGGCGTCGCGCGCGTAGCGCTCGAGCGGGCTCGACGTGAAGATCGACGTGGTGCCGGCGGCCGCGCAGACGATGTGCGTCGCCGTCGCGGCGCTCTGGGCCGCGTGGGTCATCGCGAGGCGCAGGTCCCCGCGCTGCTTCTCGGTGACGACCTCCTTCGCGAGCACCGTCTGCCACATCTCCTCGACGACGTCGAAGAGCAGCGCCCGGCCGGAGCGGAAGATCGCCTCCGCCTCGCCGACCTTCGCCTGCACCGTCGGCCGGTCACGCAGCACGTCGGAGGCGCCGCGCGGGATCTTCACCTGCGCGAGCCGCGCGAACTCGTCGAGCGCCGCGCGCGCCACGCCGAGCCCCACGCAGCAGAAGCCGCAGCCCGCGAGGTCGAACCCGTGCATCCGATTCATCGGTCCCGTCACGCGCGCGCGGCGCTCGGCGGCCGAGAACGTGTGCTCCTCGGGGACGAACAGGTCGTCGACCTCGATGTCGTGGCTGCCGGTCCCGCGCATGCCGGCCACGTTCCAGGTGTCGATGATCTTCGCTTGCGCTTTCGGATGGAAGAAGGCGATCCGGACGTCCTGGTCGCCGTTCGGCCGCCGGCGCGGCTCGTCGCCGTCGAACACCCTGCACGCGCCGTGGAGCACGGACGAGTGCATGCAGCCGCTCGCGAAGAACCAGTGCCCGGTGACGCGATAGCCGCCGGGGACGGCGACGGCGCGCCCGCGGGGGTTCGCGGAACCCGCGGAGACGCCGACGGGATCGCTGTAGAAGAGCGCGCGGCGCACCTGCGGCGCGAGCTGCGCCGCCTGGCGGAACGTGTTGATGCCCATGGCGAGACACCAGCCCGTCGAGCCGTCCGCGCACGCGATCTCTTCGATCACCTGGAGCGTGGTGACGATGTCGGCGCCCATCCCGCCTTCCTCGCGCGGCACGCCGACCTTGAACAGTCCGGCGTTGGCGATGTCGAGCACGAGGTCTTTCGGCACCTGGCGCTCGACCTCGATCTCATTGGCGCGGGCGCGGATGCGCGGGGCGAGCGCGCGCGCGATCTCGAGCGGGCTGTCCATTGGCGTATCTTAGCCCGGCGGCAGCGACACGGTGAACGTCGCGCCGCGCCCCTCGCCCGCGCTCTCCGCGCGCACCGTGCCGCCGTGCAGCTCGACGATGTGCTTCACCAGCGCGAGCCCCAGCCCGAGGCCGCCGTGCGCGCGCGTGCTCGTGCTGTCGCCCTGGCGGAAGCGCTCGAAGATGTGCGGCACCAGTGCCCCCTCGATGCCGGCGCCCGTGTCGGTCACCACGATCTCGACGCCCGCGTCCACGCGCGCGAGCCGCACACTCACCCGCCCACCCTGCGGCGTGAACTTGATCGCGTTCGAGAGCAGGTTCCAGACCACCTGCTGCAGCCGGTCCGGATCGCCCATGACGGGCCCGGTGCTCGCGTCGATCGCGGTGTCGAGCTGGATCTCCTTCACCTCCGCGGAGTGGCGGACGGCGTCGAGCGCGCCCTCGATCGTCTTGCTCACCTCGACCGGGCGGACCTCGAGCCGCATCTTGCCGCTCACGATGCGCGAGATGTCGAGCAGGTCCTCGATCAGGCGCACCTGCGACGCGGCGTTGCGCTCGATGACCTCGAGCGCGCGGCGCTGCGTCGCGGGCGGCAGCGTCCCCTCGCGGAGCATCCGGGCCCAGCCGTAGACGGCGTTGATCGGCGTGCGCGGCTCGTGACTCAGCACCGCGAGGAACTCGTCCTTCGAGCGGCTCGCGGCCTCGGCCTGCTCGCGGCTCTCGCGGAGCGCGGCCTCGCGCGCGCCGAGCTCCGCGGCGGTGTCCTCGAACGCGCGCGCGACCTCGCGCACCTCGTCGACGCCGGGCTTGACGATCGGCGCCGCCGGCTCGCCCGCGCCGAACCGGCGCACGGAGCTCGCGAGCGCGATGACCGGGCCCGCGATCCGCCGGCCGAACGTCAGCGCGAGGCCGACGGCGAGCAGCGCCATCACGCCGGCGCCCGCCGCCATCGTGATGACCGAGGCACGGACCTCGCGCTCGACGACGGCCGCCGGGACACCGGTGGCGACCGTCCAGCCCGCCACGCGCGCGCGGGCGAACGCCGAGTAGAACGTCTGGCCCTCGAGCCCGCCGGGATTGCGGAACGTGCCTTCGGTCGCGGCGGTCGCGTGCCGCGCCAGCGCGGCCGACGGCCGCTTGCCGAGCGACGGCTCGGGGTTGAGCGTCCGCGCGGTGATGATGCCGTCCTGGTCGAGCACGGTGATCGTGGCCCCGGGGCCGAGCGGGTACTTCGCGAAGACGTCGAGCCACACGCGCGGCTCGATCGCCGCGAGCAGCAGCGCGCGGACCGCCCCGTCGCGCCGCGCCGGGACGACGATCGCCGTGACGTACTTGCGCGCGACGGCGCCCGTCACGAGCGGGGTCCCATGCCGGCTGCTGGGCTTGCACGCGCTGCGCGTGCGCGTGGGACGCCGCGAGGTCGCCGGTCTGCAGCGTCCGCGACGACGCGAGCACCTCGAGCGCGCGGATGTGGCCCTCCATCTCCCGGTCGAGCGCGATCGCGAGCGCGCGCACGCGCTCGAGATGGCGCTGGTCGACGGCGGCGTGCTGCTGTCTCCAGAAGACGACGGCCATGACCGCCGAGAACGCGAGCACGGGCAGCACCGCGCCGAGCACGAGGATGACGAGGTGCGTCCGCAGCTTCACCGGGGCCAGTTCTCGAACGGTCCCGTCGCCCGCGCGAGGCTCAGCACCGGCACGCCGGCCGCGCGCGCCGCCGGCAGGTCGATGTCCGGGAAGATGTAGCCCCAGTCGGCGAGAAACAGGCGCATGGCCGCGAGGTCCGGCGCGTGGCGACGGAGATCCACCAGGGTCGGGAGGCGATCTTCGACGAACCACACGTCCGCGGCGGCGACGCCGTGCGACGCCGCGAGGCCGCGGATCACGTCCCACTTCTCGCGCTTCGGCTCGGCGCGGCCGATCACGCGATCGGAGGGCAGCGACACCTTCTGCCACGCGAGCAGCGCGTCGAGGAACCGCTTGCTCTTCGTCGAGAGCACGTAGACGAGCTGGCCGCCGGCGACGAGCCGCGTGAGCCACGCCGCGATGCCCGGGTAGAAGCGGTGGCGTGCGAGCCAGCCGTCACGGTCCTCGTCCATCCATTCCCCGCGGACGTCGTCGAACGTGGCGGCGACCGCGCGGCTGGTCAGCGCGTGCGCGCGCATGAACGCGTCGCGCGCCTCCGCCCATCGCGCGCCGTCGTGGAGGGCGGCGTCCGAGGCGGCCTCACGCTCCACGAGCAGGCCGAAGAGGGCCACCATCTCCCACCCGGACTCGATCGCGGGCCGAAGCGCCGCGAAGCGCGCGCGCAGCTCGGCGCCGCGCGCCGACGGCACGTGGCTCCGCGTGACCTCGACCAGCGCGCGCCACGACGTCTCCGCCATCTCGACGACGCCGTCGCAGACGACCCCGTCGAAGTCGAGGACGAGGAGGCCCGGTCTCATGCGCGCGACTCTATCATTTGAACTCGCGGGCGCCCGGGCGCTCGAGCGCCCGCCCGCTCGCCTGCCTCGCTGCGCTCGACCGCGCACACCTTACCGGGCGCACGCGCGCGCCGCGTCCAGCGCGGCCCCGGCGGTGGTCGCCTGTGCCGGGTCGTTTCCGCACCCGGCCACGGCCAGCGCGCGCGCCGCCCAGTTGTTGGAGTTGTCGAAGAGGCGATAGCGGCCGACGGCGCGATAGAAGCGCGCGTGACCGTACAGCCCGGGGGCCACCACGGTGGGACGGCCGCGCTCGTCGCGCTCGTACGCCGCGTGAATGAAGCGGCACAACGCTTCGAATCCCTCGCGCGACACCGGCACCTCGACGACCGTCGATCCCCTGAAGAACACCGCCGGCGGCGGATCGAAGCCGGCGACGTGCAGGACGCTCGACTCCGAGCCGAGCGCCGCTTTCAGCGCGAGGCCGATGGTGCCGCGCGGCGCGAGATAGAACCCGGCGTCGCCCCACCCAACCTCGAGGAATCCGAACGGAAGATCAGCGCTCTCGGGCCACAGCGCGGTGGGCACGTCGGCCCGCGCCACGGCAATCCCGACGTGCCAGCCGTGGCTCACGAGGTAGACGCTCGTCACGGGCGGGGTGAACGATGGCCGCGCCGCCGGCAGCGCGCTCGGCGCGCAGCCGGCGACGACGAGGACGACGAGGGGGAGGAGGATCAGCCGCGTTCGACGAGACCGTCGAAGGGCAGGCCGAGGAAGACGCCGACCTTCTGCGCGAGCTCCCGAGCCGCGTCCGCGCTGCCCTCGGAGGACACCAACACGTCACCGTCCTCCCGCGCGATCCACACGTGATAGGTCGCGACCGGACGTCCCCTGACCACCCCTGTCGTCGTCCGGCGAACGGCCATCCGCTCCGCGGAGGGGAGCGAGAACGTCTCGGACTTCCGCTTCCCGTCGTACGTCGACCAGGTCACGACCTCGCGGCGCTTCCGGTCGAGAATCGTGGCGGATGGTCCGATCTTGCCGAGGTTCCCGAGATACCACCCCAGGACGAGGAGGACGACGGCGGCGAGGAACGCGCCGAATCGACCCGCGACGAAGGCGTAGAGAAGGATCAGCGCGCCGATGCCCATGACGCTGACGCGAAGGAGGATGCCCAGCGCGACCATGCTCGCGCCGTGGTCCTGCCGGATCTCCCAGCGCTCCTGGCTCAGAAGGGCTGTGTCGTCCATCAGTGATTCTCCAAGGCGCCGCCGACGGCGCGCGTGATCTCGTGGAGCAGGAACGGCTTGGCGAGCACGAACTTCAGGTCGTGGCGCTCGGCCTGGTCGGCGTCGACCTGCTCGCCCCAGCCCGTCACCATCCCGACCGCGATGCGCGGATGCGCCTGCTTGAGCGTGGCCGCGACGTCCCAGCCCGACATGTCCGGCATCGAGAGGTCGGTGATGACGAGGTCGAAGCGCTCGCGATCACACAGCGCGAGGCCTTCGGGGCCGCTCGGCGCCTGGCTCACGTCGTGGCCGAGCTCGACGAGCATGTCCGAGAGGACCTGGCGCACGGTCTCGTCGTCGTCGATGACGAGAATGTGGGCGACGTCGGCCCCGGCCGGCGCCGCGGTGCCGCTCGGCTCGTCCGGAAGCGCCGCGGGAATCGGCAGCCGCACGGACAGGCGCGTCCCTGCGCCCGGCGTGCTGTCCACGCTGATCGAGCCGCCCGAAGAGTTGATGATGCCCCAGCTCACCGAGAGGCCGAGCCCGCTCCCCTTCGGCCCTTTCGTCGTGAAGAACGGCTCGAAGATGCGCGCGGCCACGCCGGGCGCCATCCCCACGCCCGTGTCCTCGACGTCGACCGTCGCCGTTCCCGCGTGGGCGGCGAGGCGGAACTCCCTGAGCGTGTGTCCCGGGATCTCGCCCCTCGGCCTCCCGTACCACTCCTCGTAGGCGCGGTTGACGAAGCCGTAACGCTGCTCGCGATCGACGTACGCGATCAGGGCCGGCACGGCATCGACGATGAGCTCGAGCGGAATCACCCAGCCAGTATAGGAGGCGGCAGCCGCGGAGCGGCGCGGCTTTGCCGGGCCGCGGAGCGGGGGGGGCTTGGGGGGCGCCCGGAGCCCCCCATCTACTGAATCAAGCAGCCCGCCGGAAGCGAGGGCGGCGACGGCGCCGGTGGTGGTGCCGGCGACGATGCGGGCCCGCCGTCAGGCGGCGGAACCACGGCTGCTGCATCACGATGAACAGCGCGATGGCGAGCAGGCTCACGGCGGCCAGCGCGAAGCTCGTCGTGTCGGTGATCCCAGTCACGCGTCGTGCTCCTCAGCGTGAAGTCTCACGCACGGTCCGTGCCGAGCCAAGACGGGAAAATATTTTCCCACCGCCCACGGGTGGCCGTCGGCGCTGCTAGGATAGCGCTCCATGTCACTCCAACCAATGATTACGGGCGCGCGCTACATGATCTCGGCGGGGCACTATCTCGCCACCGAGGCCGGCTGGGCCGTGCTGCAGGCCGGCGGCAACGCGATCGACGCGGCGGTTGCCGCGGGGATCGCGCTCGGTGTCGTGCACAGCGACCAGGTGCAATTCACCGGCGTCGCCCCGATGGTCATCTACCTGAAAGAGCGCGACGAAGTCGTCACCGTCGCAGGTTTGGGCACGTGGCCGAGAGCGGCGCGCCTCGAGACGTTCGTCGCCGAGCACGGCGGGACGATTCCGCCCGGCGTTCTCCGCACCGTCGTTCCATCGGCGCCCGACGCGTGGATTCTCGCGCTTGAGAAATTCGGGACGATGAGCTTCGGCGACGTGGCGGCGGCGGCGATCCGCTACGCGCGTGACGGCTTCACGATGCATCCCGTGATGGCGCACTGGATCGAGAAGAACGCGGCCAGCTATCGCCGCTGGCCGCAGAACGCGGCGATCTGGCTGCCCGGTGGAAGCGTGCCGCGCGAAGGTGAGCGCTTCGTGCAGCAGGATCTCGCGCGCTCCATCCAGTTCATGGTCGACGAGGAGCGCGCGGCGGCGCCACGCGGGCGCGCGGCGGGGCTCGCGGCCGCGCGCGACGCGTTCTATCGCGGCGACCTGGCGCAGGCCATGGCGCGCTACCACCGTGAGCACGGTGGCTGGCTGACCGCCGAAGACCTCGCGACGTATCGCTCGGAGATCGTGCCGCCGGTGCGCGCGACGTTTCGCGGGACCGACGTGCTGACGTGCGGACCGTGGTGCCAGGGGCCGACGCTGCTGCAAATGCTCGCGCTGCTGGACGGCGTCGACCTCGCGGCGCTCGGTCACAACACCGCGGCGTATGCCCATGTGGTCACCGAGGCGATGAAGCTCGCGTTCGCCGACCGGGAGCGCTACTACGGCGATCCGCGCTTCGTGCGCGTGCCGATGCACACGCTGCTCTCGCCCGCGTACAACGCCGAGCGGCGGCGGCTCATCCGCGACGATCGCGCGTGGCCGGAGATGCCGCCGCCCGGTCACGTGCCCGGGTTCGACGCGCGTCCCGCGCCCGGCCAGCCGTCGGCCGCCGCGCTGGCGAGTCCGGTGGTGCCCGGCGATACGTCGTACGTGTGCGTGGTCGACGCGAAGGGCAACGTCGTGTCCGCGACGCCGAGCGACTCCTCGTGGGATGGTCCCGTGATTCCGGGGCTCGGCTTCGTCCCGTCGACACGCGGATCACAATCGTGGGCGGTCCCCGGTCACACGTCGTGCGTCGCCCCCGGCAAGCGTCCGCGGCTCACGCCGAATCCCGCGCTCGCACGACGCGGCAACCGGTGGTTCATGCCGTTCGGAGCGCCCGGCGGCGATCTCCAGGCGCAAGGGATGATGCAGGTCTTCCTCAATCACGTGGTGTTCGGGATGAGCGTGCAGGAGGCGATCGACGCCCCGCGCTTCGTCACGCACAGCTTTCCGGGCAGCTTCGAGCCGCACCCGTATCTCCCGGGGCGTCTCGACGTGGAAGCGGGCGTGGGCCGCGCGACGGGCGAGGCGCTCGCCGCGCTCGGTCACCGCGTGGAGTGGCTGCCGGACATTTCGATCAACACCGCGGGCGTGTGCGCGATCGTCGCGGACCACGAGGCCGGCATCCTCTACGGCGGCGCCGATCCCCGCCGCGCCGCGCGCGCGATGGGTTGGTGAGCTAGTCCTTGAGTGCGGACACCGCTCGGGCTACCGCAGGCGACAGCGAGACCGGGATGAAGTAGTCGCGAGGATACAGGTAGTCCTCGCCCTCGTCATCGACGATGCGCCACCAGCCGTGGTCCGTATCTTTCACGGGGAGCCGTCGATAGACCTTTCGAAGCTGGAGCGAATGCGCAAAACTGCCGGTCTTGACGCACATGACATAGCCCGCGCGACGCAGGCCATCCTCGCATCGGCTAATCGAGCCAGCATTTGATCTTGAGTTTCTTTTTGCCGACGCCGTGCGCTTCATACCAATGCACCTCAGCCTTGCGTATCGTACCATCCACGAGTCTGACCATGGCGACGCCCTTGCGTTTGATCCAGTGGCCGGGACCATATTGTTCACGTAGCCACTGTGCTGCGCGAATGCTCGACCCGCTCGCGATTCGTTCGACGTCGGTAAGCCTGCCGATGGCCTCGAACTCTCGCGGGTACGGCACGCGCGCACGCTAGCAAGCGCGGGACGCCAAGTCAGCGTCCAAAGATAGATACAGGGAGAATCTCCGTGATCCGACCGCAGTCAGGCGAAGTGCAAACCGTGCTCGGCACGATCGCGCGCGAGGCGATGGGCGTGACGCTGCCGCACGAGCACCTGCTCATCGACTTCAAGGTGATGTTCTCCGAGCCGGCAGCGGCGAGTGACAAGGGGCGCGCGTACGAGCCCGTGAGCCTCGCGAACCTCGGGTGGGTCCGCCAGAACTTCAACGCGAACCTCGACAACCTGCGGCTCACCGACGAGCAGGTCGCGGCCGACGAGATCCTCCTCTTCAAGCACGCGGGCGGCAGCACGGTCGTCGATCCGACGCCGAAGACGCTCGCGCGCGATCCGCTCGCGCTCGCACGCATCGCGCGCGCGACCGGCCTCAACGTGGTGATGGGCGCCGGCTACTACGTCCACGCGTCGCATCCTCCGGACATGGATCGGCGCAGCGTCGACGACCTCGCGCGCGAGATGATCGCGGACGTCACGACGGGCGTCGGCGACACCGGGATCCGCGCGGGACTGCTCGGCGAGATCGGCACCACGTCTCCCTGGACCGAGAACGAGAAGAAGGTGCTCCGCGCGGCGATCGCGGCACAGCGCGAGACCGGAGCGCCGCTCATGATCCACCCGGGCCGGCATCAGAACATGCCGATGGAGCTCGCGGAGTTCGTGCGGAAGGAAGGCGGCGACCTGCGCCGCACGATCATGTGCCACATCTGCCGCACGATCGCGGACATCAAGGCGGTCATCGACCTCGCGCAGACAGGGATCTGGCTCGAGTACGACCTCTTCGGGCTGGAGAACTCCTACTACCCGTACAACCCGTCCTTCGACATGCCGAACGACGGCGGGCGCATGGCGCACGTGCTCGCGCTGATCGCGGCCGGGCATCGCGACCAGGTCCTGCTCTCGCACGACATCGCGTACAAGACGTCGCTGGCGAAGTACGGCGGCTACGGCTATCACCACCTGCTCCTGAACGTCGTGCCGCGGCTCCGCGCGAAGGGTGTCGACGACGCCGGCCTTCGCCGGCTGCTCGTCGAGAACCCCGCGCGCGCGTTCGCGTTCGCGTGACCGTCATGCCGCGCTACCTCTTCCAGGGCACGTATTCGCGCGAAGGCGCGCAGGGGCTCCTGCGCGAAGGCGGCACGAAGCGGCGCGCGGCGGTGGAAGCGCTCGTCACGAGCCTCGGCGGGCGCCTCGAAGGCTTCCACTACGCGTTCGGCGAGACCGACCTCTTCATGATCGTCGAGCTGCCCGACAACGCCGCCGCGGCGAACGCGTCGCTGATCGTCGCCGCGAGCGGCGCCGGGTCGTGGCGCACGACCGTGCTGCTGAGCGCGGAGGACATGGACCGCGTCGCGCAGCGCGGCGGCGGCTATCGCGCGCCCGGGGCCTGAGAGGCGCGTCGGCGCGCCTGAGCGCATGGACGATCACGCCGCGATCAACCGCGCGCTCTGGGACGCGCGGAGCGCCGAGTGGGTCGAGTCCGGCCGCCGCGCGTGGGCCCGCGACGAGATCTCCTGGGGCATGTGGAGGGTGCCCGAGCGTGAGCTGCAGGTGTTGCCGCCCCTCGCCGGGCGCGACGTCGTCGAGCTCGGGTGCGGCACCGCCTACTGGTCGGCGTGGCTCGCGCGCCGAGGCGCGCGCGTCGTGGGTCTCGACAACTCCTCACGCCAGCTCGCGACCGCGCGCATGCTCCAGGGCGAGTTCGCTCTCCGCTTCCCGCTCGTGCACGCCGACGCCGAGCACGCACCGTTCCGCGACGGGAGCTTCGACCTCGCGATCTCGGAATACGGCGCCGCGATCTGGTGCGATTCCTACCGCTGGATCCCGGAAGCGCGGCGCCTGCCGCGTCCGCGCGGCGAGCTGATCTTCCTCCGCAACAGCGTGCTGTTCTCGCTGTGCGCGCCGGACAGCGACGATGCGGCGGGCGATCGCCTGGTCCGCGGCTATTTCGATCTCCATCGCCTCCAGTGGAGCGACGATCACTCCGTGACTTTCTCGCTCGGGACGGGCCGGCTGATCCGCCTGTTCCGCGACAACGGCTTCGAGATCGTCGACTGCGTGGACGTCCAGGCGCCGGCCGACCGGACGGCGCGTTTTCCTTATCTGACGACCTCTTGGGCGCATCGCTGGCCGTCCGAGGAGATCTGGCGAGTCCGCCGAATCCATTGACCCTCGCGCCGCCGGGCATCTATCCTCGGAGGGCCGTGGTGACGTTTTTCCGCCTGATCCTGACGCCCGCCGCGCTCGTCGTCGCCTGTCCGGAAGCCGCCGTCGCGCAGAAGCCGCGCGCCGAGCTTCCCACCTACGAGATGGGCGATCAGTGGTTCCGCAGTGACGGAGTGTTCGAGCTGATCCGCATCGAAGCGAACCGTTACGTCTTCAGCGCCCCCGGCAAGGAAATTCACCTGACGAAGGACCTTGCCATCGCCAGAACGTCCAACGGCCCCAACTGGGTCGAGATCTCGCCCCCGATGCGGCTCAGCTGGCCGCTCGAGGTCGGCAAGTGGGGCGTCACGCAGGACGCGAAGTGGAGGTCCCACAACAATCCGTCCGGCCCTGACGTCCGGCTGAGCTGGGAAGTCAAGGCGTACGAGGACGTCAAGCTCGGATCGAAGACGCTCAAGGCCTTCAAGGTGGAGTTCGCAGCGCGCGCCGTGCCGTGGACGCGCTCGTGGACCGCGTGGTTCGCGCCGGAGGCGCAGCACTGGGTGCGCTCCGAGGCGCCGCAGCAGACCATGCCGCTCGCCAACTTCAAGATCTTCGACGTGGCGCCGGCCGCGGCCCTCGCGGTGCGGATCGACGAGCCCGCCGATCAGGGGCGTGTCGGGACGACGACGCCGCTCACGGCAGCGATCACGGCACGCCGGGGCGTCGCCAGCGTGGACGTGACGCTGAACGGCGTGGAGGTGTTCTCGGGCCGGCCCTCGGACGCTCCGCGCTCGTTCGCGGTGGGCCAGACGCTCACGCTGAAGGACGGCAAGAACACGCTGATCGTCACCGTCACCGACCGCGCGGGCGATCGACAACAGGAAGCACGGACGGTCTTCTCGGACAAGCCGGCTGTCGTCGCGGCTCCGCCGGCCACCAAGCCCCCGCCGCCGGCGCCCACACCCGAGCCCGCGGCGAAGCCCGCGCCGCCCGCGCAGGTCGCCGCGTTGCCGCCGCCGCCACCGCTCGTCGTGCGGCTCTCGTCGCCCGCGGACAAGGCGAGGGTCGAGCACGAGACCGTCGCGCTCGCCGGTGTCGCCAGCGGGGGCAAAGGTGTCAGCCGCGTCACGGTCACGCTGAACGGCGTCGAGGTGCACAAGCGCGACGAGTCGAGCCCCGCGCGCGCGGTGCCGCTGAACCTCCCGCTCAAGCTCCGCGAGGGAGCGAACACGCTCGTGGTCACGGTCGCCGGCGCCGACGGCGCGCTCGAGCAGGAGACGCGTGTGGTGTCGTACGAGCGCCCCGTGCCGTTCGGAAGCGCGTTCCGCTTCCCCGAAGACCGCGCGCGCGTCACCGAGGAGACGAGCCTCGTCGCGGCGATCGCGCAGTCGAGCCGCGGCATCACGCAGGCGCGGATCCTGCTCAACGCCACGGAGATCCACCAGCAGACCGAGCGCTCGCCGCAACGCTCGCTGCTCGTGACGGCGCCCCTCACGCTGCGCGACGGACCGAACCTCATCGTGGTCGCCGCCACACAGGCCGACGGCACGGTCCATCAAGAGCTGCGCACGGTCATCTTCGATCGTCCGAAGGTCGCCGCGGCGCCGCCGCCCCCGCCCGCGCCGAAGCTGCCGGTGCACGAGCGCTGGGCCGTCGTCATCGGCGTGGGGACGTACGAGAGCCCGACGGTGCCGCGCCTCCGCTACACGGTCTCGGACGCCGAGGCGATCTACCAGACGCTCATCGGCCCCGCCGGGTTCAAGAAGGAGAACGTGCTGCTCCTCACCGACCGCAGCGAGCGGAAGCCGACGCTCCGGAACATCAAGTGGGCGCTCGGCACGTTCCTCGGCCGCTCGGCGAAGAAGGACGACACGGTGCTGATCTTCTTCACCGGCCACGGCGCGCCGGAGGTCGACACGCGCGGGGTCGAGCGCGACGGGCTCGCGAAGTACCTGATCCCGAGC
>Ga0194121_10001029_pt1 | contig 48788 bp, 48 predicted proteins | sample TA2MahCa50mmetaG_FD_148609 | JGI IMG/M metagenome (GOLD analysis project Ga0194121, IMG submission 148609) | Freshwater microbial communities from Lake Tanganyika, Tanzania - TA2015020 Mahale Deep Cast 50m | ecosystem: Environmental > Aquatic > Freshwater > Lake | place: Tanzania: Lake...
CAGGCGGTAGGCGCAGAGAGTCTGCAAGACCAAGTCCCAGCGTGTGCCTTTGCGACTGGGCGGCAAACGCCCGGCCCAAAACTGGTCCAAGCCCAGTTGGTGATACTGGTGGCAAAACAGCCAGCACAACGCCTGCTTTCGACGATGCTCCAGTAGCGGTGTTCTTTGCCGTCCTTCTTTCGGATGTTGCAGCGCAAAAACATGGTTGGCCGTGCATTTTACACGTCCTTTTGAGGCTGGGAATAGGGCAGGTCTGCACTACAGCCCTTTTCGGCCCCGTTGGCGATAAGCCTCCTTTGCAAACCAATGAGTTGCGCCACGAAAGTTTTTCTACTGAAGGTCGAATCCGCTAAGTGGGGCTGAGGTCGGCGCTGCAACGATGGCAGCTTTCACTCCGCCCGGGTTGCCCGGACAACGTCCATTCCCAGCCGCATTTGTGACAGTGACGAGTCATGCCGGGATTTTAGGCGATTTCAGGCTGGCCGAAAGTGAAAATGTTGGGCGAGTGCCTACGAACCTGAGCCGGAGGCAACGAAAGCGGACGTTGATCGGCTGTGATATTGGTAACGGAAGAACCGTAGTTAAGTTAACCCGAGGCAAGGCCGAGATTGGTTAGGACATGATAAGTCGAGTGGACCTTGTTCAGCGTGTAAAGATGGATTCCTTCGACACCTTCCTGGAGAAGCTCTTGGATTTGTTTTGTGGCGTATTCGATTCCGTAAGCAGTGACCATCTCGTCGTTGTTGCCAAATCCATCCAGGCGGCCGAGCAGTGGAGCAGGCATCTGGGCGCCACAGAGCGTTGTAAAGCGTTTGATCTGCGCGGCGCTAAGAATGGGCAGAATTCCCGGACAAATGGGCGCCGTCACGCCGAGCTTGCGAACCATGAAGTCGCGAAACAGGAAAAAGTCTCGGTTATCGAAGAAAAGTTGAGTGAGGACGAAATCGGCGCCTTGATCGATCTTAGCCTTCAGCCGTTCCCAATCGACATACTTGCCCTCTTTGCAGGCGATATGCCCTTCTGGAAATCCCGCCGTGCCGATTGAAAAACCGCCGGTCTCGCGAATGAACCGCACCAATTCATAACAGAACTCAAAGCCACCTTCTGTCTTCTGAAACTCGCCCGTTCCGCCCGGCGGGTCGCCCCGCAAGGCGAGTATATTTTTGATTCCCATCGCCTTGGCCCGAACAAGCACCTCGCCAAGTTGTTCTCGAGTCGCTTGCACACAGGTCAGGTGCGCCATCCCCGTCAGGCCGTGTTCGCGTTGGATGCGATCCACAATCATCAGGGTCTTATCGCGCGTGCTGCCGCCTGCGCCGTAAGTTACCGAACAGTAATCCGGCTTGAGCCGCATTAGCGCTGGAATTGTCTTTTCCAACAGAGCTCGGTCTCCTTCCTCAGTTTTCGGAGGGAAGAATTCGAACGAGATGACCGGACGTTTCGCCACCCGTTTTGCCGCGTGAATGTCTCGGATAAATTGCATTGATTTAGATTATGGCCATACTCGACGCAAAATCCAAGTGACCAAACGCAAAACACGCGGACTCGGCGGTCCGCGCTCCCATAGTGAATGAGCCGCGCCCGTTATCGAGAGATCGGACTTTACGCGATCTTTTTTTGCTCTGGCATTTGCGGGCTTGGCTACCATTTAGCTTGGTCGCGGATGTTTGCCCTTGGGCTCGGCCATGAATTGCCGGGAATCCTAGCCACCGTGGCCGCCTTCTTCAGTGGTTTATCCCTGGGGGCTTGGACCCTGGCCAACCGATTAAGCCGCAGCCGTTGTCCCGGAAAATGGTATGGAGGCCTGGAACTGTTTATCGGCGCTTGGGGATTGCTCTCTATTTTTTTGATTCCCTGGGGAAATGATTTGGCTTTGCGCCTGATTGGCCTCGAAGCAACTAATCTTCGTCATTGGACGATAGCCTTTGGAGTGCCTTTCCTCGTTCTGCTTCCCGGCACAACCGCGATGGGCGCCACCTTTCCGGCGATGGAGCGATTTGTTTCATCCCTGTCGCGCGCGGGACGTTGCGTCGGTGGGTTATACGCGATGAACACGTTCGGCGCTGTCGCGGGGACGTTGCTCTCGGTTTTCCTTTGTATTCCCACGCTAGGCTTTCGAGCGTCACTCGGCATTTTTGCGCTGTTGAATATGGCGTGTGGTGTCGCGGCCTTGGCGATGGAACGCCGCGCGGCAAACGACAGTTCCCACACCCTAAGCGCGGCAACCACGGAGATGAGCCAATGGCGTTTGGAACTCATGGTGTTTGCGACCGGTTTGTTGGGCATCGGCTATGAAGTTGTTGGACTGCGCGCACTGGCAGAAGTGCTCGAGAACACGATTTACACATTTGCCGCTGTCTTATCAATTTTCCTTCTTGGAACTGCAATCGGCGCGGCCCTTTATCAACGATTTGGAGAACGTTTCCGCTTCCCTTGGAACGTGACACTGCGCGGAGTCTTGATCGGGATGTCAGCGAGTTGCTTGGGAGGCATGTTCATGTTGTCGCGAGCCGAATTCCTTTATGAGAAAGCTCGTTCGCTTCTTGGGGACGGCGTTTCCGCGGTGCTGGCCGCTGAATTGGCGGTCGCAGCGGCGGTGTTTGGGCTGCCAGCCCTTTTCATGGGCGCAGCGTTCAGTCAGTTAGTGCAAGCGAGCGGGAGCAGAATTGGAGGCATCGGTCGCGCTCTCGGATTCAATACCCTCGGGAGCGCGCTGGCGCCGGCGGTTTTTGGCGTGTTGTTGTTTCCGGCGATCGGCGCGAAATGGACGCTGGTCATCGTATCTCTCGGATATCTGGCCTTGCTGCCGCAGTTCTCGGTGATGGGATGCGCTGCTTGGTTTGGACTGACGTTATTGGCTTTGGCCACGCCCTCCCGCCTTCAATTTGTTAAAACGCCGCCCCGAGGTGAACTGCTCGAATACCGCGAAGGCGTCATGAGCTCGGTCGCGGTCGTTAAACATTTCGACGGCAATCGGAGTCTGCTCGTCAACAATCGTTTCACAATGGGAGGCACTGGCGCTGCGAATGCCGCGCGGCGGCACGCACATATTCCGTTATTGTTACACCCTGCGCCGCGACGAGCACTCTTTCTGGGTCTCGGCACCGGAATATCGTTCGCTGGCGCGAATCCGCATCCGAACCTAGATGGCCACGGTGTAGAATTGGTCCCCGAAATCCTGGAAGTGTACCACCACTTTCGACCGCACAACGACCTTCGCTCGGGCTTAAGTTTGCATGTGGCCGACGCGCGCCGGTTTGTCCGCGTCTCCGAGACCCAATATGACGTGATCGTCGCGGATCTCTTTCATCCGGCTCGCGACGGCGCGGGCGCGCTTTATACGGCCGAGCACTTCCAAGCGATCCGCCGGCGGTTGTCGCCTCAGGGACTGTTCTGTCAATGGCTGCCGCTTTATCAGCTGGACGAGTCTATGTTGCGCGTTATCACGCGAACGGTTCTCGAAGTGTTCCCCCACACACGCGCATTTCTGCTCCGATTCAACATCGATACGCCGGTTCTTGGTTTGATCGCGAGTTCGAAGCCGTCGCAGTATCCCGCCGAGTGGCTGGGAAAGCGATTGCGCGACAGCGAACAACTTGCAACCGAGCTGCGGCGCTTGGCCTTGGCCGATGAAATTCAACTATTCGGTTGTTACGTGGCTGGCCCGGACGCGCTCCGTAATTTTTCGGCGAATGCTCCGTTAAACAGAGACGATCGTCCGGTAGTTGCCTTCGGCGCTCCGCAATTTAGTTACCGGCGCCATGAGACTCCTTACGACAGACTCTTTACTCTGCTGAGGCTTCGAGCCGCAAATCCGGAAGATCTCATTTCGAGAGACGATGGCGCCAAGGCCGGCAAGCTCATCAACGATCTCAAAGAGTTTATTGCGGCCCGTGACATGTACCTGGAAGGACTCCGTCTGGAAAATCAGGGCCGCTTGTCCGAAGCCATTGATTCCTATGTTGAAAGCGCTCGCTTAAGCCCCTACTTTTCGACGGGCTACGCTCATTGTTTGACGCTGGCCAGCCAGCAAGCGAAAGCAAATCCCGAAGCTGCTCGGCGTCTTTTGGAACGGGTGATCGAGGTCCGACCCGAGCGGCCCGTCGCGCGCGATTTGCTTCAGCGCCTGTTCGAAAACTGACAACCTCCGTAGCGCAGGCTGCCAAACCTGCTCTCGAGTTTGGACGTTTCGCTTGCACGACCCCAACGGGATTGTCGCCAACGGCAATGCCGCCGCTACCGACAACTTCGGGATGCACTGCTCGATGTGGCGTGGTGAGGATTAGCGTTGTCGCGATGGAGTTTTGCCACTAGTTTCAGCCGGAACCGCACCTCCCAAAATGAAAGCCGAACCTCAAACATCTCCTCTCAAGGGACAGAACCTCTCCGGCGAAGCTCGCAACGAGGCCTTGTCTGGAGAATGTTCAAGAGACCGGACGGTGAGAACGCGTTCGAGCGAAGTAATGACGGAATCGAGCGTTGGCCTGAGTCGTCGCAGCGTATTGCAGGCTGCCGCGGGAGTTCTGGCTGCGTCCCTCGCAAAAGTCGCCGATGCTGCTGAAGTCGGCGGCCGAAGTGTGCGCGCCAGCAGATCGCCCGATTCTGTTGCAACTGCCAGTGATCCGGGACCTGCGCGTCAAATGGAAATCTATCGTGGCGGCCTCACTGGCGCCAAGCCCGCGGTTCCAATCGCCTTCGAGGATTTGGAGCGCAAAGCACAGGAAGCCATCAAACCGGAGGTCTTCGGTTATATCCAAGGCTCGGCCGGCAATGGGGCATCCAGCAGAGCCAACGTAACCGCTTTCGAACGCTGGCAAATCCTGCCTCGCTTTTTAAAAGACGTTTCCAAGCGCGACCTCAGCGTGCAATTTTTCGGACAACGTTTTTCCGCGCCCATCATGCTCGCACCCATCGGCGGCGTGCTGGGAACTATTCATCCGGATGGGGAAGTGGCTGTGGCAAGGGCAGCGCGGGGCGCGGGCATCCCAATGATGCTCTCGACACTCTCCTCAAAGACGATGGAAGCCGTCGCCGAAGCGCTGCAAGACACGCCGCGTTGGTTCCAATTGTATTGGCCAAGCGATCGTGATTTGACCGCGAGTTTCCTGCAACGAGCCGAGCGTTCCGGCTACCGCGCGGTCGTTGTTACGGTGGACACCAAGTTTTTGGGATGGCGCGAGACAGATTTGCAAAATACGTACTACCCCTTCTTCGCCGGACACGGATTGGCCAATTATTTTAGCGACCCTGTCTTTCGACGCGGCCTGAGATCGAAGCCCGAAGATAATTTGCCGGAGGCCGTGACGCATTGGGGCAACGCGTTCCGAAACCCAACGTTCTCTTGGGCCGACTTGAAATGGCTGAGGCAGCAAACGCGTCTGCCAATCTTGCTCAAAGGAATCTTGCACCCGGACGACGCGCGAAAGGCGGTGGATCATGGCGCTGAGGGTGTCGTCGTCTCGAATCACGGCGGCCGCCAACTGCACGGCGTCACGCCGTCGCTCGCGGCGTTGCCTGGAATTGCGAAAGCGGTTGGGCAGCGCATTCACGTTCTCTTTGACAGCGGAATTCGCCGAGGGTCCGACGTCTTCAAAGCTTTGGCCTTGGGCGCCAAATGCGTTTTGCTCGGTCGGCCGTACGCTTACGGCCTGGCTGTGGCTGGTGAAGTGGGAGTGTCAGAAGCAATCCGCAACGTCGTCGCCGATTTCGACTTGACGCTTGCTTTGGCCGGATGCGCCTCGATTGCGGAGCTGAACAAGCAATACGTTAGTCGTGTTTGAGGTTGAAGAATCCATAGTCGCCGCGACATCAATGAGCGGTTCTACATGTAATTAGAGCGATTCTCGATCATGGTTCGCTCGATTTCCGCTTCATCCAGAGAGGCGGACAAGCGGTCGGAGTTTTGCCCTCCCAGGAATAATTCAAGAGCGCATTCAATTGATAAGTGCGCGCGCCGCATTCTTCCCGTGAACGTTAGCGGCGCTCTTACGAGACGCCGCTACAGCCAGAAAAGACGCGCCCTATTCTCAAGGAGGCACTTGCACTTTACCCTCCCCACGCAACGACGAAGCCGTTAACGTCTGTCCTCATGATGCGATCGCCCAACTGGTTCCTTCTCGTCATTTCCATGATGCTTCCCTCCGCAGCTTTGGCCGCAGAGAATTTTGACGTCCTAATTCGCAATGGGTCGATTTATGACGGAGGAGGCAGGCCACCATTCGCCGGCGACATCGGTATAAAGGGCGACACCATCACGGCCATTGGAAAACTCGCGGACGCACGCGGACGGATTGAGATCGATGCCTCTGGTCTCGCGGTTGCGCCCGGCTTCATCAACATGCTCAGTTGGGCGACCGAATCGTTGATTCATGACGGCCGATCTCAAAGCGACATTCGTCAAGGTGTAACCTTGGAAATCTTTGGCGAAGGCGAATCGATGGGGCCGTTGAACGCGCGAATGAAACGCGACATGATTGCTGCCCAAGCCGACGTGAAATATCCAGTCTCTTGGACGTCGCTCAACGGGTACCTCGAACATCTGACGAAACGCGGCGTTTCACCCAATGTCGCCTCCTTTGTTGGCGCGACAACGGTCCGCATTCACGAAATCGGGCACGAGGACCGCCCGCCCACACCTCAGGAGCTCGAACGAATGTGCGCGCTGGTTCGGCGTGCGATGCAGGAAGGCGCTCTTGGCGTCGGATCATCCTTGATTTACGCACCCGCGTTTTATGCGAAGACTGACGAACTAATTGCTCTCGCAAAAGTCGCGGCGGAGCACGGTGGCATCTACATTTCGCATTTGCGCAGCGAAGGCAATCGATTCCTCGAAGCGATCGATGAACTGATCACGATAGCGCGAGAGGCCGGTTGTCCTGCCGAGATTTATCATCTCAAAGCGGCGGGAGCGTCGAATTGGGGAAAACTCGACGCTGCAATTCAAAAGATTGAAGCGGCTCGATCTGCCGGGTTGAAGATCACTGCTGACATGTACACTTACACCGCGGGCGCGACCGGTCTTGATGCCGCGATGCCGCCCTGGGTTCAGGAAGGCGGCTATAAAGCTTGGGCCGGCCGACTCAAAGACCCGGCCATTCGCGAACGGGTCAGAAAGGAGATGTCCACTCCTGCCGATGCGTGGGAAAACTTGTATCTGGCCGCCGGATCCGCTGACAAAGTCATTCTGGTCGGATTCAAAAGCCAAAAACTAAAGCCGCTGACCGGCAAGACACTTGCCGAAGTCGCGGCCATGCGAAGCAAGTCCCCTGAAGAGACTGCAATGGATTTGGTCATCGAGGATGGCAGCCGCGTCGGAACCGTTTATTTCCTGATGTCCGAGGAAAATGTTCGCAAACAACTGACCTTGCCTTGGGTCAGTTTTGATTCGGATGCCGCATCGATGGCGCCGGAAGGCGTGTTTCTCAAGACGAATCCGCATCCGCGCGCCTATGGCAACTTCGCCAGGCTCTTGGGAAAATATGTGCGTGACGAGAAAGTTATTCCCTTGGAGGAAGCCATTCGCCGGCTCACGGGTTTTCCCGCCGAAAGCCTCAAGCTGGATCGCCGCGGGCTTTTGAAGCAGGGTTACTTCGCTGATGTAGTGGTCTTTGATCCCGCCAAAATCCAAGACCACGCCACCTTTGACAAACCGCATCAGTACTCCACCGGCGTCGTCCATGTCTTCGTGAATGGCGCCCAAGTTTTGCGCAACGGTGAACATACAGGAGCAAAGCCCGGTCGCGTGGTGCGTGGACCAGGCTGGCGAATGAAAACCCGAAGTCCGTAAAATAAGACGAGCCCCGGCCGTATCTTATCTTGGGCATCGCTACGGCTCAGAACACGCGTGCGTCATGAATCATGACAGGCGCTAGCCAGCTAAGGTTAGCAGGCAGGCAGCGCAATTTAGTCTAGGCTCGCCGTTCCCTGCGACATAGTGACGCCGCAGGGCATGGTGGATTTGCGGGAGTTCCGAGCGCAGCTTCCAGCTCATTTCAAACCTGATCTCTTCATTTGGATTGACCAGCACGATTGGAACCTTCCAATCTATTTCGACGCACTCGATTGCCCCAGCGTCGCCATCTTCGGCGATACCCATTTGCATTTGCGGCAGGATCCGAACGTTTGGCTTTCGTACGCCCGCGAGTTTGATGTGGTCTTTCTGACGTTTACCAAAAATCACCTGGAGCTTTTCCGCCAAGCGGGGTGTCGGACAGTATTCTGGTCGCCTCCCGCTTGCGATCCGCAAGTGCATTGCAAGATGCCCGCTGAAAAGGTTTATCCAGTCAGCTTCGTCGGTAGCACCTCATCGCTGCATACAGAACGCGTTGGATTGTTAAAATGTCTTCTGGACAAGGGGGTGGACTTGCATGTCGATTCCAAGATTCTCCACGAGATGTCGCTGATCTATAGCCGTTCCAAAGTCGTTTTTAACAAATCCCTCGCGGATGACTTGAACATGAGGGTGTTCGAGGCGATGGCTACAGGCAGCTTTTTGCTCACCAACCGGCTGCCTCGTGAATCGGGCCTGGAAGAGTTGTTCACGGATGGCCAGCATCTCGCTTTATATAACGACAATAACGTTCTGGAACGCATTCGCTATTGGCTGGCCAAACAATGAACAACGGGAGGAAATCGTCGCTGCGGGACGCGCCGAAGTGTTGAAGAAACATACCTACGATCATCGTGTGAACGAAATCATTCAGACGGTGACACGCTTTTGAACTGGGAAAGGAATCACGAGCTGCCGATCGAAGCGTGTTTGTTTCCCAACGCACCGCGGCCAATATCGCGTATTTCGTATTTTGATTTAGCGTGCGCTGCGCAGCTCCTGCAAGAGCACGCGCTGAATCACATGATGCGAGATCATGTGCGCCGGTGCGACCTCATCGATCTCGAGACGAAAGGACCCGCGGCCAACTCGTTCCACCGCTGCGCGGACGCGCCGTTCATAATCACGCATCGCGTCGGCATACGGCATTCCTGTCGCCTGCGCGTCGTGTTGCGCCTGCCCGAAGCAGCAATCATCACGGCGCACGAGGATTTGCACTTGTTTGCGCCCGCGTCCGTGCGCGCCGAGAATGTAAAGGTCAGGATAACTCGCAAGGCGATAGAAGGTCGGTTCGAATTGCTCGCGGTCGCCCACGGAACCGCCCGAACGCAAGTAAAGAGGAATCGTTCCCGCCACTGGAAAGCTGCAGCGAATCGCCGGATCGATGGCCGCGTAAACGGTCGTCGTCCATCCGCCACCGGAAAGGCCGGCCATATGAAACGCCCGATACTTCGGAAAACACCCGGCTTGGCTTCGCGTCTTAAGGTAATTTAGGCTGACTGCGGTCGGTTCAAGAAAGTATTTGATCGGACTGCCCGTCGTCGGCATGTCGAACATCGCGTCATGACCGCCCACACAATCTCCCGGCCGCATGCGAGGCATGAAAACACCGAGCACGCCGTATCCTTCGCGCAGCAACGCCTGAATAGTCCGTTGCAACCCATAGCCAACCTCCGCCGGCGACGGATCATCGTCGAGCGTGCAAGCGTGGCCGTGATGGACCACAACCAATTCACGATTCGGCTGCTCGGCGAGGAAATGATACGCGAGACCTTGCAGACTCAGCGCCATGTCAATGCGGATCTCGTCCACGCGCGCAAGATGAGTCAGATGCTGGACCGGACTTGTAACATTCGTCGCAACGTAGCTGGGCAAGCGACGATCGGGAAAGCCTTCACCACCCCACAGGTATTGGATCAACGCGGCGCGCTTTTGCGGAATGTCGCGCGCGGATTGAATGGTGATCGCGCGGTCATCGATGAGTTGGGCCGCATGAAGCAAGTTAACGAACACGGCAATGCAGACGGTCACGCAACGAAGAATCAAGCGAAGGTGAATTGGTCTCATGCTGGGTCCACTTTAGACACTTTAGAGTATTAATCTCACCAAAAGGCCCAGTGTCCCCCGCCGGAATAGACGAGGTAATTGGTTTTCCATTGGCTGGTGTTGCGCCAATTCACCGCCCCGTCGAGCGTCGCCACATTGCCTCCGGCAGCGCCCATTTGCTTCGGATTCTTTCCTCCGGACGGTGTGATCCCGGTGCCTTTGTAGACGCCTTTGCGAACTTGCCCACGCGGACCGTGCGGGACCGTGACCCAATCGGCATTCCAAACGTTTTGATCGGAGAACAGAACCAACGTGGGATCATCCGTGAGCCTTTTGGGGGAGATCCATCCGGAGTTTGGCGGCATCTGTTTTCCGCCGTGATAATTGTAGCCGATGTAATAACCGATACCCGTCTGGTAGCGAATGTCCGGTTTGTCGGTCACTCCTGGATAACGCACGGGATAAAGATTCGGGCAATCAAATACTTTGTCGCCAAATTGATTGCTGATGAACCGATACATAAATGTCTCGATGCTCAGCGTGTAGGAATCTTTGGCGTCGCGAATCCCGTGAAAGACTTTGTCCTCGAAATCGAGTCCGTACAAATGCGTGGCCAAGCCCATCTGCCGAAGGTTACTGACGCAATTGCCGCGCTTGGCCTTTTCCTTGGCCGCGGCCAGCGTTGGCAAGAGCATCGACGCAAGAATGGCAATGATCGCGATGACGACCAGCAGTTCGATCAGCGTGAAAGCGATCGATGAACGAACGATCTTCCGGAGAAATGCCTGATGTTTTGGTTTCATAAGAAGCGGTAGTTTATTTAGCTTCGATGGAGCACCAGCCCTCAAATCTCCGCCAGCGGCTCCGTCGCGTCCCCGAACTTCTCGAGACGAACATTCATCTTGTTCATCATCGAGAGATAAAGCCGGCACATCTGACGATTGGATTTGTCTTTGTAATCCAACACGCGGCCGCCTTTGATCTGGCCGCCCGCACCGCCCAGCAGCACAGCGGGCAACTGCGTCGCATCATGGCTTCCGGTCAACATGCTCGAGAGATAAAGCAGCATCGTGTTGTCGAGCGCAGTCCGTTCGCCCTCCTGAATGCTGTCCAGCTTGCGGGCAATATACCCGACTTGTTCGAGGAAAAACTGATTCACCTTCAGCCAGTCCGCCGTGTCCGAGTGCGAGAGCAGATGATGAATCATGTAATCCACGTTGAGGTTCGGAAAGCGCAGCGACGAATGATCGTTGTTTAGCTTGAGGGAGCAAAACCGTGTGCTGTCCGTTTGGAACGCGAGCACAAGGATATCGCACATCAAACGCATGTGTTCGGCGATGTCTTGCGGGATGCCGTCCGCCGGACGCGGGATATTCGGCGCCATGAGTGTCGGCCGCCAGCCCTGCAATTCGCCTTTCTTTCCAGCCTGCTCGATGCGTTGTTCCACTTCGCGCACGGAATCGAGATATTCGTCCAGCTTCCGTTGATCGGTCGCGCTGATGTGACGCCGAAAATCTTTCGCGTCGCTGAGCACAGCGTCGAGCACGCTTTTGTCGCCGCGTTGGACCTCGTCCTTGAAGAGCCGGTCGAACGCAAGGGAGGGGTAAATTTCCAACGGTGTCGGCGTCGTTGGCGAGGTCCACGAAATGTGCGAGCTATAAAGCATCGAATAATTCTTGTGCACGGAAGGATTCGACTTCTCGCAACCAAGCACGAGGCTGGGAACTTTCGTCTCGCGTCCGAAACGTTGGGCGAGCAACTGATCGATGCTCGTGCCGGAACGAATCTCGCCGCCCGAAGCCAGCGGCGCGCCCGAGAGAAGATTGCCCGTCTGGGAACTGTGGATGTTCCCCTTGAGCGCCTGTTCGTTGTAAAGGCCGCGGATGAAGAGCATTTTTTCGCGGAGATCGTGGAGCGGCGCGAGGACCTTGCCCACTTCCATATTCTTGCCTTCGCCCTTGGCCCACCATTCCTTGCTGTGAAACCCGTTTCCTGAAAAGAGCACGGCCAAACGCACGGGCGCTTCGCTTGCAACTTTGTTGGCCGCGGGCGCGTCACCCCAGACGGTCATCGATTCCATCCATGGCAACGCCATCGTGACACCGACACCACGCAGAAACGTCCGTCGAGAAAGTTTGTGATTCATCATAGGCTCTGTTGGTTGATTGTGATTGTTCTACCACGAAAAACGCGAAAGACACGAAAAAGAAATAAGGCAAGCGAACAATCGGCGGCAGGGCGGTGTTGCTGCGAAATGTTGCTGCGCCGCCTTGTCAAACCCGCGCTGCAGGCGGCGCAGCAACGCCGCCCTGCCTTCACGTTCATGGAAAGCCGAGTCAAGACCACTTTTCGTGTCTTTCGCGCTTTTCGTGGTCAATCCTCATATGCAGCTTCCTTTCCCCGAATCTCGCGAAACTGGCGGCTGAGCACAATTGTTTCGACAGCGGTCGCGAACCGATAATCCTGCGCTTTTAACTTCGTTTGCATTTCCGCCAATAACGGCTCATCCGATAATTGCACTCCCCGACCCAGCGCGTAACCTAACAGCTTCTTCGAAAATTGCCGGACAATTGCCTCGCGTCGTTTCGTCAAAAGATAATTGCGCAAACCATCGAGGCCATTCAACGCGGTTCCATCCATTACCTTTGAACGCGTGTCGATGGGGCGATCCGCCAAGTCTTTCTCCCGCCAGCGCCCGATGGCATCAAAGCTTTCCAGCGCAAAACCGTAAGGATCGATCCGCACGTGGCAATTCGCGCAACTCGGATCGCTGCTGTGCTTCTCCACCAACTGCCGCACGGTGAGTCCTTCCGTGGCCGTTTCATCCTCAGGCAACCGCGGCACCTCTTTCGGCGGGCGCGGCAACTTTTCACCCAGGAGCGCTTCGGCCACCCAATTGCCGCGCAAGATCGGGCTGGTGCGGGAAGCGCCCGACTGCTTCGCCAACGTCGTCGCCTGCGCGAGAATCCCGCCTCGCGAAAACTTTCTGACCCCATCGACCCGCCGCCAATCCGCGCCCGTCACTTCGGGAATGCCGTAATGTTTCGCCAACGCCTCGTTGAGAAAGGTGTGATCGGAATCCAACAGCGACAGCACCGAGCGGTCGTTTTGGAAAAGGTCGGTGAAGAAAAGGATCGATTCTTCGTACATCGCACCGCGCAAACCGGCAAAGGTTGGAAAGTGGCGTTCGCTCTTTTCATCGAGTGTGTCGAAACTGTGAATGTGGAGCCATTGACAGCCGAATTCGGTCGCTAACCGCCGCACCCGCGCATCCTTCAACATCCTCCGCGCTTGCGCCACGAGCACTCCTGGCTGCCTTAATCGTCCTGCGGCAGCCAGCTCGCGCAGTTCCGCATCGGGCTGCGATGACCACAAAAAGTAACTGAGACGGCTCGCGAGTTCCCAATCTGAAACTGCTGTTTGCGCTGAACCGGGCCCCGGCTTTTCCAAACGATAAAGGAAAGTCGGCGCCACGAGCACGCGCGCCAGCGTGAGCCGGAGCGCTTCATCATGTGGAATCTCTTGTTCGCGCAGCTTGTGATAAAGTCCGCGCAGCTCCTCCGTCTCGCTTTGCGTCAACGGACGCCGATACGCGCGCCCGGCGAAGTCGAGCATGTTCTTGAGATGTTGCGGCTCGCTCTCGACCAGCCATTGCCGAAACGCCGATGCGCGTTCGCCAAAGGGCTTGCGCAACGGTTCAAATACTTTCGGATCGGCATCTTGGGTGGCGTATTCAATGATCTGTTCGAGGGCATCCACGAGGGTCAAGGCATCGTGGCTGGTGTAACGCAATTCATTCCACAGCCGATCCAGCTTCGCCTTCTGCGCATCATCGAGCATGAGCCGGCTCAATTGGTCGTCTTCGCGATAATAAAGCGTCAGCGTGACGACTTCATCCACCGGCACAATTTTTGTGTAACAGAGCGCCGAGGGAAACCAACGGCGGAAATCGTCGAAACTGGCTTCAATCCGTTTGAGGGCTGTGCTGCCCTCATTCACGATGATCGGCGTGCTGTGAGCAACCTGACTGTTGTTCGATGTCCAGTAACCGCCTCCCTTCTGAACGGTCGCCGCGCTGGCCAATAACGCTGTGATTGACTCGGGTTTGTTGGTGCTGACTTGCAATTGCACGCTGCCTTCCGCCCCTGTCTCCGGATCGAGCAGGCCAGTTGTCACAAATTCGCAGCCTTCGACGAGTTCACTCGGCAGCCGAACTTCGATGACGCTCGGCGCTTGAACGCAGAGACTGTCTGGATCAATCGCACGCGGATGTTTGCCAAAGAGCGCGGGGTCGAGGCCAGCCGCTTGGGCGGATAAGCCAGAATCAGAAGATGGTTTTGACGCGGAGGTGTGAGTTTCCCCAAGACGATGATTGCCGGTCAACCCGCTGAAGAGCGGCCCACCCAGAGACGCTAGTTGCCGATACAATGCCGCATCCGGGCTCTCCTTCGCCACAGGCAGCCCACTGGCCAAAAGCTTCTGCAACTCGTCCGCGATCTGTTTCTTCTCCTCAGCGCTGCCGGTTTTTTGCCAGCGCGCCAACAGCGAGCCCGCCGGAATGACTGGGCCGGTTTCGTTGCCTGTCACTGGTTCGCTGTAGAAATGCCAGATGCCGTCATTGCCAGATTTGTCGGCGTGCGGATTGCCCGCGAGAATATCGCCGGAAACATCGCCTGCCAAATCCCATTTGCGGCCGCTTTCGCCCGCGCTGGTGATCGTGAGGTCAATCGCCGTCAGGTCGCATGAGTGATTATTGTCGCGCGGGCCGATAATGAGAGAGACGAGATCGCCGGCTTGGACCGAGACATTCTCAAATGGGCCGGCTTTGCCCTCGCGGCTGCCTTGCGCAACGCCGGCGCCGAAACGTTGCCGCGTTGCGCCGCGCCGCAATTCGACCGACCACGTCACTCCGTTGCCGCACTCGGGATGCGCGTGCTTGATCGTCGCGTTGATTTGCACGCTCGCGGCCGCGGGACTTCGCCAGCCGACGGCGACCGCGAGTTTCGGCGTCGGATGCACGGCGACACCGTGCGGTTTCATCACACCGGGAATGCGCACCTGCGTGTCCGTGGAATTCGCCACCAAGAGCGGCAGACTGTGGCTCCCCCACCCTTTCACGAAATCGTAACCAGCCGAGCTGGCAATCGTGTTAGTCAAATACCCTTCGATTCGCAAAACTCCTCCTGTCCCAAGGCCGAGAAAATCGAGCCACGCCGAAAGGACGTCCGATTCCGCGCCATGTTTGCGCGCGAGTTCGCCAATTTCCGCAGCGGTCGTGTCACCCTTTACTTCCGCAGCGGCCATCAAGCATTTCCCGGCTGAACTGAAAACGCGTTCGCGTCGTTCCGCAAAAACGCGCGCCATCTGTCGCACATCACGCAACAGCAAATCTGGGCGGCCTGGAGCGACTAGTCTCGGTCGTTGCCAGACGGCAAAATCATGTTCGCGACCATCCGCGGCGTCGGACGCAATGAGATAAAGTGTAACGTCCTTGCCGTCCGCAGCCGCCGGAATTTTGAAACGCACCTCCTGTTTGGTCGTGATCGGATTGACCGGTTCCTGCCAGGCTTTCGGACCACCCACTTTTCCAATGTGACCGACACTCGAAAATTTCCAGAGCGCGTTCTGCCAACCGCCGATCTCGGCGGCCAGCGCGGCCGCGTCGGATGGCTTGGCTTCGCCCCAGCGACGGCGAAGGTTATCCAGCAACAGCGACGGCTCATCCGAATGCAGCATTCGCCACAAAGCCCGGAGATACTTGGCGCTCAATCCGCGTTCGCGAGCCGCTTCCTCAAAAGTCTTGCTGCCTTTCGTCAACGCCTCTCGATCCGTCAGAGTGGCGGCGAGGTACTTCTCGACTGGCAGCCGGCCGCCGGTGTTGGTGTCATAAACGATGCCTTGCAGATTGACGCGCGTGCCGCCCTGGGGGTCGGTGAATTCGCGATAAAACTCGCGAATTTGCGCGAGTGTTTCTTCGGTCCAATCGCGCCGCGTTGTCTTGGGCGAAAAACCGAAACCATCCGGCAGCAACACCGCGTGACTGGCGATTTCCTTGGCTGCATCAAGATACTTCGTGAAGAGCGAGGGCGACATCACGAGCGAATTGCCAGTGTTCATGAAACCCTCGCCCGCTGCGCCATCCACGGGAAACTCGCGCGCGGGATCGACTTCAACGCCAGTCAAATCGCGCACGGTGTAAGTGTATTCCGCGTTGCTCAATCGACGGAGGACGACCGGTCCGGGATCACCGGCACGAGCCCGCGCGAGATCGTCGAGGATTCCTCGCACCCAACTGGCCAAGCGCTCACGTTCGTCCGACTTAGGTTGGGGTTTATCCTTGGGCGGCATCTCGTTCGTCGTGAGTTGTTCGATAGCCGCCTGCCAAACCTTAGGATGCCGTTTCACTTCGGTCAGCAACGTAAAACGTTCGAGGTCGAGCTCGCCTTTCTGTTTTTCGGTCGAGTGACAGTCGAGACAATACTGTTTCAGCAAAGGCCGAATGTTCTTCTCGAAGTACTCGGGATTCGCCGCGTCGGTTTGTGCGCTGGCCGGCACTGCTTGCGATGCGAGGCAAACGAAGGACTGGACTAACGTGAAGTAAGCGAATCGTCTCATGCGGAAAAAGTCTATACTCCTACTTACCGCTCCGCGTGCGAAAAGTCACACGTTTTCTTTCGCGGCAAAGCCGGCTGAGCGGCCGCTCAGCCCTACCAACTCGGACGGCGGGCATTGCTGCTGCGCTTCCGGCAAACCAGCAGGTTTGCCCCTCCCTCCGGCAATCTATTTCGAGAAACACTATAAGGCGCAACGGGCATTACCTTCGCAGCCGGTAATAGCGGCTTGATTCGAGACGTTCGACGGTAAACGGACTGCTCGAAACGCCGGTGCTGTCTTCGATGACCATGGTCGTAGAGCCGCCCCCGTCCATATTGACTGACGCCGTCGTAGGCGCCGAGCAGGAGGAACCAGCCAGCGCTTTCGTAATCAGTCGCGCCATTGCTGTAGCCAGGTTGCCGGCCGTCAATGGCGACGAGAAAGAGATAGCGCCGGTCTTGCGAAATACCGAAGACCGTTCGTGGTTCGGTCTCGTGAGCAGCTGACCGGGAAATGATATTCTTGCCGGCGACAACGAGAGGATAATTGCCGGCGACGGCCGTATAAACACCGTCGATGCTTTGGGCCGGCCAATTCGTATGAACGACGGTTGGCCGGTTGTTGGCGTCGAAGAAGATCGCGGCCGCGTGATTGCGTCCCTCTTGTTCGGAAACCACAACACCTTCGCTGATGGCGACGCCGTAAACGTCCATGGGCGTTCCAGCCGGCAGATAATAATTGCGGCCGTCAAAGAAGTTGACGTTGATCGCCGCTTGCAGGCGATTGGTTCTCAAGAAATCGCTGACGGTCAAAGCGCCGATTTCGGGGACGCTGGCTGCGTAATCCTCTCGACGCGGTGTCGTGCGCAGGCGGGCGGATATCGGAATCGGCCAGGTCCACGCGGAACGCGTGAACAACCTGGCGGTTGGCAAAATCACCACCGCTCGGAATATTCGTGCTGACGGAATGATCGATGCCTTTGAAGATGGGAACCCAAGGACCGACGGCGGTCTCGGCTGTGGCCGATACGGTCGCGATCAGCAAAACGACCCCGAGGCTGACTTTAATTTCCATAAAGAGAACAAAACGTTGCACAAGGCTTCTGACCCCGCTAATAAAACTAACAGTTCTCCGCCTAAGCCCCTTTTACTAGCAGTAACGGCGCCGGCCTGACGGAGGTGCAGCGTTTACGCTGCAGAAACGTTTGCAGAGTCAAAAGGTTCTGACGAGTTTCGAGACGTCCGGCAGTTTCGCGTTTCTGCAGCGTAAACGCGCGTAAACGCGGCGCTCCCTGACCGACAGTTTTAATCGCATCGCGCCGTCCCTGCCATTGGGGGCAATGCAAAGATCCGCCCCATCGCACCCGCCAATATTCTTGGTCGTAACCGCGAACCGCCGCAGCGCGTCTCAGTAATATCGTTACCATTGGAAAATGCAGTCGAACTGGTATGATTCGGAGCAACCCAGAACCCGTATGCGCACTGCGAATTCAAAATATCCAGCCCGATCTTGCCTCGGTTTCACCTTGATTGAACTGTTGGTGGTGATCGCCATCACCGCCATTTTAGCGAGCTTGCTTCTCCCGGCCTTGGCCAAAGCCACGGAGCAAGGACGCCGTATCAAATGCGGCAATAACCAACGTCAGTTGGCGCTTTCCTGGCTTATGTACAGCAACGACAATTATGATCGGCTGCCGAACAATGGTTACGTCAATGGCGGTGGCACGCCCGCGAATCCCATGTGGATACAAGGACACCTCAACCATAACCGATCACCAGCCGATTTGACGAATCAAGTGTTGGTGACGGACAGCCGATATGCGCAATTCGCCCCTTATTTGACCTCGACCGCTGTCTACAAATGTCCATCTGACCGCAAAACCATGCGGGCTGGACAATACACAGTCCCCAAGGTGCGCAGTTATTCCATGAATTGGTTTCTTGGCTGGAAGGCTGGGATGGGCGGAGGCCGAGGGGAACCGCCGCCGGCATATAAACGCTTCTATAAGCTTGGGGAGATCAATTCGCCTTCGCCGGGAGAACTCTTCGTTTTTCTCGATGTCCACCCGGATAGCATTTGTTGGCCATTCTTTGGCGTCACGATGCAACCGAACTTTTTCATGTTTCCAGCCAGTTATCATAATCGCGCGGCCGCGATGGCCTTCGCCGATGGCCATGTCGAGTCGAAGACGTGGCGCGATAACCGCACGGTCCGGCCCGGGCAAGTCGATTGGCACGGTCACAGCCAACCTTCCGCCAACAATTCGGACGTGACGTGGCTGCAAACGCATGCATCCGCGTTGAAGTAGGACAGGCGTCCCGCCTGTCCCGGCGCGACAAGGTGGCAACCGTTTAGTAGGTCACGCTTGTCAGGCGGCTTTGCCGGGGCGCCATTGCCAACATTGCACCCGCACGCGGCGAGATTTGATGGCGAGCGCGCCCACACAACCTGGGGCTGGCCTCAAGTGAAACATCGACCACTCGGTAACCTCGCGGGGATTCGCATGATTCGCCAGCAAGGCCGCCGGTTCGCCAGGGATGAGTGAGACTTCGAACTGATCGAGCGGCGCTGTAATGCCTTCGCCAGTCGCTTTGAGATAAGCTTCCTTGCGCGTCCAACAATTAAAGAAGGCCTCTTCATGCTCTGCTTCAGGCAGCGCCAAAAGCTGAGCCGTTTCGTTGGACGAAAAAAAGCGTTGGGCGATTCTTTTCAAGTCAGACAACGGGCGGATCACTTCGACATCAACCCCAACCTCGCGATGGCTAGTAATGGCGTACAAGGCGAGCCCAGCTGAGTGAGCCAAGTTAAACTGGAGCCCCGGCGCACTCGATAACGAAGGTTTCCCGCGCCTGCCATAGGAGAAGGCCAGCGCGTTCGCCGGTTGGTTCAGGTAAGCGCCAAGTATCATCCGCAGCACTCCGCGGCCAACCGCGAACCGATGTTGATCTTCCTCGAAATGAAATCGTGCTGCGCGTTCGCGTTCGTCCGGTGATAATGTCTCGGCCAAGAATTCGCGTTCCGTCGCCGGTTGGTCAAGCGACGCGCACCAAAGGTGGACTTCGTCATCACCTAAAGTTCGGTTTTGCGCTGCGGGTGCCCATTCGATTGGAGGCAAAGGTGGACGAGAAAAGCGGCGGTGCATTTCCCCCTCTCCCTAACCCTCTCCCCATCCTATGGGGAGAGGGAAGAGACTCTTTGCGAACGCAACTGACCGTCTTACTTCCTGAAGGCAAATGCGCTGGATGACGGTCTTTTCCCTCGCCCCGTCGGATGAGGAGAGGTCTCTCCGAAACAGATTTTCGCGCATTGCGCCCATGAACCTGGTAGGACGGAGCGTCTCGCCTGTCTCATCCAGTCTTGGTGTGCACAAATGCTGGACAGGCGGGACGCCCATCCTGCCGCGCAGGTTCATGGAGAGGGGCGGCTTTGACGGCATCGTTACGGCTCACACCTTCGGCAACCTTACCTTCGCCAGATAAATGCTTGTCTTGCCTTCGTGCGAAGAATAATAGCTCACCCAAAGCACGTCTTCGTGCCAAAAGAGCCCCGGATAACTCGTGTCGCCGCCCGAAGGAAATTTCAGAAACTCCGTCGCCTTGCCGTTCACTGGGTCAATCCAGAGCAACGCTGTCCGCGCCCCTCCATCATAAAGCCGGACGCAAGCAACGATCCGGCCGTCAGGCAGCCGAATCATGTGCGGCCCGCCGATCTTCAAGCCGAGATCTTTCCATTCCCATTGAGCATAGGGCGATTTGGCAAGCCCCAGTTTGCCCGTTCCTGGATTCCCATCGCGTCGCAGCAGGCAAAGCGCGGTGTTATCTGGCTGAAAGATGATCGAGGTCTCGTTTGGATAACCTTCGTCGAATAACGTGGACACCAAGGGCTCAAATTGACGTCCATCCTTGCTCGAATAAAGCCGGATGAATTTCTCGCCCGCAGTATCGTAGCCGACGCTATAGGCCTGATTTTTGTGCCAGGTCGTTCGCCAAAGCCACATGTTCGGATCACCGATCTTGACCGGCGCACTCCAATCTTTGCCGTTCATTGAAAACCACGCGAGCGATTGATGCTTGAATTCGGCTGGTTGATGAAGCGCCGCTGCGCCGCTGAGCATCAACTGTCCGTCGGGCGTGACTGTAATTTTCGCGTCGCGAAGGTCGCTTTTGGAATCCGTGAGGAGCGCAGCTGAACTCCAGCGTTCTCCATCCTTCGACGTAATGACCCGCAGAGCGCCATCTGGAGAAACATGCGCTTGGCCTTCACGAAAAACACAGAACCAGTCGCCATTGAATCGAGTCAAATCGGTGAAGGCATTGTGTGGCGCGGCATCCCAAATTTTTCGAGTTTCCAGCAGTTGAGAGTCGCCAGCTTGAATAGCAAGGAACGTCGAAATCCCGGCCAGCAGGCAAGCAGTCACCGCCAGGCCAGTAACTCGTGGAATTGAGTTGGTCGTTGTGGACATGATCTGAAGCTGCCACAAACACCGTCAACCAACAATGAAAACTAGCTGAAGTGCTTCTTCGCAATTCACCGCTGGCGCGGATAACTTCGGTTTGGTAGCTTCCCGCCATGAGTCTTGCGGAAGTTGAAAAACAAGCGCTGGCGCTGAACGAGAAGGAACGGGCACGTCTGGCGGTTTCACTGCTCGAAACGCTTTCGCTGGAAATTGAGCTTTCTGACGAGGAGGTTCTGCAGCGCGATGCCGATCTGGACAACGGACGGTCCGAGGAGATTTCGCACGAGGAATTTGTTCGCCGAGTCGAGCAAACACGCCGCCGATGAGGGTGAGCTATCACGCGGCCGTCCAGAACGACGTGAACCGCGTTCTTCGCCGATATGACCAGGAGTCCAGCCGTCTTGGCGATGAGTTCTGGGATGAACTGAATAAGCGCATTAAGGCAAAGGCGCGAGGACGCAAAAACGCAAAGACTTGAACAGGAATCGAGCTTCACCCGATTGGCAAGCCGCAACAAACACCTCTATCTCGACCGATTTGGTTCGGCTTGGCGTCTTTGCATCCCTGCGCCTCTGCGTTGCGTTAATCGCCGATTCTCGGTCTTCAACTATCCAATCGCCCATACCTCCGAATCTCTGGCCATTTCATTGCGACCGCAATAACGACCAGGATAGTTCCAATCCCTCCAGAAACGACGGAAATTACCGGGCCGAACAAATGCGCGACGAAACCGGACTCGAATCCGCCAAGTTCATTGGATGTTCCGATGAAAAGGCTATTTACCGCCGAAACCCGCCCGCGCTTTTCATCCGGCGTCAGCAGTTGCACCAACGTATGGCGCACGACGACGCTGACATTATCCGCGGCGCCGCAAACAAAGAGCATCAGAAACGAGAACCAAAACGAAGTGGAGAAGCCGAACCCGATGGTCGCCAGACCGAAAGCCGCCACAGACCAAAGCAAGGCCCGACCCGCCTTTTCCAAAGGTGGACGATGCGCAAGGATGAAGGCGGTCAGTAGCGATCCCATAGGCAAAGCGGCTTGCAAGAAACCGAGCCCCGTAGGACCGACGCGCAAGATGTCCTTCGCATAAACTGGCAGGAGTGCCGTCGCGCCGCCAAGCAAGACCGCGAACAGATCAAGCGTGATCGTTCCCAAAATGACCTTCGTCGAAAAAACGAACCGAAAACCGGCGATCAAGTTCGCGATCGTCATCTCTTCTCTCGCGAGCGTGACAGGACGGCTGCGCACGAAAACAAGGAGCGTGAAAACGATCAGCAACGCCAAAGCATTCACCGCAAAGACAGTCGCCGCACTGCGCGTTATAGCGATGATCGTTCCGCCCAGCGCGGGACCTAGAACCGAGGAGAGATGAAAGCTTCCAGTATTCCACGTGACGGCGCGGGCGAATTGGTCGCGCGGGACGAGCTGCGGCAGAAACGCCGCGCTGGCGGGCCATAAAAAAGTCCGAGCTGTGCCAGCGACGAACAGGCTGAGATAAATCCAAAAGACATGCAGCCGAAACGCCGAGACAAATGTTAAGCCCAGGCTCGCGGCGAGAATAGCCAGCGTCATGGCCTGAATGATTCCCTTGCGATTGTAGCTGTCTGCCACATGGCCAGCCGGCAAAGTCGCCAGGACCATTGGAACCATTTGCGTTAAGCCGACCAAACCCAAAGCCAGTGCCGCATTGGTCCGTTCGTATAATTCCCAACCGACCGCGACTGTCAGCATCTGTTGGCCGAGCGACGCAATGAAGCGAGAGATAAGGTAAAGGACAAAATCCCGGTTCCTCAGGATGGCGTAGGGATCATGATTCCATGAATGGCCGGGCTTCGCTGGCTTTGCGGATGAGCTGAACTCGGTCATGATCGCAGAGGGCGCCCGTCCTCTGGCGCAGCGACTAACGCATGTTCGAGCGTGCTGGGGGCTCCTAAACCAATGAAGTGACGCGTGAACCTTCGGCCTCTCACCTCGGCTTTGGAAGTCGCGTCCAGAATCATGCCACAATTGCTGGCCATCATCTGCCAGTGCCGCCGAACTCGTCTCTCAGCATCCGCGCCGCTGCCGCCTCGTTGCAGAGCTTTTGGTAAGCCTCGTCAATACTCACAACCGCTCCGGAGCCTGGCGCAAACCCGCAATCGGGATTCAATGTCACTCGCCTCGCGTCGATGTGTCGAAGCGCTTGTCGAATGCGCCCGGCAATTATTTCAGGAGAATCAATCTTGCCAGGTGTTACATCGACGCAGCCGAGCCCCACTTCCAAGTCTTCGCGAAGCTTCTTAAGCACGGCGAAATCTCCCGCGCCGGGCGTTGTAAATTCCATCGTCAAATGCTGGACCTTGAGCTTGTTGAGTTGCGAAAGAATGCAGTCGAATCCGCCTTGATGTTGTGCTTCGCCTCGTGAACGCGCACCCGCGCGCCGGCAGAGATGGACTGCGAACTTGACCCCTGGCAAATCACTAACGATTTGGTTCACGACATCGACGGCAAAGTCGGCCGATCGATCCGCGTTTTCGTGCTGTGCTCGAACTTCAGGAACAACAAAGAGGCAGAGATGCGGATCATCAATTTGAATGATGTTTGCGCCAGCTTTCGCGAGCAGCTCGACTTCGCGCCTCAATATCGGAACACAAGCCACGACAAACTGTTCGCGGGTTGGATAGGCCCTGGCGGATTTCACAGGGTCCCACATGCGCTCGCCGAGCAGGGCCGGAGAGGGCAACGTCGCTTTGACCAAGCGTGAAGTAATGTCGCGGGTGAAACTAACTTCTTTGGCAATAAATCCCGGCGTCTTCGGAGAAAGCCGGTCCACGACGATGGTCCAGGGCCGGCCATCTTGCGGGTTGCGACTCAGTTCAAATCCGTGAGCCAATTCCGCGATAACGCCAATGTACGATTTGCGCCGCCATTCGCCATCGGTTAGCACGTCCAAGCCGGCCTGCTCTTGAACGGCGACGATGTAGCGCACCGCGGCGTCCATGCGGCGCTGATATTCGTCGGCAGAAATTTCATGCTCGCGTGAAATCAGATCCTTGACGAAGTCCGATCGCGGCATTGAGCCGACGATCGAGGTGGGAAAGAGATTGGGCACGTTCACCGGGCTTTGTATGTCATTTCCTGGAGAGACGCTCCAGTCTCAACACTTTGATCTCCTTAACTGAATGGTCGGCCCAATAGACAATCTTGAACTTACCGAGAAACTTCACTGCGACAGTGCGGCCTGCGGCATCTCGTTCGGTTGTCTCTCCCTCGATAAACGGGTAGCTCTGCAACGCATCTAAGAAACGCTCTAATTGATCTCTTTCGGGCCAGCGTAGTGAGCGGTAAAGTGCCGCAGCTTCGAACCGCGGAAAGACGGCATACTTTTGCGGCATGCGGCTTAGTTTCTGGACTCTTTTTTGACTTCATCCCACCGCACCCAATTGTTTGGATCACGATCCTCAATCAACCGCGCCAATTCGGTCCGGTACGCTGGGTCGTCTCGTCGCAACTGCTCGGCCAAATAAGCCGCCAACTCTGCTTGCTCGTTCGGAGGCAGCGCGGCCGCTTGCTCTTTGAGTTCGGCGAGACTCATAGTGCCTTGTAACGTATCATTCCGTTCCTGATTAGGCTATCGAAGTTTCCGTTCCAAAATTTCGCCGACCAGATTCGGATTTGCTTTGCCTTTGCTTAACTTCATCACTTGACCTTTCAGAAAATTCAGCGCGGCCGCTTTGCCGGCGCGGAAATCCTCCGCGCTTTTCGGGTTGGCGGCAATGGCCTCGTCGCAGAATTTCTCGACGGCGCCCGTGTCGCTCACTTGGGCCAAGCCTTTGCTCTGGACAATGTCGTTCGGCGATTGGCCGCTGGCGAACATCTCGGCAAAAACCTCCTGAGCGATGCGACTGCTGATCTTGCCGCTCTCGACCAGGCCAAGCAGTTCGAGCAGATGTTCTGGCTTGAATTTTAGTTCAGCCAACGCCGTAAAGCTTTCGGCCATCTTGGCGCGGAGATTGTTGATAACCCAATTCGCGATTGCTTTTGGGTTTTTCGATTTTCGCGCCATCGTTTCGAAGTACTCTCCGAGCGGCACATCTTTTACGAACGTTTCCGCATCGGTCGCCGGCAATTGATAATCGGTCATGAACCGCCGTTTCTTCGCCAACGGCAGTTCGACCACGCGCCGGCGGACCTCCTCCAGCCATTCGGCGGATGGCACAAACGGCATTAAGTCGGGTTCAGGAAAATACCTGTAATCATGGGCCATTTCTTTGCTGCGCATGGTCTCGGTGACGCAAGCAATGTCATCCCATCGGCGTGTTTCCTGGCTTAGCTTCCCCCCTTTCCTCACGACATCGATTTGGCGCGGAATTTCATACTCCAAAGCGCGGCGCACGCCGCTGAAGCTATTCATGTTTTTGATTTCGATCTTGGCCCCGAGTTCCTGCTGACTTTGTGGGCGGACGCTCACGTTGACATCGCAGCGCACCATGCCTTTTTCCATATCGCAATCGCTCACTCCGCCATAAACCAAGATGTCCTTCAGCGCATTAAGGTAAGCGTACGCCATCTCGGCACTGGTGATGTCCGGTTCGGAAACAATTTCCATCAACGGAACGCCCGCACGGTTGAAATCAACTCCGCTGTGCCGTTCGAAATGGAAATTCTTGCCGACATCTTCCTCGAGATGGGCGCGGGTAATGCGGACACGGGAAATGCCGCCATCGAATTCGAACTCGACATAGCCATTCGCCGTGGAAGGTTGGTCGTACTGCGTGATCTGATAGTTTTTGGGCATGTCCGGATAGAAGTAATTCTTCCGATCGAACTTCGCCGAGCGCGGGATCGTGCAGTTCAGCAGGAAGCCAGTCAGCGCCGTTAAGCGCAACGCCTCTTCGTTGGCGACGGGCAAAACACCGGGAAGGCCGAGGCAGACGGGACAAACATTGGTGTTCGGTTCGGCGCCGAATTCATTCGGACAGCCACACCACATCTTCGATTTCGTTTTGAGCTGGACGTGCGTTTCCAACCCGATGACAGCTTCGTATTCCATAAAGCGCCTTACATTTGCCACAGATCAACCGCGATGAACAAGATTTTCGACGGCGCTGTTTGGTAGCGGCGGGCATCCTGCCTGCCGTAGAGGGCGCGCATCCTGCCGCTGTGAGCGGCGTTTGAGACTCGGTGTTTGCGCTGTTTAGGCCGCACGCGTGATCCGCCGGGCAAGATGCCCCGTCTCTACGGCAGGCAGGATGCCCGCCGCTACGATTGTGCCGACAACTTCGGGATACTTCGGGATGCGCCGTTTGATTGTTTGATTGATATTGAACAATTGCTCGTTGACGCGATTTTCATCTAAAGTTGTCTGCAGGATGAAAACGCGACTTTGTTCCTGGCTCCTTTTGAGTTTCATCACCGCGATCCAGAGTTTCGAAGACTGCGCTGCCGCAAGCCGGCCTAACATTGTCTTTCTCTTCGCTGATGACCTCGGACATGGGGCGCTCGGTTGTTACGGGCAAAAGAAGATTCGAACGCCAAACATCGACCGGCTCGCGAACGAGGGGATGCGTTTCACCCAATGCTACGCGGGCTCGAATGTATGCGCGCCATCGCGCTCGACGCTGATGACAGGATTGCATACGGGCCACACGCCGGTCCGCAACAACGGCAGGAACCGATACCTGTATGACTCCGACGTGACGGTCGCGGAATTGTTGAAGAAGGCGGGCTATTTCACAGGCGGGTTTGGCAAATGGGGCCTCGGCGATATGGGTACACCTGGCGTCGCTATCAAACAAGGGTTCGACGAATGGTTTGGTTGCTATCACCAAGTCCATGCGCACTTTTACTATCCGTATTGGCTTTGGAAAAATGACACGAAGGTTCTGCTGCCGGAAAATGAAGGCGGCAAGCGCGGCCGGTACTCTCACGATTTGATTCAACAGCACGCTCTCGACTTCATACGCCGTCACCATGACAAGCCGTTCTTCTGTTATGTGCCTTATACGATTCCGCACGTTGAATTGACGGTGCCGGAAGATTCGGAAAAGGAGTACCGCGGCCAGTTCCCGCAAAAGACAATTAAGGACCCGCGCCCGGGTTACATTAGTTCAGACGATGCCTATGCGACATATGCTGGAATGGTCAGTCGATTGGACCGCAGCGTGGGTGAAGTCATGGCCTTGCTTAAAGAATTGAAGCTGGACGAGAACACGATCGTTTTCTTTAGCTCGGACAACGGCGCGCAAGGAAATCAATGGCAACCATTGAGTGAATTCTTCGATGGCACCGGCGGCTTGCGCGGATCAAAGGGCAACTGGTACGAGGGTGGCATTCGCGATCCGCTCATTGTCCGTTGGCCAGGGAAGATCAAAGCTGGCGCCGTGAGCGACCACATCTGTGCGTTCTGGGACGTGCTGCCGACATTGGCCGAATTGGCGGGCGCCGCGGCGCCGAACGGGATCGACGGCATCTCATTTATGCCGACGCTGCTGGGGAAAGGGGCGCAAAAGAAGCATGACTTCTTATATTGGGAAATACCGGCCGCCCAGGGACTCACGCAAGCTGTTCGCATGGGCGATTGGAAAGCGGTCAAGCCGCGGCCCGCGAGCGCATTCGAGCTTTACAACCTGAAGGCTGATCCGAAGGAAACGGCCAACGTGGCGGCCGAACATCCCGAAGTGATAAGACGGATCACGGATTGTGTTAGGGTGGCGCGCGTTGATGAGCGTGAGTATCCGGAAGAGGAACACCGGCCCGGTATCGGCGACTACGTGCGCTAAGCCCAAGATGCGGGCGCGTGCGCCTTAGATAAGTTTGAATCGATTCGATTACGCAAAAACTTTCCCTCGCCCCATCCGATGGGGAGAGGGTTAGGGAGCGGGGCTGCTTTTCGCCTTCGCCGGCCACGGTTCACAAGCAGGTTCATGGAAAGTAGGATTATGATTAAGATCAAGCTTAGGAAGGTCTTCAGAAGAATTACGTTCGCATTTGCCAGCGCGGCATTGCTGATACGCTCTGTCGCCGTTTGGGCGCAAAGCGCCGATTTGGTGCTCAAGAACGGGAATGTCTATACTGTCAACGAACGGCAACCGCGCGTCGAAGCCATCGCCATCAAAGATGGCAAGTTCCTCTTTGTTGGGTCGAATGCCGGCGTCCGCGTTCATGAAGGCGCCGCCAGGCGCGTCATCAATTTGCGCGGCCGGACAGTTCTCCCAGGATTAACCGACTCGCACTACCATCTCGGCGGAGTCGGAGATCGTGAAATGACGCTCAACTTGGAGGACACCACGAGCTTGGAGGAATTCCTGACTAAAGTCGAACAACGCGTCAAGCAGGCCAAACCTGGGGAATGGGTGGCTGGACGCGGGTGGATCGAGACATTTTGGAAACCTCAAGCCTTTCCCACACGCTGGGACCTCGACAAGAGTTCGCCGAATCATCCGGTCTTTCTTTGGCGCGCCGACGGGCACGGCGCCGTGGCGAACAGCCTCGCGTTCAAAATCGCTCACGTTACCAAGGACACGCCGAACCCATCCGGCGGCGAGATCATGAAGGACAAAACCAACGGTGAACCGAATGGAATGCTCATCGACCGCGCGCAAGGATTGGTCAGCCGGTACATTCCGCCTTCGACTGAGGCCAACCGAGAACAGGCTTTATTGCTCGGCGCGAAACGCAGCGTTGAGTTGGGCTGGACTCAAATTCAAAACGCCGGCGGTTCATTCGCCGAGGTTGAGCGACTGAAGAAGCTTTATTCCGAGGGCCGGATGAAATTGCGCGTCTATCAAGCCATCGGCGGTCCTGGTTCCGAGGCGCAACGATTGATCAATGAAGGCGCCACGTTGGGAACATTCGATCAGCGCCTGACTGTGCGCGTCATTAAGGTGAGCATCGACGGCGCGCTTGGTTCGAAAGGCGCAGCGTTACTTGAACCTTATGCGGACCACGATTCGAGCGGGCTTCTGATGCACAAGGAAGAGGACCTAATGCCGATGTTCGTCGAAGCCTTGCGCAAGGGAATTCAAATTGAAACGCATGCCATCGGCGATCGCGCGAACCGGGTCATCCTCGATCTCTACGAGAAAGCGTTCCGTGCTGTGCCGCCGGAAGAACGGGAAGTGAAGGACCCGCGTTGGCGTGTCGAGCACGCGCAAGTTATCAACGCGTCAGACATTCCTCGCTTCGCCAAACTGGGTGTGATCCCTTCGATGCAACCCTCGCACGCGATCAGTGATCTGCATTTTGCGCCGAGTCGATTGGGAATAAAGCGGCTCGAGGGCGCTTATGCCTGGCAATCGCTGCTCAAGCAGGGTTCCGTCATCGCGGGCGGCTCCGACGCACCGGTTGAACGCGGCGAGCCAATGATTGAATTTTACGCGGCCGTCGCGCGCAAAGATCAGCGCGGGTTCTTCGGTGATGGTTGGCATCCGGAACAAGCTGTGACCCGCGAGCAAGCACTCAAGATGTTTACGATTTGGCCCGCCCACGCAGCTTTTGAAGAGAACCTGCGAGGCTCGATTGAACCGGGGAAGCTTGCCGATCTAACCGTGCTCTCGGCTGACATCATGAAAATTGCGGAACCGGATATTCTCAAAACGCGTTGCATCATGACCGTGATCCACGGCGAGGTCGTGTTTGCCGCAAGAGACTAATTCCACCGTTACCCATGTCCACGCGCAGTGCCGCCAAGTCAGCGCTATAGATTTCCGGATGGAGTTTGGACATCTTCAATGGCAATCCCGTTTGGGATTGCTCGCAAAATGCCCAAACTCCCGGGGCAAACTCGCTGGTTTGCCGGGAGCGCGGCAGCCTTCCCTGCCGATCCGGAAATCTGTTTTGAGAAGCGCTCTAATCTTGGTGCGCGGGGGACGGCATTCATGGCAGGATGCAGCCATGAATATCTGCACCCTGGACGATCGGAAGCGAACCTTGCTTGGGGAAAAGCTAAAACGGACCAGCCGCTTTCACGCTTCCCTTCAACTGACCGTGGGAATCCTTTTCTTGACCATCGCCTGTCAAGTTTTCGCCGCCGAAAGTTATCGCGAGCCGTTTCGTCCGCAGTTCCATTTCACGCCGGAACGCAACTGGATGAACGATCCGAACGGAATGGTTTTCTTCGACGGCGAGTATCACCTTTTCTTCCAGCACAATCCGTTCGGCGACAAATGGGGTCACATGAGCTGGGGCCACGCCGTCAGTCGCGACCTCGTGCATTGGGAACATTTGCCAGTCGCGTTGGCCGAAGAGAATGGCGTCATGATTTTTTCAGGAAGCGCCGTCGTGGATTGGAAGAACACGAGCGGATTTGGCAATGATTCCCGCCCACCGCTTGTCGCCATCTATACCGGCCATTACACGACAAAACCGCTGCAAAATCAGCATATAGCCTACAGCACGGACCGCGGACGCACCTGGACGAAGTTTTCCGGCAACCCCGTGCTCGACATTGGCGAAAGAGATTTCCGCGATCCGAAGGTGTTCTGGCACGAACCAACTCGCCGCTGGGTCATGGTTGTGGCGTGGCCGGTGCAGCGCAAGGTGCGTTTCTACGGTTCGCCTAACCTAAAAGAGTGGACGCACTTGAGTGACTTCGGCCCGGCAGGCTCGACCAAGGGCATCTGGGAATGTCCCGATTTGTTTCCGATCCGCGTCGAAGGCCAATGGCGCGTGTCGAAATGGGCTTTGATTGTGAACGTCGGTTCAGGCGCGCCTGCAGGGGGGTCCGGTTGCCAATATTTCGTTGGAGATTTTGACGGCGCCTCCTTCACACTCGATGCGGCGTCTCACCCGAGAGGAACGCCTGAATTCGTCCCGCAAGGAACGGTCGTTGCTGACTTTGAACGCGACGATTACCCATCATGGCGCGCAAGCGGCGAAGCTTTCGGGTCGCAACCGGCTCGCGGCCAGTTTCAGGGACAACAGGCCGTGTCAGGTTTTCGCGGGCGCGGACTCGTCAATTCGTTCAAAGGAGGCGATGGACCTCAAGGCACGCTGACGTCCGGCGAATTTACACTGTCGCACAGCTATCTTAGTTTTCTCATCGGTGGCGGTAATCACGCTGGAAAAACTTGTCTGAACCTGCTCGTCGATGGCCGAGCCGTGCGGACCGCGACCGGCGACAACGCCGAGCAACTCAACTGGAAATCCTGGGATGTGCGCGAGTTCCGCGGCAAGAATGCAGCGCTCGAAATTGTGGACCAGCACAGCGGCGGCTGGGGGCACATCAATGTCGATCACATCCTTTTAGCCGACCAACCGGCGCGGCCCGCCACGGAGGCAGCGTTGTGGGCCGATTTCGGGCGCGATTTCTACGCCGCCGTTTCGTGGTCCGACATTCCCAAACGCGATGGCCGCCGGCTCTGGCTCGGTTGGATGAGTAATTGGGAATACGCGCAAGACGTGCCGACGTCACCCTGGCGCAGCGCTATGACCGTGCCGCGGGAACTCGAGTTGCGCACGACGCCGCAAGGCTTGCGGCTGGTCCAGGAACCTGTTGGCGAGTTGCGCACGTTACGCGGCAAAAACCGCCGGTTGCGCAACGCATCGGGCGTTGCAGCAAATGCCTGGCTTAGCAAACAAGTGTGGAACAATCCGCTGCATGAAATCGAAGCCGAGTTCGCGCCGGTCGAGAGTGCGGGGCAGTTTGGCCTTAAGCTTATTACCGGCTCTGCTGAAGAAATGGTTGTCGGCTGCGACGCGGCGCAAGGCCGATTGTATGTCGATCGCACGCGCTCGGGCCGGACGAACTTCCATTCCAAGTTCGCCGCTGTTCACGAAGCGCCGCTTCGCCTGCCCAATGGCCGCGTTCGATTGCGCCTCTTCCTGGACACCTCATCGCTCGAAGTCTTCGCCAACGATGGCGAATCAGTAGTGACAGATTTGATTCTGCCGAACGCAAGTGAACGGAGGATCGAACTATTTTCGAGCGGCGAATTACCGAAGGTAAAGACACTTGAGGTGTGGGAATTGAGATCGGTCTGGCGGTGAGCGCAGTCTTTTATCTTCAAAAGTCGTCGCACATTTCGCCGTGAGGATGCGCGGGGTTGGGAATAAGCTTGCGCGATCGCGTGTCCACCACCCAGTCCAGAATTTCCAGCGGAGTCTGCCCAACTACATTCGGAAGTTCGTCCGGAAGCTCAACTACTTCGAAGGATGCTGACCGTCCCTGAATCTCGAGGTCCACATTCGAAAACCCGCCGCCGGACGCTAACGTTCGCCATTGTTCGAGAGGTGATTTCCCGGATAGGACGCAGTCCGAGTTGCTTGATGAGCGATGCTTGCAAATAGAATCTAACTGCGCCGGTAATCTACCAAAGCCTGAGCTTTTACGGCGCGGGGAGGCTCTGCACGTTCGCCCAATGCAATTCTTTCGATGTCCAGCCAGTTCTGAACCGTAATTGGAACAGTGGCTTCGCCCATAGGTTTGATTGTCTTCACAAATCACAATATCAGTCGGCCAAGTCATTGACGAGGGCTGAATGGGAGTATGCTTGCAAGCTGTCCGCACCTGTCCGATTTGTCCCCGGCTGCTATTCGGGATAAGCAAATTCGTTCAGGCTCAGAAGAGCGTGGCAGAAGTGAAGCAAGGCTTGAGGCAGCTCGCGATCGCTTGCTTTCTTTATGTCCTCTTTGCGAGATCGATTCGTCGATTCGAAAAATGAACGAGCCAGGTCCCAATCATCCGCTTCAGGCCGCCGCCCGAGCGCCAGTACGAAAGCGGCCTCGATTTGCCGGTCGCGATCACGGCCCGCGCGAACCAAAACACGTTGGGCAAAAGCGCGAGCACGCTGGAAAAGAAAGTCGCTGTTCATCAAGTAAAGCGACTGCAACGAAACCGTCGAAACATGCCGCTGAGGACAGCTCTCGTTGCCAGTCGGGCTGTCAAACAGCGCTTGCATGACAGGAAACTCATGGCGTTTTTGGCGCCAGTAGAGGGAGCGCCGCAATTTCTTCTCTTCTCTTCTCCGGGCGAAACACTTGGCCCTCCGAGGGGCCGATCGAGTTCTCCGCTGACCGCAAGAACCGCATCACGGATGACTTCGGCTTCTAAGCGGCGCGGCGACCAACGCCAGAGGAATATGTTGTCCGGATCGATTTTCGCATTCGCTGCATTGGGTTGCGATGCCTGACGATAGGTATTGGACAGGACGATGAGACGATGAATATGTTTGGTGCTCCAGCCGCAGCGGACAAGTTCTGTTGCCAGCCAATCAAGCAATTCGGGATGCGTCGGCTTCGCGCCTTGCGTCCCAAAATCGCCGGCGGCGGTGACGAGGCCTCGTCCAAAATGCTGTTGCCAGATGAAGTTCACCCAAACGCGCGCAGTCAATGGATTGTTCCGGCTCGTCAACCAATCGACTAGAGCCGACCGCGAATGGATCGCAACTGAAACCTCATCGCTTCGAAATTCCCTTGCGCCGGTCTGAACGTCGCGTTGTCGCGCCGATCTGGCGCTGCCAAGCAGAATTTCCGGAAGCCCAGGACTCAGATCGTCGCCCGGACGCCGGACGTCCCCGCGCTTGAGCAAACGCACCTTGGCCTCTTTCAGCTTTTGCGGTTCGTAAGGCAATGGATACATGCCGCGTCCGGGCAGCGTCTCGACGTGGTGCGGGCTCGTCATCGGCGAATAGAATCCCCAAGTCTGCGGCTTGCGCTCTTTCAAATCTTTTTCGATGTTCGCAATTTTCTTTTCCAACTCCTTGAACAGTTTCTGGTCGTCTTCAGACAACGCTTTCTCAACTTTGTCTTTTGAAAAGGACAAGTCTTTTTCAGCTTTCTTCGCTAATTCGACCTGATCCGGAGTTCGCTTGTCCGCGGGAACTTTGAGCGCGGCCAAACTTTCCGCTGATAGCTTTGCTTGGGCCTCCTCGATCAAGCGCGCGCGAGCCGGATCGTAAAGAGCGCAGCGCAGTTTCCTGGCGATTTCGAGTTCGGGCGGGATCGAGGCTTCGTAGGTTTTCCAGAGTTCGGGATCTTTGAGCAGGAGCGTATTCATCTGTCCGCGCAGAAAGAATCCCTGAAACCGATAATAATCGCGCGCCGTCAGCGGATCGAACTTGTGGTCGTGGCATTGGGCACAATTCAACGTTAATCCGAGCGTCCCGCTGGCCGCCGCGTTGGCGACATCGACCAGCATCTCATTACGTTGAATTGCCTTGTCTTCTTCATTGTTGTTGAGCCGGCCCGCCGCCAGAAACCCTGTAGCAATGAGATTCTCATCCGAATACGGAAGGAGTTCATCGCCGGTAATCTGCTCGCGCAGGAACCGGTCATAAGGTTTGTCCTGATTGAAACTCTTCACCACATAATCTCGATAATGCCAAGCAGACGTCCGCAAATCGTTTGCTTCATATCCGTCCGTCTCGGCCCAGCGCGCCAAGTCGAGCCAATGCCTTCCCCAGCGCTCGCCATAATGCGGCGAACTCAAAAGCCGTTCGATCAAACGTTCGCAGGCATCGGATGCAGTATCATTCACGAACGATTCGATCTCCGCAGGTGACGGCGGCAAGCCGAGCAAGTCGAAGGAAAGCCGGCGAATCAAAACATGGCGCGAAGCCTCGGGAGCATGTTCCAGAGCCATCGACTCGTGCTTTTCGGCAACGAACGCGTCGATGGAATTGCGGACCCATTTGCCGCGTCTCACGTTCGGCACAGCCGGTCTCTTCGGCGGTTGGAAAGCCCAATGTTGTCCATTCGAACTGAGAGCCGAGATTTCCGCGGGATCATCGGGCCAAGGCGCGCCCGCATCAATCCAGGTTTTCACGAGCTGGATTTGATTGGTCGTCAGCCGCTCCCCTTTCGGAGGCATGATCACCTCTTTGTCCAATCCGGCAACGTAGCGGAACAGGCGGCTGGTTTCACTTTTGCCAGGAACAAAAGCTGGCCCCGAATCGCCGCCCGAGACTGCGTTGGATTTACGGTCCAGCCTGAGACCGTTCTTCTGCTTTTCAGGTCCGTGACATGAGTAACAGTGCGTGGAAAAGATCGGTTGAATGTCCCGCTTGAAGTCCGCCCCTTGAGCTTTGCCATTGAGCGCGAGAAGAAGAAGCATCCCAGCTGCGCCTGTGAAGATACGGCAGCGTGAGACTCTGCGTTGCAGCTCGGACATATAGGCCAACACACTCTCTCAAATCTTAGGCATACACTGGATCGGCTGTCCCAACGGAAGCTCTTTCGACGAAGTTCTCGATTAAGTTTACGACGAAGGTCGTTCTAGTCAGAGTCCGGCGCATCGCCAAAGGTTCAACCTATTACGGCGCTTACAGGCACCGCGACAAAGTCAGGCCGATGCGTTCGTTTTGTTTACCAATCGACAACCGACCCGTCATCGGGGTCGTATGTTTCTTGGTTTCGCCAATCGTGGCCAATCTTGTCCGCCAGCCCGTTTTCGTCCAACTCAATGCCAAGTCCGGGTCCAGTTGGAACATCCACATAGCCGCTGCGCACCACGAACGGTTTCTTGAGATACCCGTCGCCCAAACTGACTTGTTCCTGACACATGAAATTAGGTATCGACGCCGCGATTTGAATGCCGGCCGCGAGCGAGATTGGGCCGAGCGGATTATGCGGGGCGATGGAAGCGTAATAGGCTTCGGCCATACCCGCGATAAGTCGGACTTCAGTGATGCCGCCGGCGTGACAGAGATCAGGTTGAAGAATCGTTGCGGCTTTCTTTTCAAGAACCTCGCGGAAGCCCCACTTCGTGAAAACGCGCTCGCCCGTGGCAATGGGCAAATGCGTTCCGCGCGCGATCTCGGCCATGATATCGTGGTTTTGCGCCTGACATGGCTCTTCCACGAACATCGGTTGATACGGTTCCAGGCCTTTGATAAGCATCTTGGCCGTTGCTGGACTGATCGCGCCATGAAAATCAATTCCAATATCAGCATCTTCGCCCACGGTCTTGCGCAACTCGGCAAACCGCTCAATCGCGTGTCGCACAGCGGCGGGCGATTCGACGTAGCGCCCCATCGGTTGCCGCGGAACACGGCTGGCTGGACCGGTCTTAAACGCGGTAAACCCGCGCGCCATCGCTTCCTTAATGCTCGCTGGCGTGCGGGCATGGGCGTAAACGCGCACGCGATCACGAGTTGGGCCGCCCAATAATTCGTAAACTGGAACTCCCAACGCCTTGCCCTTAATGTCCCACAACGCTTGGTCAATTCCGCTCAGAACGCTCGTGAGAATGGGGCCGCCACGATAAAAAGCGTGGCGGTAAATGGCCTGCCAATGGTGCGCCACGCGCCGCGGATCTTTGCCAATCAAGTAGGGTTCGACTTCTTTGACGGCCTCAGCACAAGTCAGGGCACGACCCTCCAAAACCGGCTCGCCCAACCCAACGATTCCGGCGTTCGTATGAACTTTGAGAAAAAGCCAGCGGGGCTTGACCAGGAACGTTTCGAGTTTCGTGATCTTGAGCGGTTCCTTGGCCTTGATGGGAGCGTCACTGCCGACACGTTCCTGCGCAGCCGCATCCGCGCGCGCGAAGGCCGCCCAGCCCAAACCGGCGAAAAGTCCCGCGATAGCGGAACGGCGGCTGATTTTTGCTTGAGATTTTTGCTTGTCCATAACTTCTGATGCAATGGAGTGAAACTGGCGCGAAACCACAGTCAATTGTTTGAATTATGATCCGGCTGATTTTGCAGAAGCTGCGATGAAAGAAAAGTGCGGATTTGTCTACATTGATTGCGTTGAAAAACGACAGCGCTCTTGCCGAGTGCGTTTTTGATTACAATCTCCCATGCACTCCCGTCGCTAAAATACAACTCGTTATTTGGATCAGTAAGGTCTTGCTGTAAGGCCAGAGAGATTTCCGCGCTGCCTGCAAACATCGATAAAGCCGAATGCGTGTCGAGAAGCAACTAGATTCTCACTCGAAAGTCGAGGGTTGTAGCAGAAATGCGCTGCGGCGAAAACCCTCGTTTGTAGACGGACTGGGCGATATTCGCGCCGTTCACTTAAGCCAGGATTTGAGGAACTAGCAGAAAAGCCTATGAGAACTCCACTTTTCATCGTTCTCTTATCGTCAGTCGCATGGGTCGCGGTTGGGCAAGCCCAACCGACACGACTCACGCCCCGTGAATCGACTGACTTAAGCCCGCTGGTCGATATGTCTGCTAATGACCGTTATTACGCCGAAGACGGCGGATTGTACGGACAGGGACGCAACACCCCGCCCGAAGAACATTATAAGGCCGCTGAAGCCGAGCTTCGCAAGGTCGAACCGCTCGATGCTGAGGGCGTACCGTCCAAATCGGGAAAGATCGCTTTCATCTCGATTAGCATGTCCAACGCCACTCAGGAATTCTCCGTCTTCAAACGCCTCGCGGATGCCGATCCCGCGAAGTCTCCTCTGTTGACCATTGTCGATTGCGCCCAAGGCGGCCAAGCCATGGCCGAATGGGCGAATCCCGAAGGCCGTCCATGGAGCGAAGCTGACCGTCGGCTCGCAGCCGCGAATATTTCGGCGAAGCAAGTTCAGATTGCCTGGATCAAACTCGCGAACAAAGGGCCGAAAGGAAATCTCGCGGAGCATGGCAAGAAACTTCAGCGCGACACATTGGCCGTGCTTCAACTGGCCAAAACGCGATTTCCCAACTTGCGCATCGTCTATCTTGGCAGCCGCATTTATGGAGGATATGCGACAACGCCTCTTAATCCAGAACCATTCGCTTACGAATCGGCTTTTGCGGCGCGCTGGCTCATGCAAGACCAAATGAAGGGTGATTCAGCTCTGAACTTCGATGCGCGGCGGGGCGACGTCAAAGCACCGTTGCTCCTGTGGGGGCCCTACCTTTGGGCCAACGCCGTTAAAGGCCGCAAATTCGACGGCTTGATCTGGAGCAATGCAGGTTTCGCTCAAGACGGAACGCACCCGGCAATGTCTGGCCGCGAGAAAGTGGCCAAGCTCCTCTTGGAATTCTTCAAGAATGATTCCCTGGCCAAAACATGGTTTGCGAAACGATAGGCTAGGCCAGGCTTAATCAACGCCAAACCCTTGGACGTATTGCGAACGATGTATCCCGAAGTTGTCGGCACAATCGTAGCGGCGGGCATCCTGCCTGCCGTAGAGCCGAGGCATCCTGCCCGGCGGATCACGCGTGCGTAATGTAATAGAATTCAGCCTCCTCATTTCAAGCGTTGCTCCGGGCGGCAAGATGCACGCCCTCTGCGGCAGGCAAGATGCCCGCCGCTATCGACAACTTTGGGATGCACTGTATTGGGAATCGGTTCGAAAAATTGCTTTGATATTCGGCGAACCGAGTTATTTTGGCTTTGAACTGAGACTAAATCATCTATGAAAGCATTAACAATCCCTCTCATTATGGGAGCCAGTCTCTTGCTGACTGTGGCTTACGCCGCCGAGCAAAAGACAGGCTCGAAACAGACGCCCCAACAAGTTGCCCCAGCCAAAGCGGACGGCCAAGTCGAGTTGGTCGTTTCGGGAATGACGTGACCCGTCGGATGCGCGCAAAAAGTGCAGTCTGCACTTTCCAAAGTTCCAGGTGTGGTGAAAGCCGAAGTGACGATGCCGAACAAAGCCGTCGTCAGATTCGACAAAAAGAAAAAGGTGACTACCGACAAATTGATTGCGGCCGTCAAGAAGGCTGGCTACAGCGCTGAGGAGAAGAAAGCCGATGCGCCCGAAAAGAAGCCGGAAGTCAAAAAGCTCCAGTCACCCGAAACCAAACCATAGCCTGACAAAGAACCAGAATTAACATCCAGTTCTCAGTTCTACCCCGTTTCCAGAACGGGGTATTTTTTTTGACGACTTCAAGATAAATCGCGATTATCCCAAGCCAACTTTCACGCATAAGCAGGCACTCCAATTATGAAGAATATTCTGATCGCCATCGCTTGCAGGATTGCCACTGTCTTCGCCTCCGCTGCCGAAAACCCAACGATCAGGGGCGAACTCAAACAATGGCACAAAGTGACGTTAACTCTTGACGGCCCTTCCGATCGGGAGACAGACATCGATCCCAATCCATTCACCGATTACCGGTTGACTGTTACTTTCAAACGTGAATCAGGTGCGCCGGAATACCGCGTCCCCGGCTACTTTGCCGTAAGCGGTACGATGAACATGGGTGGAAACATCGGCAGCTTTGTTGCGTCGCTGGCTTTTCCTTATCTGCTCAAATGGACGGGCGATCCGAAGGTGTTCTTCTTTGTCGGAGCGGCCCTGAATATCTTCGCAGTGGCGATGTGGCTGTTGGTGCGTCCGGAGAAAAGTATTGAGGAATACTGAACATGAAACCCTTCTATCACGGTGGGGTGACGCGCGTGCTGAGAGGCGCATCTCTGCGTTCGCTCGCGTCCAAATGCGCCGCGATCGTAACGCAGAGCTTCACTCTGCCGTATCGCAGATTTTCAATCTGCGGAGCGTCCGCAAGATCGGATGCGTTGGATATGTCGAGAGCGCTGCCGACTGCAAGTCGGCGATACGGCAGACTACAAGTCTGCGTTACGAGCAGTGCCGGGGCGCGACCGCGCGCACGAGCCTCATCTGACTGATGGAGGGCAGTTCCAAGGCGCTGTGCTTTGACGTGCATTGCTATGGCCATCGTCTGGCTGGCTATTGGGCAGTGCTTCGCGGCTGCGCCGAAGCCTCACATCCTTTTCATCTTGGCAGATGATCTCGGTTATGCCGATGTTGGTTTTCATGGCAGCGAAATCAAAACGCCACATCTCGATCGGTTGGCTGCGTCGGGCGCAAGGCTCGAACAATCTTACGTGCAACCAGTCTGCTCGCCGACTCGCGCCGCGCTTTTGACAGGCCGTTACCCCATGCGCCATGGCTTGCAAGTCGGTGTCGTGCGGCCTTGTGCGCAGTACGGCTTGCCGCTCGGAGAACGGACACTCCCGCAAGCTCTCAAGGAGGTGGGCTACACCACTGCTATTGTCGGCAAATGGCATCTGGGCCACTTCGATCCGGCTTACTTGCCCACGGGGCGCGGTTTCGATCATCAATATGGCCATTACAACGGCGCGATAGATTATTTCACACACATGCGTGACGGCGGCTTCGATTGGCATCGCGACGACGGTGTTTGCCGGGATGAAGGATACGCCACGCATCTGCTGGCGCGGGAAGCCGTTCGATTGATCGACGAACACGACGCGGCCAAGCCGCTCTTTCTTTATCTCGCATTCAACGCCGTCCATGCGCCGCTTCAAGTGCCGGACAAATACCAGGAAGCGTGCCGCCATTTGCCCCGGGAGCGCCGCATCTACGCTGGAATGTTGGCTGCGATGGACGAAGCAATCGGGGAAGTCGTGCTGGCACTCGAAAAGAAGGCGATGAAACAAAACACCCTGATCGTCTTTTGCAGTGATAACGGCGGTCCGCAACCAGGGAAGGTCACGATCAACGGATTGCTTCGCGCTGCGAAAGGAACGCTGTACGAAGGCGGCGTGCGCGTGCCGGCGTTGGCAACATGGGACGGCCAGATCAAACCTGGCAGCGTTGTAAAGGCGCCGCTGCCCATCGTCGATTGGTGCCCGACGTTGCTCAAGCTGGCCGGCGTTTCAACGGAGCAAAAACGACCCATCGACGGACGCGACATTTGGCCAGTCGTTACCGAAGGTAAATCGTTGCCACACCCGGAAATCCTTCTCAACACAACGCCGCGCCACGGGGTAATTCGTGTCGGCGACTGGAAGCTGGTCCTTAACGGGCAGGTTCTATCGACTGACGGGTCCGAAGGAAACATTTCTGAGACTGGCTCGACAGCCCCTTCTCGCCGAATTGAACTCTTCAATCTGGAAGTCGATCCAAACGAACAGAATAATCTGGCCGCAGCTATGCCTGAAAAAGTCAAAGAACTCGAAGCGCGTTACAATGCCTTGGCCAAAGAGGCTGTTCCACCAAAGGCCCACTCGAAACCTCAGGCCTTTGTTTCACCTCCAGTTTGGGGTGAGTGGGATTGAAGGTGTACAAGTCCCGATGAAACCGGAACAATCTAACGCCGCCAGGTTTTGGACTGCGCCAGACGACTGGCGCAGTCCAAAACGGTGTCGCGCCCATTTACGGGCCGAGAAGTTCATCTTCCCGTTACGCGTCGAACATTGCGTGCCTCCTGCGAATATGGATACCTCTGATTTTGTTTCCATCAACCGCGCATCGCTCGTAGCGAGGATACTCCTGTCTGCGTCGTTCACCGCGTGTGTTGCCTTAGCCGCGCTCGGCGCCGGCAACGGCCAGTTCGAATCGCTCGGCATCCCGGTCCGCAAGGGCGGCCTTATGGGATGCCTCGTCGGTCCGGACGGGAAAGGTGGTGAAGCACTCTACTTCAATTTCAACCAGACCGGGGCGCCGTTGTTCCTGGTGCAAGTGAACCCAAACACCGGCGTAACACGGCAGTTCGCGGCGCCACAAGGACCTGGCGCATGGGCCTTCACCGTTGGGCCAGACGAGAAGATTTATCTTGGCACATGGAGTGGCGCGTTGATTCTGAGGTTCGATCCTCGCCAGCCGGACAAAGGCATCCAAGTCGTCGGTAAACCGGCGGCGTCCGAGGATTACCTCTGGCAATTCGATGTGAGCAAGGATGGCAAGCTCTACGCCTGCACTTATCCGAATGCCAAATTGGTTCGCTGCGATCCTGCGACCGGCCAAATGGAAGACCTCGGCCGAATGCATCCGACCGAGATGTACGCCCGCAGTCTGGCCATCGGTTCGAACGGCAAAATCTATGTCGGTATCGGCACCGAGAAAGGTGACCTTGTGGTCTTCGATCCAGCGACGGGACGCCATCGCAGTATTCTGCCGGACGGGCTCAAAGGCGCGCAGGGCTGGAGCACGGTCGGCGTGTCGCGTCGATCAGACGGCCAAATCTATGCCGAGTTTGGACCGAATGTGATGCGCCTTGACGACGAGACGGCGCACATTGTTCAGACTGCGCCGGTGCGTGTGCCATTGAGGTTGCGTGATGGTCGCGAAGTCGTAGCTTTCGGGCGGGGGACCTTCTCCTTGAAGGACCCACGTTCCGGAGAAGTCACAGAGCGGAAGTTCGAATACCAAGGCGCGGGCGATATGCTGTTCGTGCTAGGCAACGGTCCCAACGGAGCTGTCTACGGCAGCACCGCGATGCCTCTCGAAGTGTTCCGTTTCAATCCGCGCTCGAGACAAAGCGAACATCTCGGCAGCATGCCGGGCGGCGAGGTCTATTCAATGTTGGAACACGAACGGAAACTTTATCTCTGCTATTACGGCGGAGCAGTGATGAATTTGTACGACCCGGCGAAGCCATTCTGGAAGTTCGGCGCCGCTCCGGATTGCAACCCAATTTCATTCGGCGGCGTCGGCGATGGTCACTTGCGACCGCGCGCGATGATTCGTGGTCCAGGCGGAGTAATTTACATCGGCAGCGAACCGCCTTATGGGCAACTCGGCGGCGCGATGGGCGTTTGGGATCCGCAACAGAACAAGACCATCGAGAACTATCGCCACCTGGTGGCGAATCAAAGCATCGTCTCGCTTACGTACGAACCTCGAAGCGGCTTGATCTTTGGTGGCAGCGGAAATTATGGCGGCGGCGGCACGCGCCCGAGCGAGAAGGAAGCCAAGTTCTTTGCCTTCGACCCGCAACGAAAACAGAAGACATTCGAAGCCGCGCTCGTCCCGGGCGTGAGCAAATATCCCGCGACCGTCTCCGCCCAAGGCCAAGTATTCACAACGGTGGGAAACAAGCTGCTCCTGTTTGACCCTCAATCCATGAAGCTCGCCCAAACGATCGCTCTGCCTGGCGGCCAAGTGGACATATCCCTCGCTGAATATCGAAGCGGGAAACTTGTTGGCCTGACCACAAAAGGCGTTTACGTCTTCGATGTCGCCCAGCGTAAAATCATCCACACGGCCGAAGCTCCCGTCCCTGTGAGCTGTGGCTTCGCGCTCGCTGAGAATGCCGTCTATTTCGGGTCTAAAGCCGAGCTTTGGCGTTATTGCCTGCCTTAAACCTGTTTTACATTAGAATGGCAGCAGCCGAGGTTTTTCGACTCCGGAAGCACAATCAGGCAAACCCTGATTCCGGCAAACTCCCATAGCGAGAAGTGCTTTCCTTACACGCGCGATTGGCGAGAATGCGACCTATGAAGACGATTTCCCTCTTCGCCATCTTCCTGCTCAGTTCCATCGTCACCATTGTCACGCCTAGCGCGTCTACCGAAGCGCGGCCCGCAAACCCAAATCTAGACGGCTGGAGCGTTATCTCGGCGCGTGATGAGATTCGGCCAGCCTTCGCGCGCGATCACCAAGGTGGACCTCATGAGCGCGGCAGTTTAATCATGCGCTCGGACGAACGCGAAGGTTTAGCCGGGCACTGGGTCAAAACAGTTGCGGTCCAAGGCGGCAATTATTACCGCTTTCGCGCGTTGCGCCGAATTTCCAACCTCTCGTTGCCGCGGCGTTCAGCCTTTGCGCGCATCTTGTGGCGCGATGAGAAGGGCAAGCCGGTGCGGCACGACTCGACGGGCGCCAACAGTTATGCGCGGGGACAACAACCGATTGCTGAACCTGAATATCCAAGCGAGCGGGCCACTGATTCCTCAGGCTGGACTGAAGTCGCCGACACCTATCGCGCTCCTTCGCAAGCGACGCGCGCAATTGTCGAACTGCACTTCCGCTGGGCGGCGCATGCAGCAGCCGAATGGAGCGAGATTTCATTAACGCCGACGAATGCGCCGCCACCAAGATTGGTCCGCTTGGCCACGATTCACTACGTTCCTAAAGGGGGAAAATCGGCGGAGGACAGTTGCCGTCAATTCGCGCCGTTGATTGAAGACGCGGCGCGGCAGAGGGCTGATTTGGTCGTCCTGCCCGAAACGCTCACAGCGACAGGCAACGGTCTTTCTTACGCCGCCGCGGCCGAACCGATTCCCGGACCATCCACGGATTATTTCGGAGAACACGCGCGCCGGCACAATCTTTACTTGGTGGCTGGCCTCGTCGAACGCGAGCGTCATCTCATTTACAACGTCGCAGTGTTGATTGGTCCGGACGGCAAGGTGATTGGCAAGTATCGGAAAACAACATTGCCGCGCACCGAGGAAGAGGCTGGGCTCGTTCCGGGCGATGAGTATCCCGTGTTCCAGACACGCTTTGGCAAAGTTGGCATGATGGTTTGTTACGACGGTTTCTTTCCGGAAGTCGCGCGGCAATTGAGCAATCGCGGCGCGGAAGTGATTGCGTTTCCGGTTGCCGGATGCAATCCGCTGCTCGCGGCGGCGCGCGCTTGCGAGAATCACGTTTTTCTCGTCAGCAGCACTTACACTGACACGTCGAGTCATTGGATGCTCTCGGCCATTTATGACCGCGAAGGTGGTGTGTTGGCGCAAGCGAAGGAATGGGGCACAGTCGCCGTCGCCGAAGTGGATTTGAACAAGCCGCTGCGCTGGTCGAGCCTCGGCGACTTCAAAGCGGAAATTCCGCGGCATCGGCCGGTGTGGGCGGGAGATTGAGCTAACCGCTATTTTCCGTTCCAAACAAGCCGGAACGTGGCTTGCAGGACCGGGGCTTTCCGTGAATACTGGCGGCATGAAAACCGTTACGTTCGACGAGGCTCGCAATGATTTTGAGAGACTGTTTCAACTTGCGGCCCGGGGCGAGACGGTGGTGATTCAACGCGAAGAACAACAAGTAGCACTAAAGCCACACGCTCAGAGCCGAGAGCCAGAAATTGCCCCGCCAGGTCACTTTTCCAGCGACTATTCTTCCGAGGAAGCTGCTGAATTGAATGCGCTTGCCGCTCTGGCTCCTCACGCACCTTTACCGGAAAGCGCCAAGTCATGAGGCAGTGGGATGTCTATCTGTATTCATTTGAACACGAGAGACCGCATCCGGTCGTCATTCTTTCGAATGACGAGATTTGCACGAACCCCGATATTCAATACGTCAACGGCCTACTCTGCACATCTGTACGACTCGATCGCCCGTTAAAACGCCGCGAGACAGTTCTTGATGAGGCCGACGGCCTCGATTGGAAAACTGCTGTCCGTTGCGACTTCATCTATGCTCTCAGCAAAGGGCTGCTTGGCGAGCATCGCGGTCGCGTAACTGATCTCCGACAGGTTGAATTACTTCGTAAGACTCGCTTCTGCTTTCGATGGCCACTCGCTTGAATCACTGGCTGTGGAATGAAATGGAAATCTGGGACCTGCATTGTCATCTTTCCGGTGTGCCCGGCAACACGCCGGAAGCGCGTTTGGACAAGCTCCTGGAATATGCCGATCGCTTCGGCGTCGCGCGGCTCTGCGTTTATATGGGCATGGAATGGGCGTATGATCCATCGCCCGAAAAGCTCCGCGACGACAACGATCAAGTGTTGCGCGCGCTCAAGCATCGTCCAGATCGCGTGCTAGGCTTCGTTTATCTCAACCCAAAACATATCGAGGCCAGCCTGCATGAACTGGACCGTTGCGTGCGCGACGGTCCGATGGTCGGCGTGAAGCTGTGGGTTGCGCAACGTTGCAACACGCCGGAATTGGATCCGATCATCGCTCGCGCCACCGAACTCAAAGCGGTCATTTTCCAACATACTTGGCTCAAGATCACCGGCAATCTTCCGGGCGAATCGACTCCCATGGACCTCGCGGAACTCGCCGCACGGCATCCGAAGGCGGCTTTGATTTGCGGACATTCGGGCGGGGATTGGGAGCGTGGGTTGCGCGCGATCCGGCCTTGCCAAAACGTTTATGCCGATCTGGCCGGCGGCGATCCAACGGCTGGCCTTACAGAAATGGCGGTTCGCGAACTCGGCGCGGAACGCGTGATTTACGGAAGCGACATCGGTGGCCGAAGCTTTGCTTCTCAGCTCGCCAAGGTCTATGGCGCTGAGATTCCGCAGAAAACCAAAGCGCTTATCCTGGGCGCAAACTTGAAGCGGCTCTTGCAACCCATTTTGAAAGACAAAGGAATCAAAGCATGAGACCGGGCCTGTTCACGCGGCGGCGTTTCCTTGGATTGGCCAGCGCAGCTTCTGGCGCCGCCGTGTTGCGCTGCGAGACAGTCTCGGCGCCCCGGCATGCGCGAACCGCATCTGCGTTAGTGGACGTTAACGTAAGTCTTTCGCAATGGCCCTTGCGGCGCCTGGCGCTCAGCAATACGACCGGCCTTGTGGCCAAATTGCGCGGGAACAATGTGATTTCTGCTTGGGCCGGAACTTTCGATGGATTGTTGCATAAGGATCTTGCCGGTGTGAACGCGCGATTGACCCATGAATGCCAGCGGAATGGGCGCGGCGTCTTGCGGCCATTCGGTTCGATCAACCCGATGCTTCCAGACTGGGAAGAGGAATTGCGTCGTTGCGCCGACGAACATCGGATGCCCGGAATTCGTTTGCACCCTAACTATCATGGCTACTCACTGAGCGACCCTAATTTCGCGCGCCTCCTGAAGCTTGCGGCGGAGCGCCGCTTGATCGTCCAACTCGCGCTTGTTATGGAAGACGAGCGGATGATGCATCCGCTCTTGCAGGCGCGGCCCGTGGACACCGCGCCGCTCGCAGGATTGGTCAAACAAATGCCTTCGCTGCGCCTCGTGCTGCTGAACGCCCTGCGAACGCTCCGGGCCAAGCCGTTGCTCGATCTGATCGCGGCCGGCAATGTGTTCGTCGAAATCTCGATGCTCGAAGGCATTGGTGGCGTTGGAAACCTTTTGCAACAAGTGCCCTCAACGCGGGTTCTCTTCGGTTCGCACGCGCCACTGTTTTATTTTGAGTCGAGTCTTTTCAAGCTTCGCGAGTCGCCGCTGAGCGATGAGCAAATGCGAAACATTCGCGCTGCGAATGCACGCACCTTGGCGGCGGCATTTCAGCGGCGCACGATGCTTTGACCCCGTATTGCTCAGGACAAGTAGGACGCTGTGGAAAGCGTCCTTGCCAGCGAAAGGCTTATTCGACGATTCTGTCGCGTCAGACGACCGAGGAGTGGCAAGGACCAATTCACTCGAATGCCTTTCGGTAATTCAAGAACATTTGTCCCGGGAGGGACTCAATGACGGAACTCAACCCCGGCAGTCAACTGTCGAGCTATTTTCACGCTGTCCCTCCGGGACAACCATTTGCCAAAGGGCTTCGAATTACCGAAAGGCACTAGATTCCACTCGGTCCCGGATGCTGCGTGAGACACGCTCCTTTCCATGAATCTCCGGTACGACAACGAACACAGCTTTCAGTGACTGCGACTCACTCGAAATTTCCTTGTCTTTCGCCATGCAGAATTCCTGAATATATGGACATGAAACCCCAGCACGATTCCGCGATATCTCGACGTGATTTCCTTGCCACATCGTCTGGCGCGCTGCTCGCGAGCGCATTGGCGAATCGCGAAGTTTTGGCCGCGGAGAACGCTACGGCCGCGAAGCTCGCACTTGATGGGGGCGAGAAAGCTGTGAAACAAGTATTTCGATCACCCGTACGTTGGGGCGCCCCAGAACGCGAGCGCCTCGACGCTCTGCTGGGTCAAGAGGCGCTCTTCTATTGGAAAGGCCCTCAAACCGCGCTGTTGATCGAACGCTTTCGCAAGATTTGTCCGGCCAAGCACATTATGACGTGTTCATCGGGCACCGCGGCGTTGCACATTGCTGTTGCGGCCGCTGGGATTGGTCCCGGCGATGAAGTGATTACTTCGCCGATCACGGACATAGGGACGGTGATAGGAGTTATTTATCAGCAAGCTGTTCCAGTCTTCGCCGATCTTGGTGCTGACACTTACAATCTCGATCTAAACGATGTCGAACGGCGCATCACACCGAAAACCAAAGCAATCATCGCGGTGCATCTCGCGGGCAACCCATGTGACATGACTGCGCTGAAAGCTTTGGCAGACCGCCATCGTCTGGTCCTGATCGAGGATTGCGCCCAAGCTTGGGGCACTCGGTATCGCGGCGAACCCGTCGGCACAATTGGCCACATTTCGTGCTTCTCATTGCAGAACGCCAAACATGTCACATGCGGCGATGGCGGGATTGTGGGTTCCAATGACGAACGGTTCGGACCACTCTTGCAGCGGTTTGGCGACAAGGGTTTTGATCGGCTGAAATCCAGCGGGCTCTTTGAATCCTTCGCGACGAATTATCGGATGAGCGAACCGCAAGCAGCCGTCGCCGCGGCGCAGTTGGAACGCGTCGAGAACATCGCCGCTCAACGCGCGCGGCTCGGCAACTCGTTGACAAGGCGCCTTGAAAAATTCCCTTGTGTTCTGCCGCACGGCGTCGGTGCGGAAGATCGATGTTCCTATTGGTTTTACATGTTCCGCTTGAAGCAAGATTCCGTCCGGTGTGATCGCGCCGAATTCGTGAAGGCGCTTTCGGCTGAAGGAGTGCCGGCTTCGGCTGGATACATCCCCGTGCCGCTTTATCGGAATCCGATCTTTCTGAATCATGGATTCTTTAACGGTCGTTGGCCAATTCGCGAGTTTGGTCTGACCGCAATGGATTACGGCAATGTGAACTGCCCGGAAGCGGAACGCATTCTTCAAACCGGCATCCGCGTGACGATCCACGAAGCGATGACCGATGAATACATCCAAAGCGCCGCGCTGGGCATCGAGAAAGTAGCGCGCCATTACGCCGCGTGATGACATTGCAGGACGGCGCATCTCGTCACTGCGCCCCGTTTTCTCCAGACGCGGATGCCTTCGTCGTAGCGCAGAGTTTCACTCTGCGTTACGACGGAGCGCCTGTTTAGGCAGAGTGCCGAGATACGCCGGTGCCGTGCGCCGCGCACATTTTGGCATTTCGCTCGCAATTCGGGCGACTGCTGACTAAGGTACGCCGACTTGTTGTCCGCTCGTCCGAGGACTGAATATGATCAGACTTCAACTTCAGACGTTCGTAGTCGCCTGCCTATTGTTTGCTCCCTCTTGGCTGCGCACCGCCGC
>Ga0194121_10001030_pt1 | contig 48760 bp, 49 predicted proteins | sample TA2MahCa50mmetaG_FD_148609 | JGI IMG/M metagenome (GOLD analysis project Ga0194121, IMG submission 148609) | Freshwater microbial communities from Lake Tanganyika, Tanzania - TA2015020 Mahale Deep Cast 50m | ecosystem: Environmental > Aquatic > Freshwater > Lake | place: Tanzania: Lake...
GCCCGGCATCTCGCGCCCGCGCTCGCGATGATGGCGAGCTTCCCGCGCGCGGCCGCGGGCACCGCGCTGCCCGCGCTGCTCGAGCACGGGATCGTCGCGCCGGTGGAGCTGCCGCAGGTCGTGGTGCCGGAGCACCCGCGGGCGCTCGACGGCTGGCGGTTCGCGTGAGGCGGAGTTACGTCGTGCGGCGACGGGCGACGAGCCGGGTGATCTGCTCGAACAGCGCGTCGGGGACCACCGGCTTCATCAGGTAGGCATCCGCGCCGGTCGCGCCGTCGTCGGCCTTCCCGCTGATGACGATGACCGGCAGCGTGCGCAGCCGCGGATCCCGGCGCAGCTCGCTGCAGACCTCCAGGCCGTCGCCATCCGGCAGCCGGCGGTCGAGCACCACGGCATCGACGCGCTCGCTCCGCACGGTGGACAGCGCGGTCGCGCACGACGTCGCCTCGCGGGTGATGAGCCCCATCGCGCTGAGGTACTCGACGTACATGTCGCGGGTGTCGGAATGATCGTCGACGACCAGCACGACGACGCCCCGCGCCTCGGAGTCCTCGGCCATGGCGTCGCGACTCTAGCACAGCGAGCGCACGGTGAGCGCGACAGGGGGGTGACGACTCAGTAGCGTCCGAACCGCGCCTCGGGGGCCTCGACCACCTCCGTGCCGTGGTGCAGCGAGCGGCCGTGAGCCAACGCGACGATCGCGGTCGCCAGCCCGTCGAGCGGCAGGATCGCGTCGACGTCGTCCTCGACGATCGCCCGGGTGGGCATCACCGGATGGAGCGCCTCGCGCGGATCCTGCACGAGACTGATGCCGCCCGCGGCCTTGATGCGGATGAGCCCCGGGACGCCGTCGCTGCCGTAGCCCGAGAGCAGGACGCCGACGACACGCGCGCCGAAGGTGTCCGCGGCGGAGCGGAACAACGGGTCCGCGGCGGGACGCGTCCGGTGCTCCTTCGGGCCGTGGTCGAGGTGCGCGTGGCCGGTGCTGAACGTGAGGTGCCGATCGCGCGGCGCGACGTACACGGTCGACGGCACGAGCGGCTGGCCGTCTTCCGGCTCCACGACGTTGATGCTCGCGTGCCGGCCCAGCACCGCGGGGAGCCGTGTCTCGTGATAGGGGCTGCGATGCAGCACGATCCCGACGATGGCCGGGAGGTCGGCCGGGAGCTTCGCGAGCAGTTGCATGAGCGCCTGGACGCCGCCGGCGGAGGCGCCGATGGTGACCACGTCCCGCGGCCGCGCCTCCGCGTTGATCGTGCGCGGCATGTCAGCGACCCGCGCCCGGCGAATCGGACTGCGCGCCGTCGCGCTCCGCCGGGATCGTCAGATCCACCGGGTGGTTTTCCTGGAGGATCCGGCGCAGGGCATCGACGTGCTCGCGCGCGCGCGCGATGCGCGCGCCGTGCGGGCCGCCGACCTCGTCACGCCCATAGCGCTCCGCATACCGCTCGAGATCCTCCAGGACCGCGGCCAGCTCCTCGAAGGCCCGCGCCACCGCCCACAGGTCGTTCTCGATCTTCTCTTCCTTGCCGGTGAGCAGCGCCTCGATCGAAAACGTGTGCTTGACGCGGCACAGAAAGCGCAGACTGCCCCGACCCTCGCGGCGCACTTCGAGGGAGCCCGCGCACTCCGGGCACGTGACGCCGGTCACCCTGGTATCGCGGGCCTCGAGGATGTCGGGGGGTAGCGCGTACATGGAGCCGAAAGACAGGCAAGAATCGTGCTCGCAGCTCGGCGCGGCGGCGTTTGACAACGCGCGCGTCGGTGGCCGACACTGAGCCATGAGCGTCACGATTGATCCGCTCGCGATCGTCGAGGCGCTTCCCACCGCCGCCCTGCTCTTCGTCGACGGCACGCTGGTTGCCGCGAATGCCGCGGCCGGGCGGCTCCTGGCCGTCACCCCGGCGGAGATCGGCACCCCCCTGCGTCACCTGCGTCTGGCCCGCCGGGTGCCGGGACTCGGCGAGGCTGTCGTCGCCGCCGCGCGCGGGCTCGCCGTCGCCGCGCTCAGCGTGCGTTCCCTCGCGACGCCCGCGGGCCTGCGCCGCGTGCAGCTCACGGCGCGGCCCGTGGGGACATCGTCAGCGGTCGCGGCCGTCCTCGTGATCGCGGAGGACACCGGCGCGGAGCACGAGCCCGCGGGCCTGCGCGAGGAGCCCGAATCGCGATTTCTCGTCACGATCGCGCACGAGCTCCGCGGGCCGCTGCACGCGATCCTGCAGGCCCTGCACCTGATCGGCGGGCGCAGCGACGATCGCCTCGTGCGGCGCGCGTGCACGATCGCCGGGCGGCAGGTCCGCCTCCAGGCGCGGATCCTCGACGACCTGTTCGACCTCACCCGCGTCCGTGCCGGAACGCCGGGGCTGCGCCCCGAGCGCGTCGACCTGAACGACGTCGTGCACGATGCCGTGGAGAGCGTGCGGCTCGCCGTCGAGGCGCGCGGGCAACGCCTCACCGGCGCGTCGGCCGAGGCCCATCTCCCGGTGCGCGGGGACCGCGCCCGGCTCGAGCAGGTCGTGCGCAACCTCCTCGACAATGCGCGCAAGTACACCCCCGCCGGCGGTCGCATCGCGGTGTGGACGGGGACCGAGCAGGCGACCGCCGTCATCCGCGTCTCCGACTCCGGCGAAGGCCTCGACGTCGACGCGCTCACGCGCATCTTCGAGCCCTTTACCCAGGTCGCCACGTCGGCGGCGGGCTCACGCGGCGGCCTCGGGCTCGGCCTGAGCCTGGTCCGCTCGCTGGTCGAGCAACACGGCGGCACGGTCGCCGCCACCAGCGCCGGACGCGGCCACGGCAGCGAGTTCGAGATCCGGCTGCCGCTCGACATGGCGCCGGCGCCCCCGCGGACCGCGGAGCCGCCCGCGCCCTCGCCCGCGGCACGCCGGCGCGTCCTCGTGATCGAGGACGACGTTGACGCGCGGGAGATCCTGCGCCTCATGCTCGAGCTCGAGGGACACGCGGTCGAAGCGACGGGCGGCGGGGGCGAGGGCGTCCGGATGGCGAGTGCGTCCGCCCCGGACGTCGTGCTGGTCGACCTGGGCCTCCCGGAGATGGACGGCTACGAGGTCGCGCGGCGCATCCGCCGCCGTCTGGGCGGCGCCGTGCGGCTGATCGCGCTCACCGGCTACGGAGGCGACGACACCGCGCACCGCGTACGGGATGCGGGCTTCGACGCCCACGTCGTGAAGCCCGCCGGGCCCGAGGAGATCGCGGCGGCGCTCAGCGCCTAGCGCGGGCTGCCGGAGGGCGCCGAGAAGATCGCGATCATCCCGGACACCTCGCGTCCGTCGACGCCGTCGCGCACCGGCGCCAGGCGCACCGTGACGCGAGGGCCACCGTCGCCGAGCGCCGCACCGTCGACGTGCTGCGGCTGCCGGGTCGTCAGCGCGCGGTCGAAGGCGGGTCGCAGCTTCGTCAGGAGCTCGCCGAGCGGCAGCGCGAAGAGCTCGCGCCCCATGACCTGCTCCGCGGGCAGGCCGCTCAGCGCCTCCGCCGCGTGGTTCCACGTACGGATCACGCCGATCCGATCGAGCACGACGACCGGCTGGTCGACGCCGTTGACGACGCCGCGGTGATAGGCCTCGATCCGGCCTGTCTCGGCGCCCCGCTCCTCCAGCTCTCCGTTGAGGGTGGCCAGCTCGGCGTTGGCGGCCTGGAGCTCCTCGACCGTGGTCTCCAGCTCCTCGTTGGTCGACTGCAGCTCCTCGTTGGTCGTCTCGAGCTCTTCGTTGGTCGACTGCAGCTCCTCGTTGGTCGTCTCGAGCTCTTCGTTGGTCGACTGCAGCTCTTCGATGGCCGTCGCGTGCTGCTCCGCGATGCGGGACATCTGCTCCTTCAGACGGGCGTAGCCGGTGGCGTCCTCCGCGCTGACGAGCACCCCGATGAAGCGGTAGGCCTCGAGCAGCGGGGCGACCGTGATGTGGGCGTGGACGATGTCGCCGGCGCGGCGGGTGAAGGTCACGTCCTCGAGCCGCGCGGGCGCCTGGCGCGCCTTCACGTCCTCCATGCGCGCGCGCAGGCCTTCCACGCGATAGCTCACGTCGAGATCGCGGAACTTCCGGCCGATCGCGTTGGCGACGGGCGTCTCGAACATCGCCTCGGCGGCGGCGTTCCACGAGAGGATCGTGTCCGAGGCGTCGACGATCATCACCGCGGAGGGCAGGGCCTCGAGCGCGCGCTGCACGCGCACGCCGGAGGAGGTCGCCTCTACCAGCCCGGCCGCGCGCGGCGAGGCCCCGGCCTCCGGGAGCACGTTCGCGGCGCTGCGCGTGGACGCCGGCAGCCGCTGAAAGACGCGCCACTTCACGTTCAGCGGCGCGAATTGGCGGGACCGCGTGAGGAGCGACTCCGAGCGGCCGAGGAACAGGAAGCCGCCGTCGCGGACCGCGTAGTGGAAGCGCGACAGGATGCGCTCCTGCAGCGCGCTGCTGAAGTAGATGAGCACGTTGCGGCACACGAGGAGGTCGATGTGCGGCAGCGGCGGCGACTGCGTGAGGTTGTGCGCGCCGAAGATGCACCAGCGCCGGATGTCCCGGCGCACCCGCCAGAGCTGGCCGTCGCGGGTGAAGTACCGCTCGACGAGGCGGTCGGGCACGTCCTTGAGCTGGTCGGTACGGTAGAACGCGTGGCGCGCGCTCGCGAGCGCGTCCTCGTCGATGTCGGTGCCGTAGATCTTGACCTGGAACTCGCCCGCGCGGTCGCCGAGGTGCTCGGCCACGAGCATGGCGAGCGTGAACGGCTCCTCCCCGGACGAGCACCCCGCGCTCCAGATCCGCAGGCTTCGGGTCTCCGCGGCGTCGGCGATCACGCGCGGGAGGACCTCGGCGTCGAGGACGGCCCACGCGTCGGGATCCCGGAAGAACCCCGTGACGTTGATGAGGATCGTGTTGAAGAGCGGGACGTGCTCCTCGGGATGGCGGTCGATGAACGCGGCGTACGCCTCGAACGTGTCCGCCTGCACCTGGCCCATGCGCATGCGGATGCGGCGCCTCAGCGACGCGCGCTTGTACTCACGGAAGTCGAAGTTGTAGCTCTCGCGAAGCTTCTCGAGGAGCGCCCCGAACGCCGGGTCGTCGGCTTCGTCGCTCGCGGGTGTCTCGTCGCCGTCAGCCAACCGGTGCCTCCGGCGAGCCGTCGACGACGGCCGCGACGGCGTCGGCGATCAGCGTGACAGGGAGGATGACGTCCGCGCAGCCGGTGGCGATGGCGGCCGCCGGCATGCCGCGGTGGTCGGCGCCGGCCGGGTCCTGGACGATCGTGTAGCCGCCGGCCGCCTTGATCGCGCGCAGCCCCTCCGCCCCGTCCACGCCCGCGCCGGTGAGGATGACGCCGACCGCGCGGGCGCCACACGCGGCCGCGACCGATTGGAACAGGACATCGACGGACGGCCGTGAAAAATGCACGCGCGGAGTATCGCGCAGCGCGAGGCGGCCGTCGAGCAGCGCGAGGTGGGCGCCGGGCGACGCGACGTAGACGACCCCCGGCTCGATGCCGTCGCCTTCGCACGCCTCGCGCACCGGCAGACGGCTGCTTCGCGCGAGCAGCGGCGCGAGATAACTCCGCGCGTCGGGGTCGAGGTGGACCACGATGAGCACCGCCGCGCGAAGCGCGCGCGGCAGGGCCGCGAGCACGAGCGGGAGCGTCGTGACCCCGCCCGCCGAGGCGCCGATGGCCACCACGCGCGGCAGCGGAGCCGCGGGCGGCGCCATCGCTTCGGCGGCGGCGGGCGCCAGCCCGCTCATGGAAAGCTCTTGTCCAACCAGTCGCGGGCCTGACGCACCGCGAGCTCGTCGGCCTCGGCCTTCGAGGCCGCGGCCTCGAAGAAGAGCGCGGGCGCGTCGGGGACGAGCGCCCCCGCGGTCGTCTTCACGAGCGCGAACGGCCGCCACCCGCCTCCGGTGCGGAAGGACAGGAGATCGATGCGGAAGCCGCGGTGCCGCACCTGGCCCGAGGCGACCTCACCGAGCGCGGCGACGCGTGCGGAATCGCCGGCTCCGCCATCGGCCAGGGCGATGACCGGCTGCCAGCGGCCGCAGTCGCTGCACGCCGCCGTCTCGCGCCGAAAGCCGTCGAGCGGTTCGAAGTACCCGACGATCCGCCGGGCCTCCGGAAGGGCCATGTCGGTCGCGAACGCGATGCAGCTCGTGCAGTACGGCGCGCCCGGGTGCTTCAGCAGCAGCTCGATCACGCGCCGGGGCGCCTCGGCCTCCGAGGTCGGCGCCTGGTGGCGGATGACGCGCTTCGTCAGCAGGCAGCTCACGCACTGCGCGGTGCGGACGTCGTACTCCGCCAGGGGCTCCAGCGACCACATCGCGTCGCGCATCGTCGCCGGCGAGGCGCCCAGCTCGCGCGCCAGGCAATGCGCGCAGAACCCGAAGCCGGCGTGCGTCCGAAGCTGACGCACCAGCGGCGACTCCTCCTCGGGCGCCCGCGGTGGCGTGGCCGGAGTCGCGGCGCCGTTCGGGGCGACGCGTTCGCCCGCGACCTCCACGAGCAGCGCGGAGCCGCCGTCCCGGGTCATCCCGATCGTCACGCGGCGCCGATGGCAAAGCGCGCAGCGGGCCGGCTTGATCCCGAAGCCGCGCACCTCCTTGAGCCGCCAGGAGGCGCGCCGAACCTGGTCGTGCGTGACGTCCAGCGCGGTGGTCAGGCACTCGTAGCAGAACCGCTCGCCCGCGCGCTGCGCCACGTGGTCGGTGACGCGGCGATCGCTGCCGTCGGCGAACAGGTCGAGCGTGAGCGGGCACGGCGCCTTGTTGAGATCGACGTACTGGCAGTCGCGCTCGTCGCAGCGGACGTAGACGCCCTCCGGCTCCTGGAGGCCCCCGCCGTGACGCAGACTCACGGCGACGGTCTTGCCGGCGATCGAGCAATCGAAGGGCTGCGCGCGGTTCTTCATGCCGTCATGGTCGTCGTCGCGTGCACGTGCGCCGGCGGGAACTGCAGGTCGCGACGATTGCCTTCACTGTACCAGCGCGCGCAAGGCCGTCGCGTTGCATGGGAGGGCCATGGTGACACAACCCGGAGGGCAAGTGTTATCCTTCGCCGCACCGCCCCATGGCCGAGCCCCTGGAGACCGTCGAGATCGAGACTGGCCCCTCGCCGCGCGCCGCCATCGTGTGGATGCACGGTCTCGGCGCCGACGGGCACGACTTCGCGCCCATCGTGCCGGAGCTCACGCTGCCCGAGCCCGTCCGCTTCGTCTTTCCGCACGCGCCGATGCGGCCGGTGACGGTCAACTACGGCGCGGTCATGCGCGCCTGGTACGACATTCGGGCGGTCGGCGGCGAGCGCCGCGAGGACGAGGATGGCGTGCGGGTGTCCCAGGCACAAATCGAGGCGCTCGTCGCGCGCGAGCAGGCGCGCGGCATCCCGCGCGCGCGCATCGTCCTCGCCGGGTTCTCGCAGGGCGGCGCGATGGCGCTGCACACCGGCCTGCGGCAGCCCGAGCGGCTCGCCGGCATCCTCGCGCTCTCCTGCGCGCTGCCGCTCGCGGACCGCCTCGACGCGGAAGCGTCGGCCGCCAACCGCGACGTGCCGATCTTCATGGCCCATGGCACGCACGACGACGTCATCCCGCTCGCGCGCGCCCGCCGCGCGTACGAGACCCTCGTGGCCCTTGGCTGGGCTGTCGAGTGGCACGACTATCCGATGGCTCATGCCGTCTGCCGCGCGGAGATCGACGACATCTCCACGTGGCTCGGCGCCCGTCTCAACCCTTCACCCAGGAGCTGATTCCGATGGCCTCCCCTGTCGATCCGAACGAGCCCCTCATGACCGGCGAGAACTCGTTCATCCGGCTCAGCCCGGATGGCGGCACCACGATGACCGACCGCTTCAGCCACTGGCGGGTGCTGTGGTGCCCCGCGGGCGCCGGGCATGCGCTGTTCGCGCAGAGCAAGACGCTCACCGGCGGGCGCGTGCAGATCTACGGCGACAACATCGCGGTCGTGCGGTGGCTGCAGCGCTCGATCGAGACGCTGCTGTTTCCCGCGTTCGCCGACGAGAACATTCCGGTCACCCACGCGGAGTTCGCGCGGGGCGGCGATCCGCGCGGCGTGGCGTGGGAGACCGTCAACAGCCAGGCGGAGAAGATCCGCATGACGTGGTACGACTGCATCGCGCCGTTCGTGCTGTCGATGGCGCCCGGCACCAACAACCGGCCGATCGGCGTGTTCAGCACGTTCTTCCCCGCGCGCTCCGCGCAGGTCGACATCAACGGCATGGCGTCGACCGCCAAGCCGTGGGCCGAGATGCGCGGCGACCGCCAGGGCTCGAGCGCCTGCCTCGCGTGGTCGGAGACGTGGGTGAAGCCGCGCGCGTAGACCACGCGTTCCCGTGACCACGCGAGCGGCCCCGCCGCTCGCGTGGTACCGTGGTCCTGCCTGCACCGGTCCCTCAGGGAAGCGTCCGTGGACGCTGGCGATCAGTGAATCTGGCCTTTGTGCTCCATGCCGGATCGTTCCCTGGGGGTGCCCTATGCGCCAGTTTCTTCGTTCGGTCCCTGCCCGCTCCGCCTCGATCGATGCCCTCGTCCAGATGAGTCATGCGCTGCGGGCGTCGTGCGTCCGCCTCCGCGAGGACGCCCGCGTGCTGATCGCCGCAAGCGGGACGCAGCGCGAGATGGCGCGCCGGATCGTCGCGACGCGGGACGATCGCGCGGGCCGTTAGAAGGCATCACGGTTGCGGCCTGACCGCCGCTCGCTGGCATTGGCGATGCACCCAGGGACCGCGGGGCCCCCGCGGGCCGAGCCAACTCCTACGCGAGAGGTGACACCGTGAAGCAGGCGGAAGTGACGGAGCTGCTGTACCAGATGCTCGAGACCGAGATGGGCGGCGTGCAGATCTACGAGACCGCGCTGCGCTGCGTGCAGAACGAGGAGCTCAAGGAAGAGTGGGAGGAGTACCTCGAGCACACGCAGGAGCACGTCCAGGTCGTGCGCGAGATGTTCGAGAAGCTCGGCCTCGACCCGGAGAAGCAGACGCCGGGCCGCAAGGTCGTCCACCACATCGGCGAGTCGCTCGTGAAGGCCATGGAGATGGCGCTCGCGGAAGGCAAGCCGGAAGAGGCGGAGCTGGTCGCCGCCGAGTGCGTCGTGCACGCGGAGACGAAGGACCACCTCAACTGGGAGCTGCTCGGCTTCGCGATGAAGAACGCGAAGGGCGAGATGCGGCAGGCGCTGAAAGAGGCGCACGACAAGGTGGAGGAGCAGGAGGACGAGCACCTCTACCACACGAAGGGCTGGACCCGCGAGCTGTGGATCCAGGCGCTCGGCATGCCCGCCGTGCTCCCGCCCCCCGAGGAAGAGAAGGACGTCAAGACCGCCATCGGCGCGGCGCGGGCGAAGATGGCCCGCGGCGAGATGAAGAAGGCGAGCTGACGTCTACCGCGCGAGAAGCCCCTGGACCGCCTCGAGCACCAGGCGCGGCTCCAGGGGCTTCCGCAGCGTGACGTCCGCGCCGAGCTGACGGGCCTCCGTCAGCAGGTCCGGAGCGTCCGTCCGCTGGCCGCTCGGAATCGACCACCCGCCCGACATCGCGATGATGCGCGCCTCCGGCGCGAGCCGCCGGATCGCGAGGATCGCCTCGATCCCGTCTTTCACCGGCATCAGCACGTCGAGGATCACCACGTCGGGCCGATGGCGCTGGAACTGCGTGATCGCTTCGTCGCCGTCGGCCGCGAGCACGACGTCGTAGTCCCGTAGCACCATCGTCAGCATCTCGCGGCTGTCGTCGTGGTCTTCCGCCACCAGCACGCACGGCCGCGCCCGCCGCGCCGGCAGGCGGCCGTACGCCACGCGCCAGATCGTCTCGCCGAGCACGTTGGCGTTGAGCGGCCGGCTGACGACCTCGTCGGCGCCGGCCGCGCGCGCGGCGCTCACGGTGTCCGGCGTGCTCACCGCGATCAGCGGAACGCCGGGATCGGCGGCGCGCAGCGTGCGAATCGTCGCGCTCGTGAGCTCGTCGGCGACGGCGACGACCACGGCGTCCGGGCGGATGTGGCCGATCATCGCGGGCGCGGTCGCGGGCGGGAACGCGTGCACGAGTGCGCCCGCGTATTCGAGGAACGGTGAGAGGCTCGCGGAGATGCCCGCGTCATCCTCGACCAGGAGCACGAACACGCCGGCGAGAGGCTGACTGTCGAGGCCCACGACGCCGGAACGCTAGCACCGGGGCCACGGCGCGTGAAGACGGGAAAAGTTTTTCCGGCTTTTGCCCCGGGGTCAGCCGGCGCGGCGGCGGCGGTGCTGCTCGACGAAGTCGACGACCACGTACTCTCCGAGGTTCTCGGGGGCCACGTAGAACGCGCGGCCGCGGTTGATCTTCGTCATCTGCTCGACGAACGCGGCGAGCCACGGCGTGCGCTCCAGCATGAAGGTGTTGATCGTGATGCCGTCACGCGTGCAGCGCCCCACCTCGCGAAGCGTCTCCTCCACCGTCCGGCGCGACGGCGGGTACTGGAAGTCCGCCTCGCCGTTCTCGAGGTGCGCGGTCGGCTCGCCGTCGGTGACCATCAGGACCTGCCGGTTGCCGCCGCGGTGCCGGGCGAGGAGCTGGCGCGCGAGGAAGAGGCCCGCGTGCATGTTCGTGCCGATGTTCCACTCGCTCCACGAGAGCGTCGGCAGCTCGGCCGCGGTGAACTCGCGCGCGTAGAGCGAGAAGCCCACGATGTAGAGCGCATCGCGCGGGTACTGGCTGCGGATCAGCGCGCCCAGCGCGAGGGCCACTTTCTTGGCCGGCAGGAAGTAGCCGTTGTTCAGCATCGAGCGGCTCATGTCGAGCATCACCACGGTGGCCGCCTGCGTGCGGAGCTCCGTGCGGTGGACCTCGAAGTCCGACGGCGCGAGCTTCACCGGCGAGCCCGCGCCCTGGCGCTCCACCGCGTTCATCACGGTCTCGCGCAGGTCGAGCAGGAACGGGTCGCCGAACTCGTAGGCTTTCGTCTCGTCGGTCTGCTCGCCGCCCGCGCCCCGGCGGTTGATCTGGTGGCCGCCGAAGCGGTCCTTCGTGAGCCGCGCGAAGATGTCGCGCAGGGCCTTGTCGGCGATCTTCCGGATCGCGCGCGCGGTGAGCTTGAGGTCGTCGTCCTCGCCTTCGAGGTAGCCGGCGTCCTTGAGCGCCTGCGCCATCTCCTTCAGGCGCGCGAGGTCGTTGGCCGCCTCCTCGCCGAGGAGCTCCTCGACCTTCTCGCCCTCGATGCGGTCGAGGTCCGTGAGATCGCGCACGCCGCGCAGCTCGCGCTCGAGCTGGTCGAGCTGACTCATCTCGTCCATGAGCTTCATCGCCTGCTCGAGCGAGACGTCCTCGTCGCCCTGGAAGGGATAGCGCCGGGACATCTCGTCCATGGGCAGGAGGTCGCCGAGGTTCTGCGCGAGCTGGCGAAGCTGCCCTTCGAGGCGCTCGTCCTGCATCATCATCGCGCGCATCATGTCGTCGAGCTCCTGGCGCTGCCCGGGCGTCAGGCTCTGCATCAGCGACTGCATCTGCGCCATCCGCTTGCCGAGCTGCTCGAGCAGGTCGTCGAGGCTCTCCGCGCCGGGGAACTGCTCGCCCCACTTCTGCTTGAACGGCTCGAAGTCCGGCTCGTTGCCTTCGGCGCGCTCGCGCAGCATCCGGTTGAGGTCCTGCAGCATCTCGCGCATGCGCGCCATGTCTTCCGGCGTCATGCCCTTCATGGCGTTCTGCATGCCCTGCATGAACGGCTTGAGCATCTGGTCACGCAGCGACTGGAGGAGCTCCTCGAACTTCTTCTTCGCCTCCGGATCGACGAAGTCGTACTGCTGGAGGTCGCGCATCTGCCCGCCCGGATCGGGCGGGAGGCCGTCGAGCTGCTCCTTGTTCTTCGCCACCGCGCGCTCGAGCTTGTCCACCATCTCGCGCGGGACCTTCCCCTGCTCGGCGCCTTCGCGCGCCTCGTTCACGCGGCGGTCGATGCCCTCGCGCTCCGTCTTCACCACGTCCTCGAGCTTCTTCTTGATGTCGTCGAGGCTCGAGCCCAGGTCGTAGCGCTCCAGCCGCTCCTGGCGGCGCTTGCGCAGCTCCTTCAGGACGTCCTGCAGCCCGCGGCGTTGAGTACCGTTCGGCGGACGCATGCCGTGGTGCATGAGCCGCTGGAGCGCGCGCCACGGATCGCCGTCGGCGAGGACGTCGTCCGCCATCGACGCCAGCACGTCGTCGGCGTCGACGCCGGGGTTCTGCTGGCCGTCCCACTTCGAGTAGCGGAAGAGCCAGGGCATCGCTCAGCCCCGATACCGGAAGCCGCCGGCCTGGACGTCCTTGTTGAGCTTCTTGCTCAGGTGGAGCCCTTCGAGGATGAACTCGATCGCGGCCGCGATGGCCGCCGGCTCCGTGGCGCCGAGCTTGGTCGCGGCCGTGCGGAGCCCGCGCAGCTCGGCCACCTGCTTCACGTAGTCCGTCGAGGCCATGCCGTCGGAGGCCTGCACGACCAGCCCGCCCTCGAAGGCCTTCACCACGTCGGCCAGCTCCGGCTCGGCGAACGTGCGCTTGAACACGTTCAGCACCGCGCGCTGCATGAGCCGGTTGAGGATCTTCTCGTCGCTGGCCTCGCCCACGGCCTCGAGCTCGATCTTCCCGGTGGTCGACGCGACCACGGCGCCGAGGTCGCTCACGCGCGGCACCGCGTCCTTCTCGCCGATGCGGATCGCGCGCTTGAGCGCGCTCGAGAGCAGGTTCTCGTAGTTCGCGATGCTCACGCGCACCGACACGCCGGAGCGCTGGCTGATGTCGGAGGACTGGCGCGCGAGATGCGTGAGCTCGGCGACGACCTGCTTCATGTACTCCGGCGCGCCCATGCGCACCCCGAGCTCGGGGAACGCCGCGCGCTCGGCGTCCATGATGGCGATCTCGTGGTCGATCTTCTTCGGATAGTGCGTGCGGATCTGCGAGCCGAAGCGGTCCTTGAGCGGCGTGATGATGCGCCCGCGGTTGGTGTAGTCCTCAGGGTTGGCGCTCGCCACCACGTAGAGGTCGAGCGGCAGCCGCACCTTGTAGCCGCGGATCTGCACGTCGCGCTCTTCCATGATGTTGAGCAGGCCGACCTGGATGCGCTCGGCGAGGTCGGGCAGCTCGTTGAGCGCGAAGATCCCGCGATGCGTCCGCGGCAGCAGCCCGTAGTGGATGGTCAGCTCGTCCGAGAGGTACCGCCCTTCCGCCACCTTGATCGGGTCGACCTCGCCGATGAGGTCCGCGATCGTGATGTCGGGCGTCGCGAGCTTCTCCGCGTAGCGCCGGTCGCGCGCGAGCCACGCGATGGGCGTGTCGTCGTCGACGGTCTTCACGCACGCCGGGCAGATCGGCGCCAGCGGGTCGTCGTTGACCTCGCAGCCCGCCACGACCGGCGTCGTCTCGTCGAGCAGGCCCACGAGCAGGCGCGCGATGCGCGTCTTCGCCTGCCCGCGCTCGCCGAGGAACACGATGTCCTGCCCCGACAGCACCGCGTTCTCGATCTGCGGCACGACGGTGTCGTCGTAGCCGACGATCCCCGGCAGGAACGGCGCGCCCTTCTGCAGCCAGGTGATGAGGTTCTCGCGCAGCTCCTGTTTGACGGACCGGGAACGATACCCGCTCTGACGCAGCTCGCGGACGGTCGTTGGCGTGCTCATTGCGGCCACACTACGCGCCGCCGCGCGGGCAAGTCAAACGCGCGCGAACGCCGCGGCGTCCACGGCACGCTCCGGACGACGATCACGGCCGCCCGCTGTTGATCCAGGCCTTCAGCTGCTTTGGACTGAGCTTCGCGTCCTCTGCGATCAGGCGCGTCGCACGCGCGCGAGCGAGCATACCGCCCACGTCGATGGGCGTCGCCTGGCCCGCGGACGCCAGGATGTCGATGACCTCGGAGTTGAGACTGCGGCGGTGTCGCTCGGCCCGAGCCTTCAGCCTGCGCACAACGCTGTCCGGAACGTTCTTGATCGTCAAGGTGGCCATGGCAACCTCCGATGATCCAGATCGGTACCATATTGGAAGCGTCCTCGGACAGTCGATAGAGTGTCTCGTATGAGACGCCTCCGAACGGCGGGCGCGATCCTTCTCCTCCTGCTCGCCGGGCTGCCGGCCGCGGCGTCCGACGTCGGGCTCTCGGGGCGCGACGGCCATCCGCGCGAGCGCCTGCCGCTCGCCGTGCATCTCGCGTCGTTCGGTGACCCCGCGCTGGATGCCACCGCGGCCAAGGCCGTCGACGACTGGAACCACGTCGCGCGCGAGGCGCTCGGCGCGGAGGTGTTCCGGCGTGTCGCCGAGCCGTCCGGGGCGCAGGTGGTGGTCGAAGCGCAGCCGCGGGACCCGCGAGGCGTCATGGGATTCGCGGCGATGCAGGGCGGCGACGGCGGCGTCATCGCGCTGCCGGTCCGCGTCGTCGTGCACGAGCCCGCGGCGCGCGGCCAGACCTCGCGCGAGACCATCCTCTATCAGGTCCTCGCGCACGAGCTGGGGCACGCGCTCGGGCTGCCGCACACCACCGACCCGCGCTCGCTCATGTGCTGCGTCCACGCGAGCCTCGACTTCAACGACCCGGCGGTGCGGGCGGCCTACGTGGAGTCGCGGCGCCATCCTGACGTCGGCTCGGCGCGCGCGCAGCTCACGGCGCACTACGAGCGGTTCTGGCGGGGGCGGGATGAGGGGCGGCGCTAGCGGCCGAGACGGTAGCTGGCGGTGCGGTAAAGGCAGCCGTCGCAGCGCTCGATCGTGAGCCGAAGCTGCACGGTGCGACGCAGCCGAGTGATGGCGAAGAGCACCGCGGTGTTCGACATCCCCCCCTTGCGCGCGAGGCACTCGAGGCAGAGCGCGCGATCGCCGAGCGCCTCCGCTACGTTGTCAACGTCCGCGCTCGAGCTTCGGGGGGGGGGGGGGGGGGTGCGACAGAGCTGGCGGCTGCGGGCGATCAGCCGCTGCGTTTCACCGCGGACGGCCGTCGCCCGGCGCCGCAGCGCGACGCTGATCTCGCGGATTTTGGGGGACGTCGACATGCACCACGAGGGTACAGCGACGCGTGAGGGGCCGCCACGCGGGTGATAGGATCGGACGACATGACGCCGCCGGAGTCCCCCCGCCCCGCCAACTTCGTCCGCGCCGCCGTCGCTGAAGACCTCGAGACAGGGCGGTTCCAGCGGCCGATCGTCACGCGCTTTCCGCCCGAGCCGAACGGCTACCTGCACATCGGGCACGCGAAAGCGATCGCGGTGGACTTCGGCATCGCCGAGGAGTTCGGCGGGCACTGCAACCTCCGTTTCGACGACACCAACCCGACGAAAGAGAGCCAGGAGTACGTCGACGCGATCGAGCGCGACATCCGCTGGCTCGGCTACGAGTGGGGCGCGAACCTCTTCCACGCCAGCGACTACTTCGAGCAGCTCTATCGGTGGGCCGTGCAGCTCATCGAGGCGGGCAAGGCGTACGTCGACGACCTCACCGCGGAGGAGATGCGCGAGACGCGCGGCACGCTGACCGAGCCCGGGCGCGAGAGCCCCCACCGCACCCGCTCCGTCGAAGAGAACCTCGCGCTGTTCGAGCGCATGCGGCGCGGCGACTTCGAGGACGGCAGCCGGACGCTGCGCGCCAAGATCGACATGGCCTCCCCGAACCTGAACCTCCGCGACCCCGTCATGTACCGGATCCGCAAGACGCCCCACCAGCGCACCGGCGACGCGTGGTGCATCTATCCGATGTACGACTGGGCGCACGGCCAGTCCGACTCGATCGAGCGCGTCACGCACTCGCTGTGCTCCCTCGAATACGAGGACCACCGCCCGCTCTACGACTGGTACCTCGACGCGCTCGGCATCCATCACCCGCGTCAGATCGAGTTCGCGCGCCTGAACCTGAGCTACACGATGATGTCGAAGCGCAAGCTGCTCGCGCTCGTCGAGCAGGGCGCGGTGCGCGGCTGGGACGACCCTCGCATGCCGACGCTCGCCGGCCTGCGGCGGCGCGGCTATACGCCGGCGTCGATCCGCGACTTCGCCGAGCGCATCGGCGTCACCAAGGCGGCGAACCTGGTGGAGCTGGCGCAGCTCGAGGCGTGCGTGCGGGAAGATCTCAACAAGCACGCGGAGCGGCGCATGGCGGTGCTGCGTCCGCTCAAGCTCGTGCTCGAGAACTATCCCGAGGGCCAGGTCGAGGAGTTCGAGGCCGTCAACAACCCGGAAGATCCGTCCGCCGGCACGCGCAAGGTGCCGTTCAGCCGCGAGCTCTACATCGAGCAGGACGACTTCCGCGATCCGCCGCCCCCGAAGTACTTCCGCCTGTCGCCCGGCACGGAAGTCCGGCTGCGCTACGCGTACATCGTCAAGTGCACGGGCGTGGAGCGCGACGCGGCGGGCAACGTGACCACGGTGCGCTGCACGTACGATCCGGCCACGCGCGGCGGCGACGCGCCGGGCCGCAAGATCAAGGGCACGATCCACTGGGTGTCCGCGCCGCACGCGGTGAGCGCGGAGGTCCGCCTCTACGACACGCTCTTCTCGACGCCGAAGCCGGACGACGAGGACGACCCGATGGCCGCGCTCAATCCGGCGTCGCTCGAGGTGCTGGCGGACGCGAAGGTGGAGCGCGCGCTCGGCGACGCCGCGCCGGAGTCGCGCTTCCAGTTCGAGCGCCTGGGCTATTTCGTGGCGGACTGGAAGGACACGGCGCCCGGCCGCCCGGTGTTCAACCGCACGGTCGGCCTGCGCGACACGTGGGGGAAGATCGAGAAAGCGCTTCCTTAGGTTATCTAACTACTATTCCGGGTACGGTGCTCCTCACGGAGGTCGCTCGGCACACATGATTGCGCGCATTGACGCTCTCGGCTATCGCTGCCTTAGGTACACAACGCAAGACCTCCAACCCTTTCACGTACTCGTCGGACCGAATGCGAGCGGAAAAACAACCTTTCTCGACACTCTCGAATTTGTCTCCGATGTCGTTCTCTTGAATCCGTTAGACGCGGTCGCTCATCGAGCACCCGACGTGCGTGATCTAGTTTGGATGCGACAGGGTGACAAGTTCGAGATCGCAATAGAAGTAAGAGTGCCCGACGAACGCAAGAAGTCCCTGAAGCAGCCAATCCATACAGCCCGTTACGAACTGAGCGTTGGCCAAGATAGCGAAAGCAATGAATTCGTAATCCTCGGAGAGACGTTTTGGCTAATTGCTGAGGAGGAGTTGCCCCGTCAGCCACCGCCGCAACGGACGCTCTTTCCTCAGCCGCCGTCTCCGCCGACGACGATTATTCGGCCCTCAGGGAGCCGCGCACCGCAGGGGTGGATGAAGATCGTCAACAAGGTTGCGGAATCCGGCAACGACTATTTCTCGTCGGAGACGTCCGGCTGGAACAACCTATTTCGCCTCGGACCGCACAAGTCGGCTCTAGCGAATCTCCCTGAAGATGAGACCAAATTCCCGGTTGCCACCTGGTTCAAGGAATTCTTAATGGCAGGTGTCCGCACAATCGCCCTGCACAGCGACCGCATGCGGCGGCCCAGCCCGCCGGGAGCACCGCGTTTCTTCCTTCCCGACGGCTCAAATCTGCCGTGGGTTGTCGAGGGCTTTGCGCAAAAGGATCCCGAGCGCTTCCAAGATTGGATACGGCATATCAGGACCGCTCTACCAGAGATAAGGTCAGTGTCCACCGTAGTGCGTGAAGAAGACCGTCATCGATATCTCGTAATCGAATACGAGAGCGGACTTCGCGCGCCGTCATGGCTCGTATCAGATGGAACGTTGCGTCTTCTTGCTCTCAGCCTGCTCGCATACCTCCCTGATCTTGAGGGAGTGTTCATGATTGAGGAGCCCGAGAATGGCATTCATCCACGGGCGGTCGAAACGGTGTTCCAATCACTCTCTTCGGTCTATGGCGCCCAAGTGCTGCTCGCAACGCATTCGCCCGTAATCTTAAGCCTCGCGAAACCGGAGCAAGTACTCTGCTTCGCAAAGACGGAGGATGGCGCTACCGATATCGTCAGTGGGAGCGATCATCCGCGGCTTCGGACATGGCGGGGGGAGACTGATCTCGGGACACTGTTCGCGAGTGGCGTGTTGGGCTAGCCGCGCGCGATGCCTGCAGATCTCGTTGTCTTAGTTGCCGACAAGAACATGGATTACGGCGTAAGAGGACTACTCGCCAGGCCTGCGGCACTTGGCATCCGACCACTCCAGTTTGAAACGTTTGTTCATCCGCGCCGCGACCCTGGATGCGCACGCGACGCACACACGTTCCTACGCCCCTTTGCGCCGCAGTATCAAAGAGCACTCATCCTCTTCGACTATGAGGGGAGCGGTTTCGACGACACACCGAGCGACGCTTTAGCTGCAGACGTTCGAGCTCGTGTCGATGTTGACTGGGCTGGCCGCGCAGAAGTAATCCTCCTCAAGCCTGAATTGGAGAATTGGGTATTCGCAAATTCACCGCATGTCGAGGCATGTATTGGCTGGGCGGGCACCGTGCCCCTTAGGGCTTGGCTGGAACAGCGGGGACTTTGGAATGCGCAAGATGCAAAGCCACAGCATCCGAAGGAAGCGCTCGAAGAGGCCCTAAGGGCGATGCGTCAGCCGCGGTCTTCGTCGATCTATGATTGCATCGCCTCGAAAGTTAGTACGCGCGGATGCACCGACGCCTCGTTCATTCGGATGAGAGACGTGCTCTGCGCGTGGTTTCCGAAGTGAATCGTCCCTCCGCGCTCCGCTAGCCCTTGCCCTGCGCGGCCGCGCGCCGGCCGATCTCCTCCACCGTCAGGTCCTCCACGTGCGTCGACACGTGCCACGTGTGGCCGAACGGATCGAGGAACGTCCCGCTGCGGTCGCCGTAGAACATGTCCTCCACCGGCCGCTTCACCGTGGCCCCCGCCGCCGTCGCCCGCGCGGCCACCGTGTCGACGTCCTCGGTGTAGACGTGCAGGCTGACCGGCGAGCCCTTGTAGTGCGTCGGGGCGTACGCGTCGTGATCCGGGTGCTCGTCGGCGAGCATGACGATCGTGTCGCCGATCCGGATCTCCGCGTGGCCGATCGTGCCGCCCGGCGCCTCCAGCCGGAACATCTCGACGGCGCCGAACGCCCGCTTGTAGAAGTCGAGCGCCTTCGCGGCGCCGTTCACGATGAGATAGGGCGAGACCGTGTTGTGGCCCTCGGGAATCTTCCGCGCTGCCTTCGCCATCACCAGTCCTCCTGCTCCGAGAAATCGTACGCCTACGGGGCCGCCGCCTCCACGTCCGCCAGGGCCGCCGCCACCGCGACGCGATCGCCGTGGCCGATGGCGCCGGGCGCCGCGCCGTCCAGGCAGCGCCGGAGCACCTCGAGCTGCGGGGCCGCGCGCTCGGGCAGCTGCGCCAGCGCGTCGCGCAGCGCCGCGTGCCCGAGCTGCTCCAGCTCCTCGCGCAGGCGCGTGGAGACGTCCGCCGCCGAGCGGATCGCGCGCATCAGCCGGTAGAGCGCCTGCACGAACGCCTCGGGCGTCTGTGCCACGCCCCCCGCCCCGCTTCCGGCGCGGGCGACGCTGAGGAGCACCGCGAGCGTGCAGTACTCGAGGTCGATCGGCTTGCGGACGTAGTCGGCGGCGCCCTCCCGCAGGAGCTGGCGCGCGAGCGCCTCGTCGTCGGCGCCGGTCACGAAGATCACCGCCGTCGTCGGCTGCATGGTCCGGATGCGCTGGAAGACCTCGGCGCCGCTCATGCCCGGCATGCGCAGGTCGAGGAGCACCACGTGCGGGCGCCACGCGTCGAAGAGGTCGAGGCCGATCCGCCCGTTCTCGGCCGTCCGTACCTCATAGTTCTCCTCGAGCAGGACGTCCTGGAGCAGCTCGGCGACGTCGGGGTCGTCGTCCACCACGAGCACGCGCGCGAGCGTCGCCATCCGCCGCCTATCGTACCCCCGTCGGCGCGGTTGCCGTGCATGCGCACCTCGCCTATCCTGCGAGCCATGCCGACGCGTCTCGTGCCGTTCGTGCTCGCCCTCGTGCTGTCGCTCCTCGGCCCCTGGAGCGGCCCCGCGACCGCGCAGTCCCTCCACCTCGTGCTGACCCCGTCGCAGAAGCCGACCGACCTGATGGCCGCGGGCGAGGACTTCGGCAAGGTGCTGGGCGAGCTGAGCGGCACGAAGATCCGCGTGACCGTCGCCTCCGACTACGCGGCGATGATCGAGGCGCTCCGCAACCGCACCGCGGACCTCGCCTTCGCGCATCCCGTCGGGTACGTGCACGCCAACCGCGCCGCGAAGGCGATGATCGTGGCGCGCAACGTCTGGCACGGCAAGGCCACGTTCACCTCCAAGGTCTACGTGCGGCGCGAGAGCGGCATCAAGACCCTGGACGACCTGCGCGGCAAGACGATGGCGTTCGTGGACCCCGTGAGCTCGTCGGGCTACGTCTATCCCCTGCTGATGCTGATCCAGCGCGGGCTCGTGAAGGATCGCGACCCGAAGACGTTCCTCCGCGAGGTCATGTACTCCGGCTCGCACGACGCCAGCATGCGCGCGCTCCAGAACGGCCACGTGGACGCGATCGCCTCGTTCGACATGGCGCGCGAGCAGTACATCAAGGACCCGGCGGAGCGCGAGAAGATCGTGGCCATCGCGGAGTCCGCGCCGATCCCGGAGTCCGGCATCGCCGCGCGCGCCGGGCTCGACCCCGCGGTGGTGAACCGCGTGCGCGCCGCGCTGCTGAAGATCCGCGGCCCCCAGTACGCGCCGCTCCTCAAGCGCCTCTACGACATCGACGGCTTCGAGCCCGCCGACGACAAGGATTACGATCCCGTGCGGCAGGCCGTCGACCTGCTCGGCCTGCGCCCGCGCTGACGCGCGTGGCCTTGACGGTCCATGACCGTCACATGCCGGCCATCGAGATCGCGGGCCTGCGCGTCGAGATCCCGCCCGCCACGCGCATCCTCGACGGCGTCGACCTGACGGTCGCGCCCGGCGAGTTCGTCGTCGTCCTCGGGCGCAGCGGCGCGGGCAAGACCACCCTGCTCCGCGCGGTCAACCGCCTCGTGGAGCCGACGGCCGGCACGGTGCGCGTGGCCGGGCGCGACATCACCGGCGCGCCGCCCGCCGCGCTGCGCGAAGCGCGGCGCCGCATCGGGATGATCTTCCAGCAGTTCAACCTCGTGCGCCGGGTGTCGGTCCTGGAGAACGTGCTCGCGGGCCGCCTCGGCTACGTCGCGCCGCTTCCGAGCCTCGCGGGCCGCTTCCCCGCCGAGGATCGCCGCCGCGCCGCCGAGTGCCTCGCGCAGGTCGGCCTCGGCCACCTCGCCGCGCGGCGCGCCGACACGCTGTCGGGCGGCGAGCAGCAGCGCGTGGCCATCGCGCGCGCGCTCGCGCAGGCGCCCGCCGTGATCCTCGCCGACGAGCCCACCGCGAGCCTCGACCCGCAGCTCACCGGCAGCATCATGGACCTGCTGCGCCGGATCAACGTCGAGCACGGCATCACGCTGGTCGTGAGCCAGCACCAGCTCGAGACCGCGCTGGCCTACGCCGGCCGCATCATCGGCATGCGCGCGGGCCGTGTGATCTTCGACGGCGTGCCGGCGGCGGTGACCCCCGACGTCGTGCACGCGATCTACGGCGAGGCCGCCGCGTGACCCGCGCGATCGTGTTCGTGAGCGTGGTCGCGCTCGGGTGGATCGCGTGGGACACCGGCGCGGACCCGGTGCGGCTGGCGCGCGGGCTGCCCTGGATGCTCGACTTCTTCCGGCGGATGCTGCCGCCCGATCTCAGCGTGCTGCCGGCCGCGCTGCGCGGCGCCGTGACCACCGTGGAGATCGCGCTGCTCGGCACCGCGGTGGCGGCGGTGCTCGCGCTGCCGCTCGGCTTCCTCTCCGCCCGCAACGTGGCCGCGCCGCGCGTCTTCTATCCCGCGCGCGCGGCGCTGAACTTCTTCCGGAGCGTCGACACGCTCGTGTACGCGCTGGTGTTCGTGGCGGCCGTCGGCCTCGGGCCGTTCCCCGGCGTGCTCGCGGTGATCGCGTACACGACGACGTCGCTCGCGAAGCTCTACTCGGAGGCGATCGAGGGCGTCGACCGCGGACCGGTGGACGCGATCACGGCGACGGGGGCGACGAGGCTCCAGGTCTTGCGCTACGGCGTGCTGCCGCAGGTGCTCCCGCTGTTCCTCTCCTACGTGCTCTATCGCCTCGAGACCAACATCCGCGCCGCGACCGTGCTCGGCTTCGTCGGCGCGGGGGGCATCGGCTTCTACCTGCAGACCTACCTGCGCATGATCGACTACGCCGCCGCGTCCACGGTGCTCCTCGTCACCGTGGGGATGGTGATGGTCGTGGACGCGGTCAGCTCGCGCCTGCGCGACCGCCTGGTCTGAGCCGATGCCGCTGCCGTATCCCCTGCGTGCGCTCGCGCACCGGGACTACCGCCTGTTCTGGATCGGGCAGCTCGTCTCCCGCGTCGGCACGTGGATGCAGAGCGTGGCGCAGGCGTGGCTGGTGCTGGAGCTCACGGGCTCGCCGCTGAAGCTCGGCGTGATCAGCACCCTGCAGTTCGCGCCGGTGCTGCTCTTCGCGTTCGTGGGCGGCGTGGTCAGCGACCGCGTGCGCAAGCGCCGCCTGATCATCGCCACGCAGGTCGCGATGATGATCCAGGCCGCGTTGCTCGCGGTCCTCGCGGGCACCGGCCGCGTCGAGTACTGGCACGTCGCGGTCCTCGCGGCGGTCTACGGGGTCGCGAACAGCCTCGACATGCCGGCCCGGCAGTCGTACGTGATCGAGCTCACCGGCAAGGCGGACCTCATGAGCGCGATCGCGCTGAACTCCGCCGTCTTCAACGCCGCGCGCGTGATCGGCCCCGCGCTCGCCGGCGTCCTCATCGCGACGCAGGGCGTGACCACCGCCTTCGCGCTCAACGCGGTCAGCTTCGTCGCCGTCCTCGCGGCGCTGTGGGCCATGCGCACGGAAGGCGCGCCGGCCGCGCGGGAGTCGCGCACGGTGACGGAGGACGTCGTCGAAGGCTTGCGCTACGCCACGCGCACGCCGATCGTGATGCTCGCGCTCGGCCTCGTGCTGTTCGTGAGCCTGTTCGTGATCAACTTCAACGTGACCGTGCCCCTGCTGGCGCGCGACGCGCTGAACGAGGGCGCGCACGTCTTCGGCCTCCTGATGGCCTCGCTCGGCGCCGGGGCCATGATGGGCGCGCTGCTCGTGGCGGGCCGCCAGCGCCGCCCCTCGCCCCGCATGGTGATGCTCGCCGCCGCCGTCGCCGCGGCCGGCGTGCTCGCGCTCGGCTTCGTGCGGAGCTTCACCGTCGCCGCCGCGGTGCTCGTGCTCACCGGCCTCGCGCAGATCGTGTTCACCTCCTCGGTGAACACGACGATCCAGCTCACGGTCCCCGACGCGATGCGCGGCCGGACGATGAGCCTCTACGTGCTGGTCTTCGTCGGGGTGACGCCCCTCGGCGCCTTCCTCACGGGCTGGCTGGCCGAGCACTTCGGCATCGCGTGGGCGCTGACGGTGGGCGGCGCGGCGGGGCTGGCGTCGGTCGGGGGACTCTACGCGTTCTGGTCGCTCCGCCTGCGCTAGGCCCGCAACGGTATCGCGTGGGCGCGGCCGAGCCGGAGGTAGAGCGGATAGAGCCGCTTCCACACCGGCATCATCAGGCGCTCCTGGAAGGCGTGCTTCGCCGGCGAGAGCACGAGGCGCCCGCTCGCGATCTCCTCGACGTGGCCGCCGAAGCGGCGCTTGTAGTCGTAGACCGGGTCGTGCGGGTGCGCCGGGTCGTCGGTCACCCTGACCGCGCCGTGGTCGAAGTACCGCAGGCCCAGCGCGCGCGCGAGCCGCATCGCGTGCCAGAACATGGACGACGGCCCCTGGCACGGGGTCAGCGCGGGGTCGCGCGTCGAGACGCCGTGGTAGTAGGTGAGCGTCGCCCCGGAGCGGAAGAACAGCGCGCCCGACAGCGGCGTCCCGCCCGCCCGCGCGATGAGGAAGATCGCCTGCCCCCGCGGGACCATGGTGTCGAAGACCGCGCGGAACCAACGCTCGGGGAGCCCCGCCATCGGGTGGCGCCCCCGGAGGCGGTCCGCCGTCTCCGCGCCGAGCCCGCAGAAGGCGCCGATGTCCGCCGCGGTGCTCGCCTCGCGCACGTCGACCTCGGCCCGGGCGCCGCGCCGCAGGTGCCCGCGGAGCTCCGGGTGCATGCGCGCGAGCAGCGCCTCGTCGTCCTGACGGACGTCGTGCACGATCCGGTGGTGCGTCTGCATCACGACGTGGCGCAGCCCGGCGCGCAGGTGCGGCGCGAGCGGCCAGACGGGATCGCCGACGGCCGCGGAGGCGACGCCCTCCTCCGCGAGCACGAGCTCGAGCTCGCGCACGAACGTCGGATAGCCGTCGTTCACGTAGACCTTCGCGCGCGTGGTCCACGCCCGGAGGCCCGGCACGCCGAGCCGGCGGACGAGCACGAGCGCGAGGTCGCTCGTGTCCCACGCGTAGAGCGGACGCCAGCCCAGCGTCGTCATCGCTTCGCCGAACTCCACGCTCAGCACGGAGGAGGCGATCCGGCGGTTCCAGCCGGCGGGGGCAGCGGCGCTGATGCGCATCGGCGTCCTCGATTCGGGGACAGTCTTGCGCTGCGGAGGTACAAACGGAGTGCCACCCACTTTCGGTGGTTTCGAGGCGGTTCGGGCGGGCGGCGCGCCACCGCGTTGCGCGATGGCTGCAGCCCGTTGCGGGGCGGCTACAACCGCTTTCGCAGTCGCGGGTCGAGCGTGTCGCGCAGGCCGTCGCCGAGCATGTTGACCGCGAGGACCGTCACCGCGAGGAAGATGCCCGGGAACAGGATGCTGTGCGGCAGGATCCGGAAGAGCGTCCGGCCTTCCGCCATGATGTTGCCCCACGTCGGCGTCTCCGGCGGAATGCCGACGCCGAGGAAGCTCAGGATCGCCTCGACGAGGATCGCCGAGGCGCAGACGAAGGTGGCCTGCACGATGAGCGGCGCCACGGTGTTCGGCAGCACGTGGCGCAGCAGCAGCGCCGGGGTGCGGGCGCCGAGCGCCACGGCCGCCTCGACGTAGGGCTCCTCACGGATCGACAGCACGACCGAGCGCACCAGCCGCACGACGCGGGGGATCTCGGGGATGACGATGGCGAGGATCACCGTGCGCAGACCCGCGCGCGAGAGCGAGACGAGGCCGATGGCGAGCAGGATGGCCGGGATCGACATGAGCCCGTCCATGATCCGCATCACGATGCTGTCGAGCCAGCGGAGGTAGCCGGTCGTCACGCCGATCACGAGGCCGATGCCCGCGCTGATCGCCGCCACCAGCGCCCCGACCATCAGCGACACCCGCGCGCCGTAGATCACCCGGCTGTAGACGTCGCGCCCCAGGCTGTCGGTGCCCATCACGTGCGTGCGCGTGGTCTTGCTGCCGTCGAGGTTGCGGATCGTGCTCTCCGCGCCGGGCTTGCGGTTGCGCGCGGCGGGATCGATCTGCGACGGGTCGACCGTGCCGAGGACGGGCGCGAGCACCGCGATCGCGAGCACGACCCCGAGGATGGCCCCGCCGATCACCATCGACTTCTGGCGCGCGAGCCTCGCCAGCGTCAATACCGGATCCGCGGATCGAGGAACGTGTACGTCAGGTCGACCACGAGGTTGATGAGCACGTAGACCGCGGAGAACAGCAGGATCACCGCCTGCACGGTCGGATAGTCACGCGCGAGCACGGCGTCGACCGTGAGCCGGCCGAGCCCGGGGATCGCGTACACCGACTCGGTCACCACCACGCCGCCGATCAGGAGCGCCACGCCGAGGCCGATGACGGTGACGATCGGGACGGCCGCGTTGCGCAGCGCGTGCCGCATGAGCACCGTCACCTCCGCGAGGCCCTTGGCGCGCGCGGTGCGCACGTGGTCCGCCTCCAGCACCTCCAGCATGCTGGCGCGCGTGATGCGCGCGATCAGCGCCACGTAGATCACGGCGAGCGTGAGGCTCGGCAGGATGATGCGCTCGAGGAAGCCGCCGAAGCCCTCGCTCAGCCGCTGGTACCCCTGCACCGGCAGCCAGCCGAGCTGCACCGCGAACAGATAGATCAGCAGATAACCGATCACGAAGACGGGCACCGAGAAGCCGAGCACCGAGAAGCCCATCACGCCGCGGTCGATCCACGTGCCACGGCGCCACGCCGCCAGCACGCCGAGCGGCACCGCGGTGGACACCGCGAGGACGAGCGTGGATACGGCCAGGGACAGCGTGGGCTCGATGCGCTCCACGATGAGCTCCGCGACCTGCTTCTTGAAGAAGAACGACTCGCCGAAGTTGCCCTGGACGACCCGGGTGATCCAGATGAGGAACTGCTTGGCGATCGGCTCGTCGAGGCCGAGGTTCTTGCGGATGGCCGCCACGTCCTCCGCCGTCGCGCTGTCGCCCGCGATGATGGCGGCGGGATCGCCGGTGGTGAGGCGCAACATCAGGAAGACGACGACGGCCACCACCCCCATGACGGGGATGGTGGCCAGGAGTCGTCGCGCGATGTAACCGAGCAACGCCCCGGTCTAGCGCTTCTTCTCCACGTTCCAGAACACGGTCACCGGCGCCTCGACCATACCGGTCACGGTGTTGCGCGCGGCCGCGAAGCCGTACCACTGGCCGAGCGGCAGGTGCGTGGGATAGTGCGTCGCGCGGACCTGGACGTTCTCCGCGATCGCCTTCTGCTTGGTGCGGTCGGTCTCCCGCGCGAACTGGTCGCGCAGGCTCTCGATCTCCTTGTCGCACGGCCAGCCGAACATCGCCTTGTCGCAGGAGGCGTTGAGGAAGCCCATCATGACCGGGTCGAGGATGTCGCCGGCGACCCAGGACGTGAGGAAGGCATGCCAGCCCCCCGCCGTCGGCGCGTCCTTCTTCGCACGGCGGGCCACCAGCGTCTGCCAGTCCATCGACTGCATGTCGACCTTGAAGCCCGCGCGCTCCATGTGCGACTTGGCCACCGGTGCGAGGTTCGCGAGCACCGCGAGGTCGGTCGAGTGCATCAGCACGATCGGCGTGCCGTCGTAGCCCGCCTCCTTCAGCATCGCGGAGGCCTTCTGCGCGTTGCCCTCCAGCAGCCCGTCGAAGCCCTTCGTGCTCGAGAACGGCGAGCCGCACGGGAAGAACGACTTGCAGAGCTTGTAGTACGCGGAGTCGCCGACCACCGCCTTCGGGAAGTCCTCCTGCGCGAGCGCGGTGAAGACCGCCTGGCGGACCTTCGGGTTGTCGAACGGCTTGTGGAGCACGTTGAAGCGCAGCGTGAACTGGTTGCCCAGGGGGTTCAGGTTCACGAGCCTCGCGTTCTTGTCGCCCTTGATGATCGGATAGAGGTCGTGGGGGGGCGACTCGATGTAGTCGATCTCGCCGGCCAGCAGCGCGTTGATCGCGGTCTGATGGTCCGGGATCACGCGCCATTCGACGCGGTCGAGCTTCGCGACCTTGCCGCCCGCGAGCCCCGACGGCGGCTCGCTGCGCGCCTTGTACTTGTCGAACTTCACGTAGACGGCCCGGTCCCCGGGCTTCCACTCGTCCTTCTTGAACACGAACGGCCCGGAGCCCGTGAAGTCGGAGATCTGCGTGTTGGGATCCGTCTCCGCCACGCGCTTCGGCATCATGAACGGCACGTTGGAGCTGGGCTTGCCGAGCGCGCTCAGCACGAGGCCCGTGGGCTCCTTGAGCACGATGCGGAAGGTCTTCGGGTTCACGACCTGGAAGTCCTTCACGAAGCCCATGAGCTTCTGGCCCATCGAGTCCTTCGCGCCCCACCGCTTGATCGACGCGACGCAGTCCTCGGCGGTGACGGGCTTGCCGTCGTGCCACATGAGGCCGTCGCGCAGGGTCATCGTGTAGGTGAGGTTGTCCTTGCTGGCCTCGTACTTGTCCAGCATCTGCGGCTTGATGTCGCCCTTCGCGTCCATCGCGAAGAGCGTGTCGTACACCATGTAGCCGTGGTTGCGGACGATGTAGGCCGTCGTCCAGATCGGGTCGACGATCTTCAGGTCCGAGTGCATGACGACCTTGAGCGTGTTCTGCTGCGCGAGCGCGGGGGCGGCGGTGCCGGCCACCCACGCGAGAGCGACGGCGAGCGAACCCAGGAACAGGCGACGCAGGTGCTTCATTGAATTCCTCCTCGGTGGGCCGGCGGTGGTGCGCGGCTGGGCCATATAAGCCACAGTTTTCGCGAACTTGTCAACGCTCCAGGCGCCGGTCCAGGAGGAGCACCACGCCGAGCGCGAAGGCGCAGCCCGCCACGAGGCCGCCGACCACGTCGCTCAGCCAGTGCGCGTTGACGAAGATGCGGCTGTAGCCGACCGCGGTCACGAAGGCCGCGCCGGCGACGCGCGCCGTCCATTGGACGCGCCGCGGGGCCGCGAACGCCCACAGCAGGTAGACGCCGACGATCACGAAGACGGTGGCGCCGTACACGTGGCCGCTCGGAAAGCCGTAGGCGCGGAGCGTGGGCCGGGGCGCGTCGACGACCCACTTCGCGAGCGCGAGCGTGGCGGACGTCGCCACGCCGGCGGCGGGCAGCCACAGCGCGAGCGCGCGCCGCCCGCGCCACCACAGCACCGCGCTGCACGCGAAGAGGACGGGGAACAGCACGTCGCCCGAGCCGAGCGTGCTGATCGTGCGCATCGGACGCTCGAGGGCGAGCATGCGGCCTTCGCGGATCAGCCGGCGCGCGGCGTGGTCGAGCGCGGTGACGAGCGGGCCGCCCACCAGCCACGCCATCACGACGAACAGCGCCGCGAGCGCGACGGCGAGCCACAACGCCCGGCGGCGGGCGAGAGGATCGAGGCGCTTCACGCCGACATGCTACGCTGGCGCGCGAAAGGAGATCCACCCTTGGCGCTCACCGCGACCGTCTACCACGTCGACCTCACGCAGGGCCGCATCGCGACCGCGACGATCCCGGAGGACGTCTACCGGCGCTATCCGGGCGGCAGCGCGCTCGCCGCGTACCTGCTGCTGCAGCACATGCCGGCGGGCGCCGACGCGCTCGGCCCGGACAACGTGCTGGTGATGGCGGTGTCGCCGCTCACGGGCCTCGCGATCTCCGGCCAGAGCCGCATGACGGCGTGCGCGCGCTCGCCCCTCACCGGCGCGATCGGCGACAGCCAGTGCGGCGGCTTCTTCCCCGCGGAGATGCGCAACGCCGGCGCGGACGCCATCGTCTTCACCGGCGAGGCGAAGGAGCCCGTCTACCTGTGGCTCCACGACGGCGTCGCCGAGCTGCGCCCCGCGACGCACCTGTGGGGCAAGGTCACGGCGGAGGTGGACCAGACGCTCAAGGACGAGCTCGCCGATCAGAAGGTCGAGATCGCGCAGATCGGGCCCGCGGGCGAGAACAAGGTGCGGTTCGCCGCGATCATGAACATGGTCAACCGCGCGAACGGCCGCACCGGCCTCGGCGCGGTGATGGGCAGCAAGAAGCTCAAGGCCGTCGTCGTCCGCGGCAGCAAGCCGCCGAAGCCCGCGGTGCCCGAGGCCTTCCGCGGGCTCGTGAAGAAGCTGAAGGAGCTCCAGGACGCCAACCCGGGCATGGAGTGGTTCGGCCAGCACGGCACCGCCGGCGTCCTCGCCATCCAGGACAAGTCGGGCGGGCTCCCCTCGATGAACTACACCGAGGGCACCTTCGAGCACGCGAAGGCGATCGACGGCGCCACGCTCGTGAAGACCATCCTGAAGGAGCGCGACACCTGCTACGCGTGCGTCGTGAAGTGCAAGCGCGTGGTGGAGGTGCACGACCCCGATCTCGACGTCGATCCGATCTACGGCGGCCCGGAGTACGAGACGTTGAGCCTCATGGGCTCGATGTGCGGCGTGGGCGATCTCAAGCTGCTCGCCAAGGCGTCGGCGGACGCGAACAAGTACGGCATGGACACCATCTCCTGCGGCGGCACCATCGCGTGGGCGATGGAGGCGAAGGCGAAGGGCCTGCTGGACGACCAGGGGCTCGGGCTCGCGTTCGGCGACGGCAAGTCGGTCGTGCGCGCCATCGAGGCGATCGCGCTGCGCCAGGGCGTCGGCGACCTGCTCGCCGAGGGGAGTCTCCGCGCCGCGCAGACGCTCGGCCAGGCGGCCGTCGACCTCACCGTCACCGTGAAGGGCCAGGAGTTCCCGGCGCACATGCCGCAGCACAAGCGCTCGCTCGGGCTGATCTACGCGGTCAATCCGTTCGGCGCCGACCACCAGTCGTCCGAGCACGACTCGATGCTGAAGGCGAAGCCCGAGAGCCTGCAGCGCACGCGCCTGGCGCAGCTCGGCGACTTCCCGAGCATGGACCTGCGCGACCTGTCCGACGAGAAGGTCCGCTTCGCGTACCGCACCCAGTGCTTCTACGCAGCACTCGACACGCTGGGCCTCTGCCAGTTCGTGTGGGGCCCGTCGTGGCAGCTCTACGGGCCGTCGGAAACGGTGGACCTCGTCCGGGCGGGCACGGGCTGGGACGCCTCGCTCGAGGAGCTCATCCAGGCGGGCGAGCGCCGCATCCACCTGCTCCGCGCGTTCAACGCGCGCGAGGGCATCGGCAAGAACGCCGACGTGCTGCCGAAGAAGATGTTCGAGCCGCTCGCCGGCAAGGGCCCGACGGCCGGCGTGCAGCTCACCGCCGAGGAGTTCGAGCACGCGCGCGCGAAGTACTACGAGCTGGCCGGCTGCGACCCGGCGACCGGCTATCCGACGAAGGAGAAGCTGAGCGAGCTCGGGCTGGAGTGGCTCGCGCGATAGCGCGCGGACGCCAGGCGGAGGGTTCCAATGGCCGAGATCGTCGCTGCCGCACTCGCCTCGCACGCCCCGCTCGTGACCGGGCGCCCCGACGTCGCCGAGCCCGCGCGGCGTGACCGCTTCTACGCCGGCCTGCGCGAGCTGGGCCGCCGCCTCACCGCCGCGCGCCCGGACCTGCTCGTGATGTTCGTGAACGATCACCTGCAGAACTTTCCGTACAGCAACATGCCCGCGTTCTGCGTGGCGCTCGCGGAGTCCTACGAGGCGCCCAGCGAAGGCGCCGGCACGTTCATGCGCATCCCGCCGCGCCGCCTGGCGGGGCGGCCCGACGTCGGCCGCGCGCTGCTCGAAGCGGGGCTCGACGCGGGCTTCGACTTCGCGTACTCCTACGAGATCGACAGCTGGGACGAGATGGCGGTGCCGCTGCACTTCCTCTGGCCCCCCGGGGCCGGCGCCATTCCGGTGCTGCCGATCTACACGAACTGCGCGGCGCCGCCGCTGCCGACGCCGCGCCGCTGCCACGCGATGGGCGCCTTCGTCGGCGACTTTCTCCGCTCGCGTCCGGCGGGCGAGCGCGTCGCGCTGGTCGCGACCGGCGGCATCTCGCACTGGGTCGGCACCCCGGAGACCGGGCGCATCAATCCCGAATGGGACCGCTGGGTGCTCGATCACATCGCCCGTGCCGATCTCGAGCCGCTGCTGCGGCTCACGCACGCGGACATCGAGCGCGACGGCGGCAACGGCGGGCAGGAGATCCGCAACTGGATCGCGCTGCTCGGCGCGGTGCCGGGCTGGAAGGGCGAAGGCCTCGTCTACGAGCCGGTGCCGGAGTGGATCACCGGCTGCGCCGGCGTGTGGGTCCACCCGTGAAGACGTCCTACGCGCTCAACAAGGTCCTCACCGCCGTCGCCCGGCAGCACGCCATGAAGGACCGCCTGGACGACGCCGACCTCGCGGGCCACACCGTCACCGCCGACGAGCGCGCCGCCCTCACCGAGGGCGACATCACGCGCCTCTACGAGCTCGGCGCCAATCCGTACCTGATCCGCCGCGTGTTCCGGTCGCGCTTCAAGATCTAGCCCGGCCGGCTAGGACGGCTTCGCGGCGCGCACCAGCTTCAGGTTCTCTTCGGCGGTGTCCGTGGCCACGATCGCGCGGAAGATCAGCTCGTCCACCCCGCTCGCCTGCCATGTCCCGATCGCGGCCTTGATGTCCGCTTCCGTGCTCGCGGCGATCGTCGTCTCGATCGGCTTGACGCCCATCCGCTCGAAGTTCGCCGCGTAGGCCGGGATCGCGCCGTAGCGGTCGGCCTCGGCCTGCATGTTCGGCAGCGCGGCGGCGCCGAGCGAGAGACGGACGTACGAGGACATGCGCGGGGGCTGGCGCTGCGCGGCGGCGGCGCCGGCCTTCACCATCTCGACGGACTTCTTCGCGTGCGCGGGCGTGATGAAGTTGAACAGCACGCCGTCGGCCACCTCGCCGGCCAGGTGGCACATCTTCGGGCCGAGCGCGGCGATGATCACGCGCGTCTGGAACGCGGCCTTCAGCGCGGCGACGCCGTCGCGCACGCGCTGGAGCGAGCCGGGGTTCGGGCTGCCCACGCCGAGCAGCAGGCGCGGGAGCGGGAGCTTCTGCGCCTTCACGCCCTCGATGATGCTCTCGGGTCCGCGCGTGTTGAGCGGGATGACTCCCACTCCGAGGTCGACGCGTGCCGTCTCCGCGGCGGCGTGCGCGAGCGAGGCCAGGCCGTCGGTCTTGCCCGGATGGTTCACCCAGAACGAGCGGTAGCCGAGCGCCTCCGCCTCGCGGGCGCAGGCGCGGATGATCTCGGGGGCGGTGGCGGCGAACAGCGCGAATCCGTGGTCCATCGCGGGTCTCCTCTAACGGCCGGGATGCCCGTACGATACAGCACCAGTGTCCCCCGCCCGCGACCCGATCCTCGTGTGGATGTGCGTGCTCATCGCCATCAACCAGCTCGGCTTCGGCGCCATCGTGCCGGCGCTCGCGCTGTACGCGAAGTCCTTCGGCGTCAGCCAGTCGGCGATCGGCCTCGCCATCGCGGTGTACGGCCTCGCGCGCTTCGTCGTCGCGCTGCCGTCCGGGCAGCTCGCCGACCGTGCGGGCCGGCGCACCACGCTCGCGCTCGGCGGTCTCGTCACCGCGGCCGGCAATCTGTTCTGCGCGTACGCGCCGACGTTCGACGCCTTCGTGGCCGCGCGCTTCGTCGCCGGCGCGGGCGCCGGGCTCGTGATCGTCACCGGCGCCATCGTCCTCGCCGACATCTCGACGGCCGCGCAGCGCGGCCGCACGATGTCCGTCTACCAGGGCGTGTTCCTCTTCGCGGTCGGCGTCGGCCCGCTGCCGGGCGGGCTGATCGCCGGGCACTGGGGGCTCGCGGCGCCGTTCCTGGCCTACGCGGTCGCGGGCGTGCTCGTCACCGCGCTGGCGTGGATCTTCGTGCCGGAGACGAAGCACCTCCGGCGCGACGAGCGTCCGGCCGACGCCGCGCCGCTCCCCGGGTTCTTCGCGCAGGTGCGCCTGCTCACGGGGACCGCGGGGTTCCTGCTCGTGGGGCTGATCGCGCTCACCAACGCGATCGCGCGCACGGGCGGGCTCTTCAACGTGATCCCCGTCGTCGCGCGCGACCGGCTCGCGCTCAACGCCGATCGCATCGGCGTCGGCCTGGCGCTCGCGAGCCTGGTCGGGCTGGCGCTCGCGTATCCGTCGGGGGCGCTCGTCGATCGCTACGGGCGCAAGGCCGTCATCGTGCCCGCGACGATGATGGCCGGCGTGTCGATCGTGCTGTTCCCGTTCGCGCCGTCGTACGGGTGGTTCCTGCTCGCGTGCGTCGCGTGGAGCGTGGCGTCGGGGATCAGCGGCGCGGCGCCGGCGGCGTACGCGGCGGACGTGGCGCCGCCGGGGATGAACGCGGCGGCGATGAGCATGTACCGGATGCTCGGGGACGTCGGCTACGTCGTGGGGCCGATCGCGCTGGGGCTGGCGACGGACATGGTCGGCGCCGACCTCACGCTCGCGGGCACCGCGCTGCTGCTGGCGCTGGTCGCGCTCCTCTTCGCCTGGCGCGCCCCCGAAACCTACCGGATCTGATCACATGGGGGGCTCCGGGCGCCCCCCAAGCCCCCCACGCGCCGGACCCGGCGAAGCCGTCCCCGGCGCGAGCGTGCCGGCAACTACCGGACGTCGTCTCCGAAGCGGTACTCGAGCGTCAACTCGTCGAGGCGCGCCTTGAGCGACGCGTCGATCGGCTTCTCCTCCGCGCGCAGCGCGTCGTCGAGCTGGTCGGGGCGGCTGGCGCCGACGATCGGCGAGGTGATCACGGGGTTCGCGAGCGTCCACGCGATCGCGAGCGTGGTCATCGACATGCCGGCCTGCTGCGCGATCGGCTTGAGCGCCTCCACGGTGGCGAACTCGCGCTCGCGCCAGTAGCGCTCCTGGTAGCGCGCGGCCGCCGTGCCGAGCGTGAAGCGCGTGCCCGCCGTCGGGCCCGTGTCCTGCCGGTGCTTGCCGGAGAGGAAGCCGCCCGCGAGCGGGTTGTACGGGATCACGCCGAGCCCGTCCGCCTGGCAGAGCGGGAGCAGCTCGCGCTCGGGCTGGCGGAAGAGCAGGTTGTAGCGCGGCTGCACGCAGTCGAAGCGCGCGACGCCGAGCGTCTCGCTGCGCCCGAGCGCGCGGGCCGTCTGCCACGCCGGATAGTTGGAGCAGCCGACGTAGCGCGCCTTGCCCGCCTTGATCACGTCGTCGAACGCGCGGAGGGTCTCGTCGATCGGCGTCGTGTCGTCGGGATGGTGCGCCTGGTAGAGGTCGACGTAGTCCGTGCGCAGGCGCCGCAGCGAGCCGTCGATCGCATCGAGGATGTGCTTGCGCGACAGCCCCTGGTCCCACGGCCGCCGCCCGGTGGCGCCGAAGCACTTGGTGGCGAGGATCACGTCGTGGCGCCGGCCCTCGAGCCAGCGCCCGACGATCTCCTCCGTGCGGCCGACCGTCTCCATGGTGCCGCCGAGCGGATAGACGTCGGCCGTGTCGATGAACGTGACCCCGCCCAGGAAGGCGCGGTCGAGGATGGCGCGGGACGCCGCCTCGTCGCACTGGAGTCCGAAGGTCATCGTGCCGAGACAGAGGCGCGAGACCTGGAGCCCGGTGCGGCCGAGGCGGCGATATCGCACGCGCTACTCAGCGAGCCAGACCACGTCGAGCTGCTGGTTCAGGAAGTGGCTCGGCGTGATGGTCCAGCCCCGCACCTTCGCGCTGTGCGGCACGATGCGGAACCACGTGTGCGTGTAGACGTAGTGCGCCTCCTCGTCGAGCAGGCGCTTCTCGAAGTCGCGCACCAGCTTCCTGCGCTCCTCGGGGTCCGTCGCCCGCGACTGCTTCGTGTAGAGGTCGTCCAGCACGGGATCCTTGTACCGCGCGTAGTTGTTGTCGCTGATGCCGGTGGACAGGAACTTGAAGAGCGCGAGGTCGGGCTCGATCGCGTAGCCGCAGTTGGCGTCGGCGGTGACCTCGAAGCTGCCGGCGCGCAGGTCGGCGATGAACTTCGACGTCTCCGAGAACTCCATCTTCACGTTGAGGCCGATGTGCCGCCACTGGTCGATGAGCCAGATCCCGACCGGCTCGTACGGCATCGGCACCGCGCGGTTCTTGAGCGTGAACGAATACCCCTCGGGAATGCCGGCCTCGCGCAGGAGCCTCTTCGCCTCCGCGCGCGCCTTCGCGACGTCCCGGCCGTAGCCCGCCAGCTTCTCCAGCTCGGCGGGCGGGGTCGCGTACGGCGTGTCCGGCACCATCACGCCCGCCACGAACTTGACGATCGCGATCTTCGACAGCGCCTCCGCGCCCTGGTAGCGGTCCAGCGCGAGCGTGAGCGCCCGCCGCGCCCGCTTGTCGTCCCAGGGCTTTCGCTCGTGGTTCGGCGTCACCAGCACGCGGCAGTCCCATGCGCTCTCCTGCACCGTCAGGCGCGAGCCGAGCGTGGACACCATCGCGTCGCGCTCGCCGGGCGTGAACCCGCGGAACTGCGCGTGCGCCCGCTCGGAGCGCACGGCGGCGACCTGCGCGGAGTTGTCCCGGATGAAGATCGCGCGGTAGCCGTCGAGGTACGGCTTGCCCTTGTCCCAGTACTGCGCGTTCTTCTTGCCGACCCAGTGCGATCCCTTCACGTACTCCACGAACGTGAAGGCGCCCGTGCCCATGACGTTCTTCTCGTACCAGCGCTGGTCCCGGGCGAGGATGTCCGCCTTGTAGATCCAGCTATAGGGCGAGGCGAGCAGGTTCGGGAACGACGCCTGCGGGTACTTGAGGCGGAACACGAGCGTGTGGGCGTCCGGCGTCTCGATCGCCTCGACGTTGGTGTACTGCGCGCGCCGGAAGGAGACGATGCCCTGCGGCGGGTTGACGATGCGGTCGTAGCTCGCCTTCGCGTCGCGCGACGTGAGCTCCGCGCCGTCGTGGAACTTCACGCCCCGGCGCAGCTTCACCGTGTACGTCCGGCCGTCGGGCGCGACGGTCCACGACTCCGCGAGGTCGCCGATCACCCGGGTGCCGCTCTTGTCGGTCGGATCGACGCGGAGCAGCGTGTTGTAGTGCGGCGCGACCGGATGGACCATCGCGAAGGTCCCCTCGCGGTGGCCGTCGTACGACGGCGGCTCCGCGGGCACGACGAAGATCAGCTCACCGCCGTATCGGGGTTTGTCCTGGGCGCCGGCGGCAGCGACGCCGGCGATGACGAACAGGAAGGTCGCGAGCCCGGTGACAGCCTGCCGAAGGATCGAGCGCGCCATGGGCGGCCTCCTCGGAGCGAGGGTCGGACGGGACGATGGGCGAGTGTACTCTCAGCGCGGCGCGAGCGCCTCCATGTGCGCGAGCACGCTGTCCAGCACGGGGCCGCCCGGCTGGAAGTTCGGCTCGAGGAACAGCTCGGTGAGCCCCGCCTGCGCGTAGCGCTCGATGTCCCCGCGGATCTCGTCGAGCGATCCCATCAGCGGCCGGCGCTCCTTCCCCTGCGGCGTGTCGAACACGTGGAACGAGCCGCGCGAGACGACGAGGAGCTTCTTCGGATCCTTCCCGGCCGCCTTCGCCGCCGCGTGCAGCTCCTGCACCACGGGGATGACGCGGTCGAGCGGCACGTTGCCCCCGTTGAAGCCGTCCCCGAGCGTGACCGCGCGCTTCACGACGACGGGGCCGTAGCCGCCGATGGTGATCGGCGGGTGGGGCTTCTGCAGCGGCTTCGGCTCGGTGCGCGAGCGCGGGATCCTGTAGAACTCGCCGTCGAGCTCGTACTCGTCCTGCGTCCAGATGCCCTTCAGCGCGCGGATGAACTCGTCGCCGCGGCGCCCGCGGTCCTTGAACGGCACGCCGACCGCCTCGTACTCGTCCTTCGACCAGCCGAGCCCCAGGCCGACGTCGAGCCGCCCGCCCGAGACCTGGTCGAGCGTGGCGAGCTGCTTGGCGAGGACGACGGGCGTCGAGTACGGCATCACGAACACGCTCACCCCGAGCCGCACGCGGCGCGTCGCCGCGGCGGCCCACGTGAGCGACACGATCGGATCCATGACCCGCGCGAACGACTTCGGCCACGGCTGGCCGGGCAGCGGCGGATAGTCGTTCTGCGGCTTCACGGCATAGAACAGGCGATGGAACACCCAGAGCGAGTGGTAGCCGAGGTCTTCGGCGGCGCGGGCCACCCGGAGCTGGTTCTCCGGCGTGGCCCACTCCCCCGCCATCGGCAAGCCGAATCCGAGCTTCACGGCCTCACTCCGTCAGCCACACCTGGTCGAGCTGCTGGTTCAGGAAGTGGCTCGGCGTGATGGTCCAGCCCTTGAGCTTCGCGCTGTGCGGGACGATGCGCTGCCACTGCGGTGTGTAGAGGTAGTGCGCCTCGTCGTCGAGCAGGCGCTTCTCGAACTCGCGCACGTACTTCTTGCGCTCCTCGGGATCGGTCGCGCGCGCCTGCTTCTGGTAGAGGTCGTCCAGCACCGGGTCCTTGTACCGCGCGTAGTTGTTGTCGCTCACGCCGGTGGACTGGAACTTGTAGAGGTCGAGGTCCGGCTCCACCGCGTAGCTGCACTGCGTGTCCATCACGACCTCGAAGTTGCCCGAGCGCCGGTCGGCGTCCCACTGCGTCGCTTCCTGGAAGTCGTGCTTCGCGTTGAGGCCGATCCGCCGCCACTGGTCGACCAGCCAGACCCCGACGGGCTCGTAGGGCTGCGGCAGGCCGCGGTTCTTGAACGAGAAGCTGTACCCGTCGGGCACGCCGGCCTCGCGGAGCAGCCGCTTCGCCTCCGCGCGGTTCTTCTCGATGTCGCGGCCGTAGCCCGCGAGCTTCTCGAGCTCGGCCTGCGGCGTCGCGTACAGCGTCCCGGGCACCTGCACGCCGCCGACGAGCTTGACGATCGAAATCCTCGAGAGCGCCGTCGCGCCCTGATAGCGGTCGAGCGCGAGCGTGAGGGCGCGGCGCGCGCGCTTGTCGTCCCACGGCTTCTTCTCGTGGTTCGACGTCACGAGCAGCACGCAGTCCCACGGGCTCTCCTGCACCACGACCTTGTTGCCGAGCGCGCCCACGATGGCGTCCCGCTCGGGCGGCGAGAAGCCGCGGAACTGCACGTGCGCCCGCTCCGCGCGGACCGCGGCGACCTGCGCCGCCGAGTCGCGCACGACCAGCGCGCGGTAGCCGTCGAGGTACGGCTTGCCCTTGTCCCAGTAGTTCGGGTTCTTCTTGCCGACCCAGTGGGAGCCGCGCACGTGCTCGACGAACGTGAAGGGCCCGGTGCCCATGATGTTCTTCTCGTGGAAGCGCGGGTCCTTGGCGAGGTTGTCCGCCTTGTAGATCCAGGAGAACGGCGAGGCCATGAGGTTCAGGAAGGACGCCGACGGATACTTCAGGCGGAACACGATCGTGTACGCGTCCGGCGCCTGCACGGCCTCGACGTCGGTGTACTGGCCCTTGCGGAACGACGTCACGCCCGGCGGCGGGGTGATGATGTGGTCGTAGCTGGCCTTCACGTCCCTCGACGTCATCTCCGCGCCGTCGTGGAACCTCACGCCCTTGCGGAGCTTGAACGTGTAGACCCGCCCGCCGCTGCCGATCGTCCACGACTCCGCGAGGTCGCCGATGACCTTCGTCCCCGTCGGGTCGTTTGGGTCCGTGCGCAGCAGCGTGTTGTAGAACGGCGCCACCGGCTGGACGAGCGCGAAGGTGCCTTCGCGGTGCCCGTCGTAGGACGGCGGCTCCAGCGGCAGCACGAACACCAGCTCACCGCCGTAGCGGGGCTTCTCCTGGGCGGACGACGACGGCACGACGGCGACGAGCAGCGCGACGACTGCGATCAGGGTCCGAGCGAGCAAGGTCACGAACGCGCTCCTTTCTCGGCATCCAGGACAGCTTTCAGTGCGGCGGCATCCACGTTGATGTCCACGCCCGCGCGCTCGTTCTGGAGCAGCATCGCCACGCGCGAGTCGCGCTCGCCCCAGCCGCGGTTGAGCGCTTCGGTCATCTCCTGCAGCGTCAGCTGCGCGAGCCGCATCGGCACCTTCACCTCGTGCGCGAGCTGCGTGGCCAGCGTCACGTCCTTGTGCGCGAGGCGCAGCGCGAACGACGGCGGGTCGTACTTGCCGGGCAGGAAGTTGTCCGCGAGGCTGTCGAAGGTGCGCACACGCCCGCGCGCGCCCTGGCGCACGGCCTTCCAGATCGCGAGCGGGTCCACGCCCGCCTTCACGCCCATCGTGAAGACCTCCGCCATCGCGGTCTGGATCATGTAGCCGGCGCAGTTGTGCACGAGCTTGGCGATGGAGCCGGCGCCGATCGGCCCGACGTAGACCGCCTGGTCGCTGAAGCCGTCGAGCACGGGCTTGCACTTGGTGAAGATGCCTTCGTCGCCGCCGACCCAGATCGCGAGCTTGCCGCTCTCGGCGCCGCGCGGCCCGCCGCTGACCGGCGCATCGAGCACGTGCACGCCCTGCGTCTCGAACGCGGCGTGGATGCGGCGCATGACGGTGGGCGAGTTCGTGCTGAGGTCGAAGAACACCTTCCCCGCCGACATGCCCGCGAGCAGCCCCTTGTCGCCGAGCGCGACCGCCTCGACCTCGACGGGCCCGGGCAGCGAGGTGAACACGATGTCGGCCTGCTGGGCGACGGCCTGCGGGCTGTCCGCCCACGCGGCGCCGTTCGCGAGGTGGCTCGCCGCCGCCTCCTTCCGCGCGTCGTTGACGACCAGCGCGTGCCCCGACTTCTGGAGGTTCGCCGCCATGTGGCGGCCCATGGTGCCGACGCCGATGAATCCAACCTTCATCACTTCGCCTCCTCGAAGACCTGCGCGGCGATACGGCCCGCCGTCATGGCGGTCGGCCAGCCCGCGTAGAGCGCCATGTGCGTGATGATCTCCCCGATCTCGTCCTTCGTGACGCCGTTGGTGAGCGCGCGCTCCAGGTGGCCCTTGAGCTGGTCGCCGCGATACATCGCGACGAGCGCCGCCACCGTGATGAGACTGCGGTCCCTTTTGGAGAGGCCGGGCCGCTCCCACACGTCGCCGTAGACGACCTTCTCGGTCATCTCGATGAGCTTCGGCGCGACCTTGCGGACGACGTCACGGGCCGCGGTGGCGGCCTTCGGCGGTGAAGTGCTCACGGGTCGGCTCCTTTTGTCGGCTGAGGACGCTACTCGCGCAGGAGCGCCCGATAGCCTGCCTGGACGAAGTGGATATCCGCTGTCAATGCCGACTGGATCTTACGTTCTTTCATCACGGTAAACGATATGCAGTCGGTGAGGCTCCAGTCCTTGTCCCGCCGGGCTCCGTAGAGCTTCAGCCCCTCGGAAAAAAGCTTCGCGCTTCCGGGAACCGAGGTCACCGCGCGGTCGTCGCGTATTGCGCCAAGCGCCTCGATCGCGAGATGTCGGCGATCGGCCCGGCAGAGCGCATCCGCGACCTCCGTCAGTACGGCATCGGTTGTCACGAGGGGCCCCTCGATACGTCCCGACCAATCGACCGCATCGCGATGCCACCGGTCGTTCCGGTTGAGCAGCGCCAGCCAGTACACCGTATCAACGAAGACGGCCATGCTATCTGCGCGGCGCGCCGTGCGCATAGTGATCGTGCTGCTCCGAGAAGTCTGCCGGGAGGCTTTCCGCCCCCGCCGCCGCGACGATGCGTCTAAGCGCGGCCTGCCGGGGCACCGCGGGTGCCGGGACGACGCGCACCAGAACGACGGCCCCTTCCTCGAGCCTGATGGGATCGAGCGCCTCCAATCGTCCCTTTCGGACCCGCGCAAGGAATGGCGGATGCCACGGCGGCAATACCTCAGCCGGGTCCGGCAACGGGGACGCCGGCGGCGAGCTCGTGACCCACGCCAGATTCCTCCTCTTGCCTGTGATGTCGATTTCCTCTCCGCCGGGAATCTGCAGGAAGAACCGCTCTCGCCGTCGGACCACGTTGAACTTGCGCTCGCCGTTCGTCACGCTGAGCCGTGGAAGTAGATCCCGGATCTCCGCCGCCGAGAACCAGAAGTCGATCACGTCCGCACCCGCGTCGCACAACAGCACGACGCCCCGTGCCTCGTCATCGCCGGTGAAGGCCTGCTCGTTCAGGCCCAGCCACCACCGGCCAGGCTGTGCCTCGCGCGCGGCCGGGAGATACAGAGTCCCTGCGGGACCACGCGCGAGACGCGATCCGCGCCGGGCCGCCAGGCTGAAGGTCACGCCGGTGACGTGGCGGACCTCCTCGAGCAAGTGCTCCTTTCGACGATGCCAGACATCCGGTGTCGCACGCGCGACGGTTGCCATGGTGTGTCTCCTTCACTCACAGTATAGTGCAAGTGGAGTACCAGGCCATATCACGGGAAGGGCCCCGAGCCCGCGGCACCTTGAGCGGAGTACACTCCCGCGCATGAGTGCACGGGTCCTCGTCACCGGAGCGGGAAGCGGCATCGGACGTGCGGTCTGTCTACGCGTGGCGCGCGATGCCGCCGCGCGCGGTGAGGCCGCGCACATCGCGGCGGTCGACGTCGCCACCTCACCCGGTCTCGCCGGCGTCGTCGACGAGCTGAAGAAGCTCGGCGCGCAGGCCGTGCCGGTCCACGCCGACATGGGGACGGCCGACGGGCCGGCCGCGGCGGTGACGGAGGCGGTGCGCGCGCTCGGCGGCCTCGACGGCCTCGTCAGCAACGCCGGCGTCAACCGGCCCGGCGCGCTGAAGGACTACACGGTCGCCGACTGGGACCTGCTGTTCGCCGTCAACGTGCGCGCCACGTGGCTGCTCGCCAAGGCCGCGCACGACGCGCTGGCGGCCGCCCGCGGCGCCATCGTCGTGACCGCGTCGATGTCCGGCAGCAACGCGCACGCGAACCTCGGCGCCTACGCGCCGAGCAAGGCCGCGGTCATCATGCTGATGAAAGTCCTCGCGCAGGAGTTCGGGCGCGACGGCGTGCGCGTGAACGCGGTGTCGCCCGGGATGGTGCGCACCGGCATGACCGAGCCCGTGTACCGCAACACGCAGATCGCGACCGAGCGCGCGCAGCTCGTGCCGCTCGGCCGCGTGGCCACGCCGGAAGACATCGCGGACGCCATCGCGTGGCTGCTGAGCGCGGACGCGCGCTACGTCAACGGCCACGACCTCGTGGTCGACGGCGGCGTGACCGGCAACTTCCTCGGGCGCCTGCCCGGCCTCGGCCAGATCCCGCGTGGTTGAGCTTCGCCAAAGGAGCCGCTCGATGACCCGCTTCGCTCTCGCCGTCTTCGCGCTCGCCGCCGCCACGCTCGCCGCCCTCCCCGCGGAGGCGCAGAAGCGCGGCGGCATCCTCCAGTCGCTCGTCACCGAGGACCCGCCCGGCTTCTCGATCCACGAGTCGGCCACGGTATCGACGGTGTGGCCGATGAGCCCCTGCTACAACAACCTCGTCTACTACGACCCGGCGAAGTCGCAGGAGACGGCGGACTCGATCATCGGCGACCTCGCCGAGAAGTGGTCGTGGCAGGACAACCACCGCAACCTCGTCTTCTTCCTCAGGAAGGACGTGAAGTGGCACGACGGCCAGCCGTTCACCTCGCGCGACGTGAAGTACACCTACGACGTGGTGCGCGAAGCGGCCGACGCCCCCGCCAGGCTCCGGCTGAGCCCGCGCAAGGACTGGTACGCGAACATCGAGGCGATCGAGACCGCCGATCCGCACACGGTGGTGTTCCGGATGAAGCGGCCGCAGCCGTCGCTGCTGCTCATGCTCGCCTCCGGCTACTCGCCCGTGTATCCCGCCCACGTGCCGCTCGCGGACCTGCGCCAGAAGTGCGTGGGCACGGGGCCGTTCAAGTTCAAGGAGTACGTGCGCGGCCAGACGATCGAGCTCGTGCGCAATCCGGACTACTTCGTCCCGAACCGCCCGTACCTCGACGGCATCAAGTACACGATCATCGGCGAGCGCGGCACCCGCATGGCCGCGCTGCAGACCGGCCGTCTCGACGCCTTCGTGCCGCTCGACATGACCAAGGTGCAGGCGGAGCAGCTCAAGAAAGCCGTGCCGTCGCTCGTCGTGCAGGAGACGGGGCAGAACGGCAGCGACAACATCGTGCTGAACCACAAGAAGGCGCCGTTCGACAACGTGAAGGTCCGGCGCGCGGTGAACCACGCGCTGAACCGCGCGGCGTCGATCTCCTCCGTGCGCCACGGCGGCGCCGTGCCCGGCGCGGCGCTGATGCCGCCACCGTTCGGCTCGTGGGGCCTGCCGGACAAGGAGCCGTGAAGCAGCTCGACACCGCCCAGTGGTTCCCGACGCTCGCGCGCAAGGACTTCGTGATCGCGGCCAACCTCACCGCCCCCGGCGCCGACGATCCTGACGTGATGTTCTACGAGAACTTCAAGTGCGGCACGGGCCGGAACTACTCGGACTACTGCGACGAGCAGGCGGACCGGATGGTCGACCAGCAGTCCTCGGAGCTCGACCGCGCCAAGCGGCTCAAGCTCGTGCACGAGATCCAGAAGAAGCTCGAGGCCGACGTGGCGCGCCCGATGCTGGGCTGGCGCAAGGAGTACTTCGTGCACTGGCCGCACGTGAAGGGCCTCACCGCGCACAACTCGCTCTACAACTGGGCGCGCAAGCAGGACGTCTGGCTGGACAGATAGCGCCGGCATGGCGGACAACGCCGTGGAGGTCGAGGGCGCCTACGACCTCCACGTGCACTCGTCGCCCGATCTGTTTCCGCGCATCGCCGACGACGCCGCCATGGTCGCCGACGCGGCGCGCGCCGGCTTCGCGGGCGTCGTGATGAAGAATCACTTCGAGGGCACGGCGTCGCGCGCCGCCATCGCCGCACGAGCCGTCCCCGGGCTCCGCGTGTACGGCGGGCTCGTCCTCAACCGTTACGTGGGCGGCGTCAATCCGCACGCGGTCGAGGCGGCGTTGCGTCTCGGCGCCCGGGTGATCTGGATGCCCACGCTCGACGCCGCGTGCCATCGGCGCGCCTTCGGCTTCGGCGGCGGGTTCCTCGCGCAATCGAGCGGGCTCGAGACGCAGGCGCCGGGGCTCGAGCTGCTGCGGGACGGCCGGTTGATCGACGAGGCGCGCGAGGTGATGGCGCTCGTCAAGGAGCACGGCGCCGCCCTGGCCACGGGACACGTCGGCTTCGAGGAGATCGCCGCGCTCGTTGCCGAGGCCGACGCGCAAGGCTTTCGCAAGCTCATCCTCACCCACCCGTACGACAAGGCGCCGGGGCTCACCCTCGACCAGGTCGCCGCCCTCGCGCGGCCGCACGTGCGCATCGAGTTCGTCTTCTGCTCCATCACGCCGGAGTGGCGGTTCACCGACGCGGCCACGATCGCGCAGTGCATGAAGACGATCGGCCCGGCGTCCTTCGTGATCTCGTCGGACGGCGGACAGGCCCACAACCCCATGCCGGCGGAAGGCTATCGCCGGTTCGTCGCGGCGCTGCGCGCGGAAGGCGTGGCGCGCGACGACTTCCGCGTGATGTGCCGCGAGAACGGCGACTTCCTGCTGAACGGCTGAGATGGGGGCTACGTGACGGTGGCGCGGCGGCGGTACTCCGGCCGGTCCCATGCGCGCGTCGCCATGATGTCGCGCAGGTGCGCGACGGCCGCGCGGACGTCGGCGTAGCGGAGGTAGAGCGGCGCGAACCCGAAGCGGATGATGTCCGGCGCGCGGAAGTCGCCGATCACGCCGCGCGCGATGAGCGCCTGCACGATCGCGTAACCCTCGGGATGCGCGACGCTCACCTGGCTGCCGCGCTCCGCGGCGTCGCGCGGCGACACGAGGCGGAGCTCGAATCCCGAGCACTCCTTCTCCACGAGTGTGATGAAGAGCTCGGCGAGCGCGACGGACTTGCGGCGCACCTCCGTCAGATCGGCCTCCAGCGCGAGGTCGACCCCGACCTCGAGCGCCGCGAGGCTCAGGATCGGCGGCGTGCCGACGAGCCCGCGCGCGATCCCCTCCGCCGCGCGATAGCTCGGCGCGAACGCGAACGGCTCGGCGTGGCCGAGCCAGCCCGACAGCGGTGAGCGGAAGGCGGCCTGGTGGCGCTCGGCGATGAACAGGAACGCCGGGGCGCCGGGGCCGCCGTTCAGGTACTTGTAGCCGCAGCCCACCGCGAGATCCACGCCGGCCGCGTTCAGATCGACCGGCATCGCGCCCGCGCTGTGCGCGAGGTCCCACAGCATGAGCGCGCCGGCCTCGCGCGCCCGCGCGGTCACGCGGGTCATGTCGTGCATCCGGCCGGTGCGATAGCTCACGTGCGTGAGCGAGACCACGGCGACGCGCGCGTCGATGGCGCCGAGGACGTCGGCGGCGGCCACCCGGCGCAGCTCGACGCCGAGCAGCGACGCCACGCCCTCCGCGACGTACAGATCGGTCGGAAAGTTGTCGGCCTCGGTGAGGATCACGCGCCGCCCGGGATTCAGCGCGAGCGCGCCGGCGAGGAGCTTGAAGAGGTTCACCGACGTCGAGTCGGCGACGATCACCTCGCCGGCGCGCGCGCCGATCAGCCGCGCGATCTTGTCGCCCACCCGGCGCGGCAGGTCGATCCACCCGGCGTCGTTCCAGCTCCGGATGAGGCCGGCGCCCCACTCGCGCTCGACGACCTGGGCCACGCGAGCCGCGGTCGCGCGCGGCAGCGCCCCGAGCGAGTTGCCGTCGAGGTAGACGACGCCGTCCGGGACGACGAACCGCGCGCGGAACGCGCGCAGCGGGTCGGCATCGTCGAGCGGATCGGACACCGCGGCGTCGCGCCGCACGGCTCCACGCTCCATGCGCACGACGTCGTCGGCGATCGCGCGCGCCTCGGCATGATCGTGCGTCACGTACACGGCCGTGATGCCCAGGCGCTGCTGGAGCGCCCGGATCTCGTCGCGGACGTGCCGGCGGGACTCGGGATCGAGGTTGGAGAGCGGCTCGTCGAACAGCAGCACGGCGGGCTCGCGCACCAGCGCGTGCGCGATGGCGACGCGCTGGAGCTGGCCGCTCGACAGCTCCGACGGCAGGCGGCCCGCGAGGTCCGCGAGGCCGACCGTCTCGAGCATCGCGCGCGCCCGCGCGGCCGCGTCCTCCGCGGACGCCCCCGCGAAGCCTGCGCTTTCCGCGACGATCTCCTGGACTCTCATGTGGCGCGGCAGCGCCGGCACCGGCGTGACCATGGCGACGCTCCGCTCCGCGGGCGCGCGCGCGCTGACGTCGCGCCCGTCGATCAGGATCTCGCCCGCGGTCGGAAAATCGAGCCCCGCGATGAGGCGCAGCGTCGTGGTCTTGCCGCACCCGGACGGGCCGAGCAGCGCGACGAGGGTGCCCGGGGCGACGGCGAAGCTCACGCCGTCGAGCGCGCGCACGTGGCCGAAGCGCTTGCCGACGTTGCGGAGCTCGATGCGCATCGCCGTCAGGAGGCGACGGCCCGAGGCGCGCTCAGGCGACGACCGGGGCGATCGTCTTCAGCGTCCAGCGCGCCATGGCGGTGATCCGCGCGTCGTCGTGCGGCTGGCCGACGAGCTGGACGCCGACCGGCATGCCCTCGACCGCCATCAGCGGCATCGTGACGGCCGGCGCGAACAGCAGCGAGCTCGGCGCGTTGAACACGAAGTCGCCCGTGGGCCGTGCGGCGAGCGGCTGCCCCGGCACGTCGCCGGACCACAGCGGTGCGGGCCCCGGGCAGGCCAGCGTGATCGCCGCATCCGCCAGCGGCGCCACGGCCGCGTGGCGCTGCTGGGCGGCCGCGCGATCCATCAGCGCCGCGCGGTAGTCGTCCGGCGTCATCTGCTCGGCCCGGGCCAGCGTCGCCTTGGCGCGCGCGCTCACGCCGTCGGGGAACTGGTCGACGAGGTTGCGCGTGCTCCACCGGTTCTCCCAGCTCGTGATGCGGTTGCAGAGGTCGCGGGCGCTGCCGACCGACCGCTCGAGCGCTTCGATCCACGGATGATCGGCGCGCCGCAGCAGCGTGACGCCGGCATTGCGCAGCCCTTCGAGAATCGCCTCGAACGCGGCGCGGCTCTTCGCGTCGAGCTCCGCCCAGCCTTCCGTCTCGAGCACGATGAGGCGGGTCGGCTTCATCGCGGCCGGCGGCTCCGGCGGGCCGAAGAGGCCGGGGCCACCGCGGTCGCCGCCGACACGGCGCACGATCTCGATCGCGACCTGCCACATGTCTTCCACGCAGCCCGCGTGCACGCCGTGCGTGCTCATGCTCGTCGCCTGGCGCTCGCCGCGGTTGATCCCGCCCTGGGTCGGCTTGAGCGCGACGTTGCCGCAGTAGGCGGCCGGGCGAATGATCGAGCCGCCGACCTGCGTGCCGATGGCCGCCGGCACCATGCGCGCCGCGACCGCCGCCGCCGAGCCGGACGACGAGCCACCGGGGGTGCGCGCCGGATCGAAGGGATTCGTCGTCGGGCCGGGGTGCGCGCCGCCGATCTCCGCCGTCACCGTCTTGCCGAGCACGATCGCGCCCGCCTGCCGCAGCGCCCACACGGCCGCGTTGTCGCGCTTCGGGAAGTTGCCGCGATACGCCTCGCAGCCCATCTCCGTCGGCATGTCCTTCGTCTCGAGCAGGTCCTTGATGCCGATCGGCATGCCGTCGATGGGCGAGAGCGGGCGGCCGGCCTGCCAGCGCGCCGTGCTCGCATCCGCGGCCTCGCGCGCGCCCGGCACGTTCAGCCTGACGAACGCCTTGACGACCGCGTCGCGCTTGTCGATGGTCTCCAGGCAGCGCTCGAGGTAGGCGCGCGGCGTGTCGGCGCCGTCGCGGAAGCGCCCCGCGGCGTCGTGGAACGTGAGCGCCGCGAACTGCCGGGGGTCGTACATCACGACGCGGTGCTACTTCTGCGCGGCCAGCAGCTTCTCGCGGATCTTCGCCGTCTGGTCGGGGAACGGCACGCCGCGGCGGTCCGTCATCGGCGTCTTGTCCGCGAGCGTGGTGATGAGCTGGCAGAAGATCGGGCCCTCTTCCGTCAGCATCTTCGGGAAGCGGCGCGTGAACTCGTCCAGGCTTCCGATCTCCAGCACCGTGCGGTAGCCCGCGCCCTTCGCCATCTGCACGAAGTCGACCTGGAGGCCGCCGGGGATCTCCTGCGAGCCGGACGTGTGGTAGACGCCGTTCTTGAACAGCAGGTGGATGAAGTTCCGCGGCCGCGCGCCCGCGTTGGTGGCGAGCGAGCCGAGCTGCATCAGCAGCGAGCCGTCGCCGTCGAACACGATCACGCGACGCTCGGGCCGCGCGAGCGCCAGGCCGAGCCCCAGCGACGACGCGCCGCCCATGAACCCGACGCAGCCGACGGAGAGATCGTCGGGCTGCATCTCGCGCCACGCGGGCGACGTGGTCATGGTCGGCACGCAGATCGCGTCGCCCCGGTGGTCGGCGATGACCTTCAGGACGTCTTCCGGCTTCATCGCCATCAGCTGGTCTCCAGGCCCACGAGCACGGCGGCGGGGCCTTTCCGCTGGCGGCTCAGGCGGTAGTACTCGGGGATCAGGTGGACGTCGTTCGGGCCTTCGAGCCGCGCGTGCGGCACGCCGAAGGTGTCGAGCAGCGGCTCCGCGTAGCGCACCATCGAGTGGCGCGACTCCTTGGGGTCCTTGTCCTTCTCCCGGCTGA